>Ga0213868_10003559_pt1 | contig 14488 bp, 7 predicted proteins | sample PICome_9_FD_160087 | JGI IMG/M metagenome (GOLD analysis project Ga0213868, IMG submission 160087) | Coastal seawater microbial communities near Pivers Island, North Carolina, United States - PICO127 | ecosystem: Environmental > Aquatic > Marine > Coastal | place: USA: North Carolina | collected...
CATTCATCAAATGGCTTGTTTCGAGTCAAAACGAGTCGTCCCTGACGCAGGATAATGTATCGAATGTAGCGATCGCTAACCCCTTTGTGATTTTCGACGGAACGGTCGATGGCGCTCGCGAATCCAATGATGTCGAAGTAGACGAGATTCGTGTGTTAGATGCGAATGGAACCTTGGCAAGCTCCTATGCATATTGGGTTGAAGACAATGGTCTGAAGGCGGATATCTCTTGGAATGAGACGACTGATTCACGTGATGAAGTGGCTCAGGCCTCTAGGTTGAGTTCCGCGCCTGGAACTGACCCACGAGTTTTCCAAGATGCTTCGGCAGCTTATAACTTGGCTAACAGCGAAACATTGGACAGCACACTGCCCTTTATTCAAAACCTGAGTAAGGTAATCACTGTTGGTTCGCTCCCGCTTGCCGGCACTGGCACTGGAGATGATAATCTCTGGCTTAAGAGATACCGCCACGATTTGGGTGTCGGAAGCAAAGCGGTTCTGTCAGACACGAAGCTGGGGGGGCTCCAGCGTGACTTGAGCCTTGCCTTTGAGATGGACGGAACGGCGGAAGCTGAAAATGCTACGCTATTTAATCAGCAGGCAGGAGAGTTTGTTGCCAGCGGGAATTCTCAACGACTGGATTCCCCGTCAACATTGGGAGGGTTGCCTGTGCGAGGCAGATATCTGCACCGCGATATCCAAAGCGCTGGCGGTCCGTTTTCGAGTGACATCAATCGTGCCGACGCGGTTGTGCGCGGAGCGACATGGTGGGCGATTCGGGACTATGCGAATCTATATAAAGAGCTCACAGGTAACGACGGAGATTACACCCTCAAGGCGCGGCCATATTATCCGAACAAAGCACAGGGAGAACGACTGAGTTCCAAGCTAAATACCTTTAACGGCAATGCCTTGTTTGACCGAGAGGACGATCCCAATAAGGCTGGCTATGCGTATCTTCAACGGCCTGCGAAAGCGAATTATGCACCGGTGAGCCTCGGCGGGACGGTTCTGGTGAGCGCTAAAGCAGAAGGCACCGAAGTCGTTCTGGCTCTGGACATGTTGTTTTATTTATGGAATCCTTATAACCATAAGATCAGTTGCGATAATCTTGTAATGTCGATGAGCGCCGCTCTGCCCGGTGCGGTCTATCTCTGGAAGAACGATGAGATATATAAGACTTCCCTGTATGAAGCGATGAAAACCAATATTGGCACGGAGGATGTTTCGTTTCTTATCAAGAGTGAGACGGATGGCCCCATCGTGCTGGAGCCAGGGGAAGTCGTCATCGCGACACCGAGCAGCACCACCGGGCAATCAAACCTCGGGTTTACGCTGAGTTCCACCTCTGGTATGATCCTGCAAAACTTAGATAACGGAAATCCAATTGCGGCAGAAATTGGTGATCAGATCGGCTTTCGCTATATGACTGCCTTGGGGTCTAGCATGGGGGTAGGGCTTGGCGGAATGAGGAATGAATTTAATCTGTTTTTGCCCGATAGTGAGCTGGACCTGACCGATCTCTCATCGAGCTCCAATTTTACCTCGGAGCTTCAGTATCTCCAATTTCCGACGCATGCCTTACAATCTGGCAACATCAACACTAGTCCTACGGAATACTTCTCTCCGGAAGTTAAGGCTTCGTCATCCAATAAAGCGACTCCAGTCAGATCAGTTGCGTTCGAAAACATTGGTAGCAGCAAAATTTTCTTCGGATTACTCGCTTCGCTGACCAAGCCCGCCCAGTGGGAAGGGGAAAACCCCAATCCGGTCGAAGTTCTAACCAGATTCAATCCCAATCCAATTGTTGTGAAGCGTGAGGGGAACCGAGTGTGTCAATTAAATCAGGTTTATAACATGCTGTGCAGCGATAATCCCGATGAACTGCTGCTGCAGAATGGTGTCCAATACTCGACCTTAGACAGGAATGCATTCTGGGGTGCCTCCTATACCACGACAGGATCTGAACATGTGCCTCTGTCGTCGATTCCGGCTAGCCCACTACAGTCATTGGCTTCACTTTCGCATGCAAATATTTCGACTATGGCCATGGAAGCGTTTCACCCCATTGGAAATTCATGGTCATCGCCCTATGTGCCTGCCACCTCGGTGTATGGAAACGTGCATGATGGATCCAGCGCTACAAATCAGACGACTCATGATATGTCGTGGTTGCTCAATGATGCGCTGTTTGATCGCTATTTCTTTTCTGGAATCGCACCGTATTATTCCATTGGTGGATCTGGTTATTCGCTTGAATCAAATGCGTCGCTCAACCAAACACTGACCGATTTCTACGGTGACGATCATCGCGACGCGAAGGCAACTCCTGCCTTAATGCCTCTCATACCCAAAGGGCAAACCGCTGCTTCGATTGTGGATATCCTCGACCCAGATGCTTCAGGGAGCGGCGGCGACGGTTACAAGAAACTGGCTGCATATGCGCTGTTAGACGGAGCATTCAATATTAACTCCACGTCTGTGAAGGCATGGGAGGCCCTTCTAAGGTCGAACAAAAACCTCGATGTGCTCTATTCGGACGGTGGCAATGAAACTAGTAATGACACGCCGTTCCCGAGCAGTGTGTTGCCTGCGAATGAAGCTGTCGCCCCGTTAGGTTGGAGTGGTTTTTCAAGGCTGGATGATGCTCAAATTGAAAGTCTTGCGACAGAAATCGTTGCGCTGGTAAAGGAACGGGGGCCATTTATGGGACTCTCTGATTTCGTGAACCGACAGATGGGCACTCACGAGGGTGTGATTCAGGCAGCGATTCAAAGGTCAGGTATTAATGGCACCGTTGCTAGTTCGGCTGGAGGAACGGCGCCCATATATGATGGTATTGCGGACGATGCTATGAACTATTTTGTTTACGATCAGGGATCCGGGGCTCGTAACAGCGCGACCGGTCTACCCCAAGAGATTAACCAAGCAGACATCTTATTGCCTCTTGCGCCACGCATGAGGCCACGAAGCGATACTTTTACTATCAGGTCTTATGGTAGTGCCTTCTCGCTCAACGGAGACGTATTAGGCACTGCCTATTGTGAGGCGGTCGTTCAACGCGTTCCTGAATATGTCGACGATTCGCAGAACGATCCATGGGATGAACCAATGGCTGACCCTCATGATTATGCGGGACGCATTCGTCCGGAGGATTCGCAGATATTGTTCGGGCCGAATAAAGCTTTTGGCCGAAAGTTCAAGGTGGTCAGTATACGTTGGTTATCAGAAGATGAGATTTAGTCGTATTCCTAAGATGAATGTTTTAATAAGAGTATTTCTGTTAACCACCTTGGGCCTGACTAGCGCCGTCGGCCAATCGGAGGACAAGGGACGATTATTTTCCTGTTTTGTTTGGGATGATTTAGGAATGGGCCAAATGTTCTACTCCGACGGGTCAAACTATAAGGAATTGTCTGTTAGAGCAAAGAGGAGGTCGGAGTATTATCCGATGCCTAGTGGCGAAACATTCAGGCTTTTTTCAGTCAAAGAGGTGAATGGGAAAATGGTTCACAAGCTAATTGGAGAGGCTTTAATCAAGACCAATAGTAAAAGGCTTCTTTTAATTATTGTTAGAAACCCGGCAAGTGAAACGGATCCAAATGTTATGCCTCTTAGAATCGTCGTCATGGATGATTCGATAAGCAATTTCCCTGGTGGTAGCACCAAATTTATCAATTTAACAACCAAACCGCTTACCGCTGAAATCAATGGTAATAAAATAACAGTGAACGCTCGGGCGGCAAAGATACTTCGACCTTCAATTCCTGAGAACGGTGGGTTTGTGCCGCTCTTTATTCACTATCAAGACATCGAACTCTATGGGACTCGAATCTTTTGCCAAGAAGGTGAGCGAAGAATCATTTTCATGCGAATCAACCCTAAGCAAGACCGTCGCAGACCTCTATTGATTGATTTCCTTCCGCAGGTCGTAGGTCCTAGTTTTGCGGACGAATGAACTGGATAATCCATGACTAGGCGTCCTGTAAGTAAGGCTCCGCAGTGAGTCCTCAAACCGATGAAAACAAGATTACAAATCACAACACTCGCCAGAATTGTAGTGATTGCGACTGCTTCAGTGTTAAACGTGAAGGCAGCTGATCACGAGGCACCGGCAGCACTGGAGTTTTCCAGTGTCGTTTGGGGGACATTGAGTCTCTCAGAGCTTTATTATCCGATGGGAGAGACGTTTGTGCCTTTGGATATCTCCTTGCGGAAGCGTTCGAAAATTCAAGCTCTCGAAAAGTCTGAATTCTTTGAGCTCTATCTTCGAAAGGAGTCTACCGCGGGGGAGGTCAGCTACGAGCTAGTTGGGCAGACTGCTCTTGTGCCGAACGCGAAGCGACTGCTTTTTTTTATCGAAGAAGGGGATGAGGCGGCCGAGTTGCCTCTGCAATTGAGAGCGTTTAATGATTCTTTAGAAGTGTTCCCCGCGGGGACTTTTCGCATGTGCAACGATACTTCGGAGACGCTACAACTTGTTTTGAATGGTGTCACAATAGAGTTGAAGGCAGGTGCTGTGGAGTTGATTAAGACCGGAGTATCAAAAGACGGAGGTTTTTTACCGTTTTCGATTCTGGATAGTGTAGGCAACCCCGTGATGGAGACCCGTGTGCTTTGTCAGGCAGGTGAACGGAAAATGATTATTATTCACCCTCCGTTGAAATCGCAGGGCAGCTTGGTTGTGAACTTCCTTACGGAGTTCATCCCTACTCCATCCAGGTAGGTTTCTAGAGCTTGATTCAGGTCTTATTTCGCTGTCGAATGCGCCGTAGGAATACCTGAAGTCGGGCGTTGATTTTGAAACCAGTGGGTAAATGAATGAACGACTGAAAATGATACATGTCGCGTAAATCCGCGATATGCAGAGGCTGCTTAGTTTGGTAATGTATCATATATAACATTTGTAGCGTGTATATTAGGGATGCGCGCTAATAGATATAGGGGATATATATAGGGGAAACCTTGGCGGAAACGCCAAGGTTTTTTCTGTCTTCTGCCTTTAGTTTCATCTGTGTGAGCTGCGCGCAATCACGCGATAGAAATCTTGGGCTTTTCTGCTATTATTTTTCTTCTGAATTGTCACTTATATGAAATTACTCCTCAAAAAAACACTATTCTCAATTGGCATGTTGTCTCTTGCGCTCGGTGCTCCTCTTGCACACGCATTGAAGGTCAATAGTCGAGGGCCACTGCTCAATGATCCTGCTCGCGAGCAAGAATTCATGGATTGGGGGCTTGGTATGTTTGTTCACTGGTCGCACGATTCACAGCTGGGCTCAGTGATCAGTCATTCCATGGTCGGTGCTTCCGATGATTATTTGGATCGCTACATCAACGAGCTGCCGAAAACGTTCAATCCGCGCCGTTACGATCCGGATGAATGGATGGAAATTGCGAAGCTCGCGGGTGTGAAGTATATGGTTTTTACCACCAAGCATCATAATGGATTCTGTATGTGGGATACGGAGACTACCGATTTCAGCATCATGAACACACCTTACGGTAAGGATATCGTGAAGGAATATGTGGATGCTTGCCGCCGCCACGGCATCAAGGTTGGTTTCTATTTCTCGCCCGAAGATTTCTATTTTCAACACGGCATGGGCTTGGAAGTGCGACGTGTCGCTCGCACGGCTGAAGAAAAGCCGCCGATCGAGGTTTATAACAAGAAGCAACTCGATGAGCTGCTTACAAATTACGGTGATATTGACGTCATCTTCTTTGATGGAGGTGAGAAGGAAATACTCACTCAATATGTTCACCAAAAGTGGCCGAAGGTTCTAGTGACTCGCGGCGAAATGGAGACGCCCGAGCAAAAGCTTCCTAAAGAGCCGATTCCAGGCCCTTGGGAGTCCTGCTTTACGCTGGGTAGTCAGTGGCAATTTAAACCGACCAATGAAGTGTATAAAAGCGGTGATCGTTTGATCAAAATGTTGATCGAGAATCGCGCCAAGGGGGGCAACTTGCTGCTTAACGTCGGCCCCGAGCCCAACGGAGTGATTCCCTTCGAACAGGAGCGTAAGTTTCGTGAGCTCGCACTCTGGATGTTTATTAATGGCGAAGCGATCCATGATATTCGTCCGTGCCCGGTGATCAGCGAAGAGAATATTTACTACACTCAGTCGAAGGACGGAAAGTCGGTGTATGTGTTCCTCAATGAATTCACCGATAAGAAGAAGTGGAAGAAAGGAGAACGCAAAGAGATCCTATTGAAGGAGCTTAAAGCCGGTGCAGATACCAAGATCTCGGTGCTGGGGCAGAACAGCAGGATTCTGGAATATAATTGGAAAGCTGATGTAGAATCCCGTTTTAAGCAAAAGGATGAGGGTCTCGAGATTTCAGTGATGCGCGCGCAGCGTATTTATAATAACAACTCTTGGCCCAACACAGTGGTGGTAAAGCTAGAGAATGTTGAGTTCGTGAACCAATAATTCTGCTGCAGATGTATCCGTTTTTCAATTGCGAGTTAAAGCCAGACTATCCCCACTTATGCCATTAACTTGTATCTTTCGATCAGCTATTATTCTTGCTGTTGTTTTCGTCACTAGTGCACATGCAGAGACATTACCGCCCCTAAAAGACGGAAAGTCCCCGCAAACGATCCCAGAGGTCTGGGCTGGCTTCGACCCAAGAGCGGAGGCGCTCGATATTGAAACGATTAAAGAGTGGGAAGAGGAGGGCGTGGTGATCCGCGCGATTCGCTACCGTATCGGTATCTTTAAAGGTGAGAAGGCGTGGATGGGGGCACTTTATGGGTTTCCAAAGGGTGGAAGTGAACTGCCAGGTCTTGTTCAGATTCACGGCGGCGGCGGTTTTGCCAGCTCAAAGCACTGTATCGACAATGCCAAGCGCGGCTACGCGACCATTTCTTTAAGCTGGCGTGGTGACCCGCGCTATCTGGAGCGCTTCGATCTACCGGAAGCCGCGCAGACCGACTGGGGCGCGGTTGAGGGGCGTCAAGTCGATGGAACGCGTGGTGTGAAGTCGGAAAGCGACTTGCACTACGATCCTGTGGATTCCGCGCGAAACAATGGCTATTTTCTACGAGCATTGGCGGCACGCCGTGCGCTGACCTTTTTAGAACAGCAGCCCGAGGTCGATGGCGCACGATTGGGGGTCGATGGGTATTCTATGGGTGGCGTTATCACATTTCTGACGGCAGCAACGGATCGTCGTGTTAAAGCCGCCTGTCCCTGGTGGGCGCCTCCCATTCTGTTGGATGATAGTTTGAAGAGTCGCACGGCTAACACGCGTGCCTACGCAGAGCATATCCATTGTCCGCTCATGATTATGTCACCATCGAACGATTTTCATGGAATCGTGGAACATGTGGCATGGATGGTAGACCATATTCCAAGTGATGAGGTGCGGATCGCGCGAGCGGTGCATTTGAATCACAAGAACGATGCGCAATCGATGGCAGCAAGGGAGCTTTGGTTCGATTCGAAGCTGAAGGACGGCTATTCCTTCCCGGATCAGCCAGAGTTCGAGGTGAAGCTGGATGACACGGATGGTCGCCCCAAAGCCTATGTTCGTCCCGACGATTCGATGCCCATTTCGCATGTGGATATTTTTTATACCCGTGACGCCAAACAGTCGGAGAATGCGACCAACCGCACTCGATATTGGCAATATGCAAAGCCTGTCTTGGAAGCTGGCATCTACAGCGCGAGTATCGACTTGTTCGACATGGGGGAACCACTGTGGGTTTTTGCGAACGTCTACTACCGAGTGAAACAATCGGCGGGGGAAGCTCCGCTCACTAATCCAGCTGATGTCTTTACCGTAACCACACGTTTAAAGATGTTTTCAGCCGAAGAGATGGCGCAGTCTCGTATTAAGAAAGATAGAAAGACGACTTCGGTGATCGAAACCTTCGGGCCTGATTGGGAAAAGGAATGGACTTACGGTCGAAATCAGTGGAATTCGTGGAAGCTGAATACGCCTCGCATACCGGTGCCTGAATACGGAAAACTTGTTTTGGATGTGCAGAGTGATCTCGCCAACCATATCACTGTTGAGGTCGGTGGCTATTGTGGGAATTTTGAAGTTGAAGGAGGACCAGATGATCAGCGCATCGAGATTTATCCATTCGACCTAGCTGAAAAGAAAACCAAGGCGAAGTTGTTGAATTGGTCGGCGCTTAAACGCCCGATGCTGACCTTGGCCGGTAGTCGCAGCAAGCCAGCGCCGACCTTTAAACTCTTGGTGTGGGAACCAGTCACGAAGGCAGACTTCATGGCAAAGCGACCGTTTCAATTGGGCGACGCGAACAAGATCGATGGCAAGATCATGCTGAATTTTGAACTCGCTGACGGTGTGGATGGCAGATTCGATCCTGAGGGGAAGTCAGTGAAAGTCGGCGATTCGATTGCTGGCATTGACGTGAGTGGTTTGCAGGTGCACTCGCAGGGTGTGAGCGAGGTCAGCTATTTCCTTAATGGAGCCTTCAACACCTTCTCTGCGAAGCTGATACCTTGTTTCCAAGCATCGGCGGTCTTTGAAATTCACGCAGACGGTAACAAATTATTCGAGTCTGAGCTGTTCCGAGGAAAGACAACACCGCAAGATATCGAAATCGATGTAAGCGGCGCGCAGGAGCTCAAACTAGTCGTTTCCGAAGGTGGCAATGGCTGGTCCGGCGACTGGGTCGTTTGGGGAAATGCTCACCTCCGATAGTTTGTCTAAATCACCAATATTTCGCATTACAACTACACTATGAGATTATCTTCAAAAATCCGTTTGTCTGCTTTCGCGGGTGCCATGCTGATCACTTGTCTGACGGCATTTGCGCAAGCAGATACTCCATATCGTCGAGGTATGACCTCGATCACACCAGCGGATGGCTGGCGTGAAGCTTTACCGACAGGAAACGGCACGGTCGGCGCACTCGTTTATGGCTCGATCAGCCAAGAACGTGTTCTATTTAACCACAACGAGCTCTGGTATATGGGAGTGGTTGATGAGTTGCCAGACCTCTCCGGAGAGCTGCCAGTCGTTCGTCAGCTTATGCTTGAAGGGAAATACCTCGAAGCGAATAGCCACTATACGAACAAACTTCGTAGCTTGGGCTTTAAGGGTAGTAATGGGGTCTATCATCCTGCCTTCGATCTGCTGCTGAACTCAGGAACCGATCGTATGTTCGAAGAGTATTCGCGCACGGTGGATTTCGAAAGTGGTGAGGTCGTCGTCCAATGGCGTGATGGTGAGACGCGGTTCAAGCGAAATCTCTTCGTTTCAATTCCGGATCAGATGGCTGTGATGTCGATTACCGCGGATCAGCCGGGTGCAGTTGTGGGATCAGTGACGTTGGATATTCACGATTTGAAGGATGCCATTCTGCAGGGTGGCAAAGGGTTCGACCCGGGCTTCACTTATCAGACTGTCGCGCGCGATGGCTTTATCGAGTTTCGTGCCGATGGCTCCACCGGTGGTGAGTTCGGTGGGGTCCTGCGCGCTGTGTCGGTGGACGGTGATGAGATTACCGAGATCTCAGAATCCTTAGATGGTAAGAGCCTTGTTTTTGAGGGAGCCAACGAAGTGGTGTTCCTCGTTGCTCTATTTGCCAACGAGGCGGCGGATGTCGCAGTGCCTCGCTTGAAAGAAGAACTTGCTCAGGTGACTCCAGATTATCCTTCGCTTCTTCAGCGTCACGCCATGGTGCACCGTGACAAATTTAACTCGATTGGAGTGACTCTGAATACTGCAGGTGAGCGGGGGACTTCTAATGAACACTTACTACTCGATGCCTACCAAAACAGTGCCTCTTCTGAATTGCTGGAGAAGCTGTTTGATTACGGGCGTTATTTATTGATCTGCAGTAGCACGGCCGGCGGCTATCCAGCAGGCCTACAAGGGATCTGGAATGGTGACTATCGTCCGCCATGGAGTGGGCTCTATGGTATCAACGAAAACTTGCAGATGAGCTATTGGCAGGCACTCCCTGGTAATCTGCCCGAGTCCATGATGGCCTTCTACGATTACTTCGATGCGCATATTGAAGATTTTCAGTATAATGCGAAACAGCTATGGGGGACGGATGGTATTTATATCCCGCCATTCATGTCGCCGGAGTCTGCCGTGATGCGGCAAACTGCTCCGCATGTGATTAATTGGACAGATGCTGCCGGTTGGTTGGCGTCTTTCTATTACGATTATTACCTCTTTACTGGAGACGAAGTGTTCCTGCGGGAGCGTGCCATTCCATTTATGAAGGAAGTCGCACTCTTCTACGAAGGTTTCATCGTTAAAGATTCGAATGGCAAAAACATGTTCTTCCCGTCGCAATCACCCGAAAACCAGCCGCAGGATAAAATGATTCTCGACCCCGAAACCGGACGAGTTACGAAGATCAAGGTGCAGATCAACTCGACGATCGCCGTCGCGATCTCGAAGGAGGTGCTGACTCACTTGATCCAGTCTTGCGAACTGCTTGGTGTCGAGCAGGAGGGGGTCATTCGTTGGAAGGCGCTGCTGGCGGACATGCCTGAGTATGAAATCAATAAAGACGGTGCGCTTAAGGAATGGTTGCACCCAGACTTCAAAGACAATTACGAGCACCGCCACCAATCACACATCTATCCTGTGTTTCCCGGTAATGAAGTGACCGAAGAGTCCAACCCCGAGATATACGAAGCAGCGAGAGTCGCCATTGAAAAACGCCTGACCATCGGCCTGAAGTCACAGACGGGTTGGTCGCTCGCACACATGGCGAATGTCTATGCGCGTCTGGGCGATGGGGACAAGGCACTTGAAGCATTGAATATTCTCACACGTAGTTGCCTTGGCAAAAATTTCTTCACCTATCACAACGACTGGCGGGCGATGGGCGCCACGATGCCGTTAATCTGGGGGCGCACTGCACCTTTCCAGATGGATGCGAATTTTGGTATTCCTGCGGCCATCACTGAGATGCTCTGTGCATCGACTGCAGATATGTTGCGCGTGCTGCCTGCGCTGCCCTCTGAGTGGACAACCGGTGAGTTTAACGAAATACTCACCCGTGTGGGCGTGAAGACCTCCGCAAGTTGGGACATGTCTACAAATAAAGTGTCTCTTCGCCTAGTCGCCGAAAGAGACAGCGCGTTTCAGCTCAAGCTCCCCAAAGAAATCAAAGAGCTAATCAGCGACGACTCGTCCGCCTTCACTGAATCAAACTATGGTAACCGCTATCGCTCGGTCGTCTTGCGCAAAGGCGACGCGATTACCGTCGATCTAGTTCTTAAATAGTCCGATGAGAAATTACCTCAAAGTTACTGCTGCTCTCAGTGCTGTGCTGAGTCTATCCTTTTTCACTGGCTGCCAATCGAAACAATCCATGGACCCCGATCGTGTTGCAAACGTCGCTGAATTTGGTGCTGTTGGAGATGGTGTGACGGTCAATACCAAGGCGCTACAAAGTGCGATTGATGCCTGTCCTCCGGGAGGCGTCGTCTCTGTGCCACCTGGTAAATATGTAACTGGGACGCTCTGGTTGAAAAGCGATATGGAGCTCCGTATCGCTGAAGGTGCGGAGTTACTCGGGAGCACGAATATCGATGACTACTCGCGGAACAACCAAGGAGCCATCGAGGCTCCAGCCTTTGATGAGTGTCTGATCTATGCAGAGAATGCCAAGAACATTACGATCACCGGTGGAGGTGTCATCGACGGTCGCGGCACGAAGGAGAATTTCCCAATCGGTGATAAGACTGCTTACAATGATCGGCCTATGTTGATTCGATTGGTCGATTGTGATGGTGTGCTCTTTGAAGACATCACTTTCAAAAATGCAGCTTCTTGGTGCACGCATCTAGTTAATACGGATAACATCGTGGCGCGCCGCGTGACGATCGACAGTCAAGTCAATCGTAACAACGATGGCTTCGATCTCGACGGCTGTAAGAACGTCCTTATCGAAGACTGCGATCTACGCACCGGCGATGATGCGATTTGCCCCAAGAGCACCACGACCCGACTGACTGAGAACGTCGTCGTGCGTAATACACGTGCCACGAGCCACACTGCAGCGTTCAAGTGTGGCACCTCCTCACGTGGAGGTTTTAGAAATATACATGTCCATGATTGCGAGTTTTACGATGTGGGCATGGGGGCGATTAAACTGCAAATCGTTGATGGCGGGGTGATGGAAGATATCCTCATTGAGAACATCAAGATCGCGAGTAGCGAAGGTCCGCTGTTTATACGTCTCGGTAGTCGCGGACGTGAATACGATAAGCCCACCGAGCAGATACTAGACAAAGATGTTAAACCCGAAGGCGTGCCCACTGGCAGCATGAAGAATATCACTATCCGCAATATCACTGCAGAGATAGTGACCGAAGATCGCGCGCGTTCCGGAATTATGATCACCGGTGTCCCTGGGCATTACGTAGAGAACGTGCTGCTGGAGAATGTAAAGATTTCCTATCCCGGCGGTGGCACTGCCGAGGAGGCCAAAAATGTAGTTGCCGAAGATATCGCCCGTTACCCGGAGCAGTTTTTCTTTGGCGTCTTACCCTCCTGGGGCGCTTACATTCGCCATGCCAAGAACGTCGAATTTAGACATGTCGATATGGTAACGCGTGCACCCGATGCCCGTCCCGAGATTGTGGAAGTCGATGTGATTGATTTTGCACGCTAAAGCTTCTGGTTGCCCTGCATATGTCAACCATCGGGCGCTTATCGAGTGTATTCGCGATGTGTCTGTCCGGCGGATTTGCTAATATTTATAATAAGGTAGTTTCAAATGATTGAACCTGGAACTTGAACTCCAGATACAGATGATGAAAAGAAATGTCCTAACACTGATACTCCTAGCTCTTTCGGCTGCCACTGCGCAGGCAGCAAACGTGGTGATCGTCACGAGTGTGGCTGATGTCACCACAGATAGCTGGTATACACCTCTTAATAGTTTCTTTGATTTTGGCGGTGCCGATACGCTGAGTTTTGGTTCGTTTACTGACCATACCCTTACCGGGACTCAAGATACACTGGAGGCCGCTGACCTCATTGTTTTTACTAGAAACAGTAACAGTGGCTCTTACGTCAATACTGGGGAGGTTGCGTATTGGAACTCGCTGGATGCAGCTCTGATCATGAGTTCAAATCTGTTGGTTCGGGACTCTCGGTTTGGTTGGGTTCTGGGGGATATTGGGGCCGCCAGTGCCACCGGTTCAGAGACGTCGCTCACCACAGCTGGAGCGGCGTATTTGGGGCTGGGAGCGGCAGATGATTACGATCTATTCACTAATGGTCCGGCTTCCATGGCTCCAGCGAATACCAACGGTGATGGTGTTGTTTCTGGCACGATGGTTTCTGGCAATGGACAGTCTGTCATTCATTGGAACGCCGGTGATGCTGCTGCCAATGGCGATGTCTTTGGCGGTGAAAGGCTCTTCTTTGGCACAGACAAAAGTTTTGCCTTATCGGCAACTGGTGCGACCGCGATTGACAATGTTCTCAGGACCATGATCCCTGCGACGGCTATCATCCCTGAGTCAGGCTCCTATGCCTTACTTGCCGGCTTGCTAGCGCTCTGCGCCGTTGCGATGAAGCGTCGCGAGTCATAGATTTTGAGTGTTTTCGGAGTGCAGTAAGCTGCATCCGATTGTCATGATTTTACGAGAGCCGTGTCGGTCGGAAGGCTGACACGGTTTCTTTGCGTTCAGATGGCTTTCATCGATAGATGCCTTCCGTGGTCGAGAGTATCGTCAGCGTCCGAGGGAGTCCCTCGCAGGGAAGCCAAGAGGCTTGATTGAGCTTTCAATGTTTTGGCTGCAAGGCGCGTGCTGCCTCAGCTGCTGATCCGTAGGTAGGCAACTGCTGCAGAACATCGGTGGGGCCGGGGTCGTGTGAAAAATGGGCAGTCTTGAGTTCTGCGGGATGATGGCGCTTGCCTGCGTTGTTATACCGCTTTTCAAAAGTTTTGAACCTTGTAGTGCCGCGATATTATTGACCTTAAATCAGTCACCGCAGCAATCATAGGTGAGGCGCAAAGAGCTTCGACCAAGCGCATGAATTCAGTCCGGAATGCTGATTCGTCTTTAAGGCCTATCGCGTAGACTCGCGATAGGCACTGATTAGCTTCCCTGCTAGCATACACAGTCTATGTTTTGTTGATGCGTATCTGCCTAATGCAGGCACATGCGCTATCCTCTCACTTCACCCCAGCTATTACCTCTAGCGCAGTGGTTGCCCATATTATGAAAATTCCCCATCTATTCTTATTATTAACATCCTTTGTGTCCCTCTGCATGCAGAGCTTCGGCGACTATAGTGCGGAGCTCACTGCTGTAGCAGCACTCGGCACCGATTCCTCAATGACCACTGCTCCGGCGATGTATACGGATGATACGCTGCCAGGAACGCTGGCAACTATTGCCGCAGGTGAGAGCAAGGCCGTTTTCTTTGACGCACTCGATTACGAGGGCAATGCCACCCGTGTCTATGCGAGGGTGGGTATTCCTAGCGTAGACAGTCAGGGTGCCCCTGTCACTGTGGGC
>Ga0213868_10003560_pt1 | contig 14487 bp, 12 predicted proteins | sample PICome_9_FD_160087 | JGI IMG/M metagenome (GOLD analysis project Ga0213868, IMG submission 160087) | Coastal seawater microbial communities near Pivers Island, North Carolina, United States - PICO127 | ecosystem: Environmental > Aquatic > Marine > Coastal | place: USA: North Carolina...
AAGTTGGTATTAACGCAGCAGCGCCGAGCTCCGACTTATTGTTTCCCTGGCAGACAGTTATTAGTATTTGGGACTGGTAGCCATAACAATATCATATAGTACCAAGTGTCAAATTATAATTATAAGCTTATAATGTAGCCAAGGATCACTGTGGCGTTAGTGTCAGTGACAGACTAGTGTTGTAATGTAGGGGTTGTAGTGTATTGAAATTTGTACAAGACTAATATTGCAGTTTTGATTCGGACACGTGTCTCATTACATTAAATGTCTGTACAATGTAGGTAGTAGGAGTTGATTCAACTAAGTATGAAGGTTGTAGCTTGTAACAAGCTTGTAGCTCTGACACGGTGTCTCGAAATGAAGATGCTTGAAGTGCCTGTATCTTGCGCGGGAAAAATCCTGACTGCGTATTATTACTGAGGTTTAGTAAACACATCAATACAACGGGGGTAGGCATTTTATGATATATTCACGTCTACTCATCATATGGTTTCAATTTCTCGTCATATTGGGGCGCGTGATAAGTAAAACATTCTTGGGGTTCACTACCCCGTCCTGCAGATCGACGTGACGTTTAGGTTGTAACCTCTGCGAAAGATTCGAAGAGGTGTCAAGAGGCAAGAAAGGAAAAATCCTGACTCGAGTTAGTTCAACATGTGGTAATTTGATGCATGCAAATTCACACAAATCCCTCTTAACAACAAAACAACACATCTTTTTCATAAGGTTGCTTGAATTCACCTCTTCATTCACAATACGGATACATCTTGCGTTGGATTGCAAACTATTTACTACAAATTATGGAAGTATTAGGGCGTGATAGTGAAAACACTCTAGTCGGGGTGAATTTACAAGATGCCATCGCTCAAATTGTTGAGATACTGCAAGCAAGTCCGGAGGAAAAGGGCTTAATGATATATTGGGTTCATGGGCTGAACGTTTTCATGTTCTTCTATTCTGGCGACGAGAACTATCAAGTAGAAATGAAGAGATTGAGGAGGGAGTTACGGAAGTCGAATGGCAATGTATCGGAGATTGTCGCGGGGGAACCTCTACAAGTAGGGTCTACTACACTCTATCCCATTGATGTGAGGATGCCACGACGTCCTTGTTTTCCGTACATGTTGCTACGCCAAGATGGGATGTTTGAACATTCCGATTTTACCCCATATCTTCTCAGGACCGCCGAGAAGAGGGATGCGATACTTGCATGGTTGAATCAACCCAAACGAGGGATGTAGGGTTGTTTATCATTGTTGCGTTATGCATCGACGAGTTTGAAAGAGTAGTGAAATATCTTTTTTAACAAACTAACTCAATGTAAACTAGTACAAACTGTGTTAGATTACACACTCGTACAAATAAGAGAAGATGCGTGTATTAGACGTACAATCAACTGTCCCGTCTTTTCACTAGTGTTGTATATGAAGACAGAATGTCGTTCTGAGTGTATTGAGGATTTGAGGTGAAAAAACTGGTGTAATTTGTCTCTAAATGTGACAGAATACATGAGTATTATTAGATTATCTATTATTATTCTATATGTTTACAAGGGCCTCGTTTCAATACGATATAGATTGTCAAGCCTTTTCCTCTTTTTGTCATCCTTCGTTAGTTGAGTAGTAGGTACAAACAGCAAGGGTAATGCCTTTGCAAATTGATATATAGCAGATAGCTTTTTGTTGGCGATACCGTAACAATCTCCATCCTCTTCTACAACTTGAGCTCTTTCAAACCATGCAATAACATACGGCAGTGCTTTCAGATCACGTTCCCCTCCCCCTTCTTTATTCCAATCAAAAAGTGGCCCCATATCTATATTGGGATGGTATTTTAGTATCTTTCTCTTTGCAACATGATCTTTGTTTGTAATGTTATTTAATTGTAATAAAGCTCCAAGATCTGTTCTATCTCTTATTGATTCGTCCCAATGGCGATTATTTACACGGAATAAAGTATGGTTGGAATTGTAAGTGGCAGAAACACTCGATGTATCGCATACCATTTGTACCAATAAATTGTGTAAGGTTTCGCCGGTGACAGAATTTCCATCTTTGTCATGACTTGTGGTTATATAGAAATGTGTTAAATTGGGTGAATTATTAATAATTTTTTTTATGTCTTCATAAAAATAACAACTGCAATCAGTAATTACCGATAAAGACAATGAATAACATGTTATATTGCCAATTAGGGAGCTAACAAATTCTGATAATTCAGAGCCAGACATAAATGAAAATCTAAGATCGTCGTATTTATGCTTGTGATTAATGAGTAGATGTACTAATTGATCCCGTTCTGGTGGTTGTCCTACACAGATTGCCACTGAATGCCATCGTTCGTGTTGATTAATGAGGGCGGATTCGAGGGTGTTAAGGTATGAAGAATCTTCCCGATCGCGGACGACACGGGTTGCCCCGGCTGGTATATAATTCCAAGTGATTGTTATATTGCGATTCCCATCATAGTTGCTTAAATCACATTGCACATACAGAGTAGCAGTATTGCTAGCCATGTTCGTCATGGCGTCCAATCTCTAACGAAGGCGTGTAGTGCCATTCCTCTCTATTTTGGCGGTTCCCTATTAATTTCTCTTTGTTAAACGAACCCGATGATATACATATCTATATAATCTTTATATTTTAATAGTTTTCCTTTTAATCAGGATTGGGGTATGTATAACCACTAACTACATGATGGACGTGTTATTCGGGCCTATGGCTAGAAGTAGTTGTGTAAATCAACACACGTTGCGTTAGATTACATAACCTGTCTGATAAAGTCACTTAGAACTAAGTTTAGTCGGAGAGTGCATGAACTGACTAGTGTAAACCAACACATATTGGGTTAGATTACATTATGTACTACGTTCATAAAGTCACTTTGAATAGCAGTAATCTTAACAAACACTATTCATTTCTTTACTCTATATCGCAGGTGCTTCAAAAGTAGTCATGCATGGCTTCTTGAAATTGCTTTTCAATAAGGGTCAGTTCTTCGTAAGTCTCTTCCAGGTGTTTATTTGATTGAATTGTCAATTGGCCCATTAGAAACTGGTTTCTGGTGTGTAGCATTGATACTGCTTTTGCGGCTCCATATCTCCTCCTAATATCTTCCTCTCCAAGAGTCGCTAAATCAGATCCAATATTGTAATCCACAATTGATTGTTTCAAATACGCAGTTCGTGTTGCTAATGAGTTTAGTGTGGCTGCTTGTAATGTTGACACTCCTGGCAGCGGTAAAGAATCGTCACCTTGGTTTTCCCATTCCTTCCTGACAAATACATCTAGACCGTAACAATCTATTGTATATAAATATGAGGAGGATATTGAGTGTTTGTAGTACAATAAAGATGTCAGTATAGACTGGTAATCGTTAACATTACAGAGCATAAAATAATATTTATCGGTACATCAACACACACACACATGACCACATTTTAAAAGTCTAACTCCTCACCATCATCAGGAGGATTCTCATCATTTTCCTCCATTGGGAAACACCTATCGTAAGCTTCCTCGTCTAACACAATGACATGTGTTATATCTCTAGTTGCCCACTGGAAGAAAGAGAGAGATATTTTCCACTTATTATCACCACTCGTCCACCTTTTCATCTCCTCTGTTAGGGCTATCATCCATTCTGGTTTGTCATTTGTTGCATTATCGCCATACATTACTTTCTTCAATTTTGCAATATCATTTACTTTGAAAGCAATAAACTTCTTCATCACGAGTGATTTTGGGTCTTGGATATTTGGCACATTGGGATCGGTTGTGGACTGATACGCAGTATTGATGGCAACCAGAGCATTGGTCACCCTTTTTTGAGGGAGCACTTCAATCTTAGCCATTGGGAAAGTTCGCTGTAATTTATTCAACTTGTCAATAATAGTCTCATATGTGTATTTTTCCTCCTTTTCCGATAGAGTCATTCCACCCAACTGGCTAGTCTTCGAAGATTTTACATTATTAAGTCGGTCTAGGTAGGATTGACAGTGCTCCACGATGCTACCGCAACTAATATTGGGATCATTGGCATGTTTCTTCATTTCTTTTATTCCACCGAACGATGATTTTGCAAAATTCAGCACAAGATTATCCCATTTCAATTTGTCATCATTTTCGAATGCACTCTTCTCTTCCACAAATTGTAACATGTTAATAACTGATTCCATCATTGGAATGTTTACCTCTACCTCTGTTAATGTCTTCTTCTTTTTAGTTGCTGGAGTGCTGGTTGATTTGTCATTATTATCTTGTTTTCTTTTCTTATTCGTTTTGCGTCGGTTTTCATGTTGCTTGTCGTCGTCGGAGTCATTTTCATCAGAGTCACTTGGATCAATATTGTTGCAATTATCAGGTGGGTCCGATTGTTTGGCATTGGCAGGTTTTGACGAACTCACATGGTCAACAAGTTTAATTTCAAGGAGAGTCCTATTTTGATCATCTTGTATCTCCTTCAACCACCATTTAAGTACATTTTCAAACAACTTACTACTCTTCGTCTTGCCAACGTTAGGATCTGGTTCAAAACATATTGGAGCTAAAGTGTTCAGCCGCAATAGTCGCGCACCGTTATTCTTACTCTGATTTGAGCTTAACCCTAACAATCTCAATAAACCGATCCTTCCCACTTTTTTGGTCTTACCATTAACAGTAAAGTATAAAGTGTCGAATGGGTGTCTATTATTGCCTTCTGATATCCCTTCATATGATCCGGCAATCACCAAATTCTGTCCAGGTGGGAGTTTCAATTTTTTCTTGATTGGCGTCGTAGCACCTTTTTTCTCGTCTGTTTTTTTAGTGGGTACGATCACCTCGATACATGTTGATTTTAGGCAATAGATTATCTGTAGGATCAATATTGGTAATAACGATTGTTTGCAAGTATTGGGATTGAACGTTACATCCGCCTTGATACTACGAGATAACTCGTTTGTGACACACTTGGTTTTACTTGGGTGGTTATTAATGTTTGTCACACCCATAGAAAATAGCAATTTTCTAAATTGCACCAACTTGCCAGCACTTGCTTCTTCTTTATTCGACATGTAGTCATAGGCGAGTTTCAGATGGGGCTCATGGACAAAATAGGACAGATTGGGGAACAAACCATAATGACGAATCACTTGTGTTAGTTCACGAATAATATTTATATAAATGAATCGTTCCAATATGGTCTTGTTGCCCCTGTCTGTCTTCCCCTTGGGTAATGTACAAGATGTAATTAGAAGTGATTTCACGACGTGCGCATACTCAAGTGCGGCAGTGTAAGTCATGGCTGACAAGTATGTTTTGTGGTGAGATGGAATTTGACACATTTTGTGTTGAAATATATTTGCATCGAAAGGAAGAAACAAGTTAATGTTTGTAAGTAACATACAAACGATCATCAAACAAAATGAATGCAAAACGAACCTAGTGCGTGTAAAATATCAGTGATGTTTGCCTTGCTGTTTCTAACTCTGATGGAAGAAAAGGCCTTTGATGTTTCACCTACACATTCACTCATATCTCTCTTTGTGCTGGCAATTGCCATGTTGATTTCAGCTTGACTGTGAGCTACTTTTCGTCGACACGTTTGCTCAAATTCCTCCGGGTGGATCAATGTCACATTGATTACATCGCATACCATTAACGCTGCTGCAATGACATTCACATTTGGTGAATTTGTGTGGGTGGCCTGTGGTATGTTAGGATAATTTAGCTTTGCCATCCCGTGTACCTGAACATTACCCGACCCATAAGAGTTGGCATGATAACGTACTGCATACAAGCACACCTGCTTAACCTCCTCCCCCTCAACGCATGTTACAGGCTTGTTCAACTTTTCAGCAAACAATATATGCACAATTTTTGGGAGAAACCAACAAGTATTTGCTATCCAAGTGTTCAATGCCTTTGTATTGTGCGCGCCGGGATTGATCACTAACGTGGAGAACTTATTGATAAACGGTGGTTTAATTGTCTTTTTGTCATCGCCCACCACAGGAAACGTCCAGAGCTCTTTCATCTCCTTGTTAGTGTTCTCATTGAACGGCCTTTTACAATAGTTCTCAAACCTTGGGTCAAATGTTATATCTGGCAATCCCATAGCTTGTTTCTCGATAGCAGACGGTAATATCTCCTTGTTGGTTAAAGTTACATCCACAAATTTCTTAATAGCAGCCTTGCGATCAGATATCAATGCTTCCTTGGCCATTGCTAGTTGTTTCGTTAGCTGTGCTGGTTTGACTTGTTTCCTTGGTTCCCAAAGTACTTCGTTTGGAGGAATTGTAAAATCAGGATCGTAGTGATAATTATCAATATCAAGGCTCGACTGTTTGTTCGGTAAAGTAATGTCATGAATCAATTCCGCAATGTACCGATCAGCCAACTTTTTCTGTGACACAATTTTGTGGTCTGAAATTGTTTGACTATATCTCCTCAACCTTTCCAAGATCGAATTAATGTCACACTTGTCCGAAGCCACGCTTATATACCGAACAGTAACAGTTGAAGGGTCACCAACATATACACACTTATCAAAACCTTCTGTACCCACCAACTTGTTATGAAGAAATTGTTGGAAATGCTCCGTGGAGTTAAATTTGATGTCATGATCGTATTGGGAGGGGTTGACCAGTACATCAAGAAAGTACTTGAACGAAAGCGGTTTTGATAATACACCTGTGGAACTATTGATCTCCTTCCCCGTTGTTAAAGAAATCATGGCTCCACCCCTGTGCAAACCTTCTATATGACTACACATGACTGGACGCTTTCCATTGTCAACAACAAGGCATAACAGATCATAACACTTTTGCTGCACAGTGGTTTTATCATTGTGGCCCTTAACCTTCTCATCCCACAGCTCTGTAACTCCATTCATATGTGCAATACCTGCTCTACCTTCCTCTGTTGTAGCATTCATCATCAGGTATCTCGAGATATTTCCATCGGGATCAATACCGCCGGCAGCGTCTAGTTGACCCCACGACTCGGTAAATTCATCACCCTTTGGTCGGAATCTTATGTAAGTCCCCGTGCCTTTCAACTCGACACTCGTGAAAGATTGAAGTTCTCCGAAATCTTCATCAGCTTTAGTTATCTGAAGATATGCGTAATTCGACACAGAATGTGTTCAAATGTAATAGTTGGCACAATCCAATAATTCATATTGGTACATATATTATTGGTACATATATTGAGTCATGGATTTGAACACAATTTGTGTCGAAATACATCAATACAATAATGAATTTGAACACAATTTGCATCGAAATACAGGAATCACGTGGATACATTTAAACGCAATTTGGGTCAAAATACACAAATTACAGTGTAACGTAAAAAGGTAAAGAAGAGTTTGAATATGAGTCCTGATAAGTACATGAAATAACAATAGAACGAAAAGAGGGACATCCTTCGTACAAACTTACTCTGCGGCTTTTCTCTTCTGGAGGTACTAGAAGGATTTCCATGTCATGACCAGGAGAAGTCCTACCCTCTTCAGACTCTTTACGGGGTAAACTATGTCCGAGAAAGCTTAACATGATATTTTTACAAGCTAACTCCCTATAAGTATTGTAATTTGTGCGAAGGGATTCGCAAACAATATTGCCATCTCTATCTCTTTGCATAGGATAAAGATACACCCACATAGTGTTATGTATTTGTGCATTATAGCTCTTGGTGTCTCTTAAGTTCTTGTCGTTATTAGTAGGAGATGGTTTAGTAGGAGATGGTTTGCAACTCTTCTCCGGTACCTGTTCTGTGGGAGTGGTTGCAATTTTTCCCGTATTGTCTGTTTTGGTAGCATTCGTCGGTACCACGGAACCGTCCTCTTTCTCTTGATTGATAGACTCTCCTACGATCGTGGTCTTCTCGGTTTCATTCGTCAATGTCGAATTATTATCATTCTCAGTTATATCGTTGGCCGGAGAATCGCTTTCGGTAGGGTCGTTCAGCATAGCGGGAATTTTGCCGCCAGCCTTAGTAGGAGTTTTATATTTATTATCATTAGGAGGAATTGCCAATTCATTCCTAGACGTGCCGCTATTTACAATCTCTTGGTCATTATTCAGCGTGTTGTTATTACTATCGTTGATGTTGGCTAATCTATTTGAGCGACGGCCGGGAGGGCTGGACGTGTCTCGTGAGCGCCGACTCTTCTCTTGTGGGGTGGGCTTGACCTTGGCACCTGCTGGGCTACTCCGTGTAATCACCATAGTGTTCTCGAATTATTTGATGGCAATGGTTTTTGGTGTGGGACGAGAATCAATAAAGGCGTAATTAAATCCAAGTATGATACCCTTGTATTGTTTGTTTTTTTGTATTGCTATTGTGATGGCTGTTAGGTTGATCTTTATTGGTAGTTGTGGTGGTGGTAGTGATAAAGTGAAGAAGATTTTTGTGGCCAAGTGTCAACAGAATTACGACGCATCTCTTCTCATCTCTTCCCGCATCAAATTGTAACAATTCCTCTGTTTGCTGATGATAAAAGATCCATCTTGGATTCTGACGCATTTTCCCGCCAAATGCCAGTGATAAGTAAATCATTGACGTGAACCATATTATTATAGAGATCTGTAAATCAACGCAGCTTGTGGGTACGTATCTTCACCTAGAGAAAGCAAGTTATAAACGGTATTTCATCCTCTTCACCTACATTTTCATAGTACTAGGCAATCACTAACTGTTGCAATTGCATCCTGCTCGTTTGGATACAACACACACTGTGTACAATTACAGCTGTTTAGTACACACATCAACTCAACAGGGGGTAGGCATTTTAGTGATATATTCACGTCTACTCATCATATGGTTTCAATTTCTCGTCATATTAAGGCACATCATAAGTAAAACATTCTTGGGGTTCTTTACCCCGTCTTGTAGATTGACGTGACGTTTAGGTTGTAACCTCTGCGAAAGATTCAGGTGTCAAGAGGCAAGAGAAAGTTCAACCAATCTAGTGATAGGTAAACGAAGCTGTCACAGATGTGTTTTGCAATAATGAATGAATTACGTAGCCATCAAAAATACAACAGTTATAAAATTACAAATTGGATACGTATTTGCATATCCTTGAGAAAAAATATCCTGGACATATCTACACAGAGAGAGAGTTAATGTTGATATCATTCCCTCTCATAAAAAGATTTTCCATTACTTCAAACATCTACACACACCGTCGCCTCCACCTCCATTCAACACCTCCCTCTCCTTACCATGCCCAAGAAACTCAAGACAACAACAAGGGTGGTATCTACCAGTCGTGGATATACCACACCAATATCCCACCCTACTAAGATCCGTTTGAAAAATCGAGCATCGTCGGCTAGTCCAGCATCCTCTACTGTGGCTACCACTCCATCACCATCATCAACATCATCGAAGAGGTCATCAGGATCGATACAATCGTCGACGTCGGTTTCTAAGAAAATGAAAAGTATGAAACTCGACACTTCCTCGAGCCCGTCAAAGTCCGTCAAGAGTCTCGTATTCAATCTCGATGACGACGACGATGATGATGACGATGACGATGAGGACGTAATGATGCTTACCACGCAGACATCAAACAAGAAGAAAAAGTCCTCTACTGAGAAGAAGTCCTCCAAGTCCAATCAAGACAAAGATCTCGACGAAAAGAAAAAAACGAACAAGAAGAACGAGAAGAAGACAAAGAACGATGTTGCTTCGAAAATTAGTAACAAGAAGAAGTCGGCCAAGAAGTCGGAGAATAACAAGATCGAGGAGAAGACGAAAGGTGGTACCAAGAGTTCGGCGAGGAGCACAAGTTCGCCCGGGTCTCGACCCCTGTTGCATCTCATTGATTGGAGTAACCCTGCACAATGTAGGAAGATACTTGAATCAATGCCCGGTGTAGATCCCAGTGATATTGAAGGCTGGACCGACGAAGAAGTGAGGCGTGATATACTCGAGATGTATAACGTGGGTGAACTTAAAGTTGCCACGACATTGCTGGCTAGCAAAAGCGGCCAGGATCAAGTTGCGGTCGAGGCTATATACTCGACAGCAAACAATGGAACCAAGAAGAAACTTGTCCCCTTAATGATGAATCTGATCGACAAGAAGGTCTCTTATGAGAAGTAAGTAAATGTACAGTTGCTCTTTGTTCAAGGGGAAATGTAATTTGACACATTCTGCGTCATATTACATCTTGTACGAGGAGGAATGTAATTTGACACATTCTGTGTCATATTACATCTTGTACGAGGAGGAATGTAATTTGACACATTCTGCGTCATATTACATCTTGTACGAGGAGGAATGTAATTTGACACATTCTGCGTCATATTACATCTAACCGTCGGAGATTGTGTCAAAATACATTTCACTCTGATTGTATTGAAGGCGTCTCATTTAGTTAAGACTCACAGCTATCATTATCTTTTATATATTTCAGTAATAACGTAGACGAGGAAGAGAATGAAGATGAGATGGAAGAAGAGTCGGGTGATGATGACATTGATGAGAGTTCTGTTAGTAAGAATATGGATAAAGAAGTTGCAAGTAATTTGATGTGCCAAGGTGATGACATCGTAGACGAAGATTCTGACACAGAGGTAGACAAGAAGTGCGAGCATGGAGTAAAAGTGTTGACGGATGAAAACCCTGGTCGAAGTACTATCCAACGTTTGATTAACAACAATTCAGCAACAGAATGTTTGTTTACAAACAAACAAGGCGATGTAATTGTATACAACTTGACCGACAAATCCGACGTTAACTTATTATACAAACTACTCTCGAAACAACGTAGTTTGCAAGGATGTAACTGGGAACTTTGGAACCGTACTCCCGAGGCGAAAACGAAAGGATCTTTCGCCTCCTGTTTCCAATTAGACTCAGAGAGCGACGATGACAATGATGATGACGACGACGACATTGACGTTAACAGCGATGACAATTGCAGTGCTGACAATTTTTATGTTGACAATGATAAAAAAGTTAGTGCAAAGAGTAAAAGCACAGGGAAGCGTAATTCATCCTATGTTGATGAGGATGTTTCGGAAGATAGTGAGGAAGAAGAGTTTGATGATCGCAATGGTGAAGACAGTGAAAGTATTGAAAGTGGTAAGAAATCTAGTAAGCAGAGCAGCAAGAGCAAGAAGAAATTAGCGGGAAAAGGTAAGAACAAGAATGACTATTGTTCTTACTAGGGGGCGAGTTTGAGACGGATTACAGACGGAAGACTATCGTTGTAATATGACCAGTTTGTGTTGGAATCCAGAAATAATGTGTCCATGTTGTGACTTAACAGTGTACTAATCGTAACCTTCACTTGAATATACCTCCTCGTACACTTCTTTAATAAAGGTAAGAACAGTAGCGTTAAAGTCGAGTCACGTAATGGTGGTGATGAGGATGCAGAAGCAAGTGATGATGAAGATGGTGGTATGTTTTGCAGCCCGGGCTTCAGTGAGTTGGTGAAAGAGAAGGCAAAACAGGACTCGGGAGATAACATTCCAGTGTACGTGAGCAAACCCATCGTTATCAAAGAAAAGCATCAAGCTAAATCTGTGGTTATTCTTGCCAGAGGGAGAGGATTCTACCCTTACTACATCAAAGGTCCTCACACTCAGTGCTTGATGGAAAAGCGCGGAGAGGACCTTAAAACCCCATTCAACTTCAATTCAAACTTGACCAACGTATTTGAACCTACAGTGAAGAGTATAAATCTACGCGATGCACCTCACAGTACAACAAGCAGATGGCTCAGGGTAGGAACCAAAAAAAGCACGTGTGATGTTATCACATTTACTGTTACCTTACCTTTAAGCCAGAAGTCTGACATGAAGAAGGTGGTGAAAACTATTATGGAGAAGTACTTCAAATACGTTTTTGGTAAACCTCGAAAAGTGAATACCGCTGGGCAACTTGCATTGAATGATGCCGAATTAAAGCTTTCTGCAAACTCCCAGGGACCTGGTCTTTATGGACACCTTGTTGCAGTTAAAGGCAATGGTGATCCTGAAATAGCTGCAAAAACGATGACCGATGAGATCAACGCGTACTGGAGCAATGATATTGTGTACACTTTTGACTGTCATTTAGACCAATTCATGGTAGATTATGACATCAAACAATGGGTTGAAGAGCATATGGGAGCTAACTCATGGGATGACCTCGGTGATGGCTGCAAAAAGATTTGTTTCAAGAATTACCCAAAACAACGTCTGCCCGAGTGGGCTCACATTTTACAAGAGAGCTACTAATCAAGAGCTGCTTTGAATTTGATACGCGTGTGTGAAGTTGATTGATCAATTGGGGATTTGTGGACTTGTATTTTGGATGCCTGATTTAGCTATTACAACATCAATGTCTTAACGAAACAAATTGTTGTTACTACATTCTTTTTCATCTTATTAGGTGAGTGAAGTCCCAATGTTATTTGACGCAACTTGTGTTCAATTACAGCGTGTCAACTTATTATCACTTTATCTACTTTTGATACATCATCAGGTAAGAATTGCAAAGACAGCTGCATTTTTGATGTTGACCAGCGAAGAGACAAGAATTCCGATCGGGCTAATAGCATTGATAGAGTCGATTCCGATGATGAAACCAGGATAGACCGACTTGTGACTGCAACAGATGTACATACAAAGCATTTTGTTTTTGGCTACGATCGAAATATCTCATTAGTCATTATGAATTATATTGGAGATATTAAAACACTGTTCACTGTGTCCAAGGTGAACAAATTATTGCGCGAAACAATAAACGAAGAAATGGTAATCAAGTGTGCGATGTACAGTGGTGGTAGACCATTCGCATCGATCAGAAATGTGTACAGGTTTATGAAAAACAAATCTGGATACATCGCAAGTCCTCTCCGTCTGCTCAGATTATGCACAGGAAAACGATGTGAATTCTGTAACAACATCAAAACAAAAGACGCGTGTGAATTTAGAGGAAGAGATGTGTCCAACATACGTCCAGCTGTTGTTCGTCCGCATATGAACGTCTTTGCTTGCATATCGTGTCTTACCACACACAGAGAACCAAAGATATCACAAGGATGGAATTACACTTGTCTAACCAGGAAATTTGAGCGCATAATTTGGTCTGATCATAAGCAAACGTTCCTCGAGAATGGGTATTTTCTGGCCAATCGTGAAATTCTCTATAGAATATTCAGCCACCCTCGAGTAACGACCTATCCATACGGTTACCGTTGGGTCTACACTGATGAAGATGGTCTTGTCCAAAACGCATTCAATCGATTAGATGCTACTCGTGAGACTGCTGACAGATATGAGCTACAGTTCGCTTGCACTCACACTGATACCTCAGGAGAAGCAATTGGTCCATTGTTTAGTCGTGCAATTCTTCCATCTCTCGTTTCGTATCTAAAAAAGCCAAATAATCGCGGTATTGACCACTACCTGGAGAACATAATGATACCAAGAGCACCAAAAGCTACGGACTATGATAATTTTGTCAAAGTATATGAAGAGCATTTTAAATCAGCTATGAACTTGAAGAAAGAAAAGGATGCGGAAGTATTAGCTGACCGGCTTTACAAACATCACCTTCGGGTGGAGCATGTTGTTCGCGCGATTGGCGTAGTAGTTTCATATATTTCACCATCGTCATTGGATAAGCAATTCAAAGATTATGTGAAAACAAACTCAAAGAAGCCAAGCAAATCAAAACAACGTGCTGCGGCACGTCTCTTGCACAAACGTTCTCCAAATCAACCTGCTTCACTTACCTACAAACATAAATGGGGTAGAGATATTAATAAACAGCAGGTCTTCTCAATGGTAATTCGAACAGTTCTATGCTACCATGAGGCACAGGAGGTAACACTGAAAAGACCAGTGACATATAGCACGGGGTCTCCCGAGATCAATCGTATTATTAACACAATATTGGCACCTCTATATAAAGATCCCATCAGAGTCATTGGATCACCGTCAATCGCCAGACGAGTTGCCAAAATATTGTTTAAAGAGGTCACAAATTCTGCTGATTGGTTAAATGGTGTGTCTCGGGAAGTTACTGATATATGTGGCAATGTGAGGCAGACTTTTAGCGGGCGCAGTCCACGACATTTCAATACGACTTACTCGAGAAAAATACCAACATGGACTGATACATCAGACAATAGAAATCCTTAAAGATGTCATCGTTTTGTACACTAACAACTAACACAATTTTCTTCCATGTTCTATGTGATATAAAACCTAGGTGAGATATTGTTCTGGGTTAATAGATAATATTGTCATTTGTGTATATACACTCAACTTGTGTTCGTTTGCATCATTATTAATGAAGGTATGAAAAATTTTGATATTGTTCTGGGTTAATAATATATAATATTGTCATCTGTGTATATACACTCAACTTGTGTTCATTTGCATCACTTATTAATGAAGGTATGAAAATTTTTAAACCTCTCTCTACTGCCGCATTGTTGAAGAAGCAAGGTATGAAGATCTTGAAACCTGTCTCCCCTGCCGCATTGAAGAAG
>Ga0213868_10003561_pt1 | contig 14484 bp, 15 predicted proteins | sample PICome_9_FD_160087 | JGI IMG/M metagenome (GOLD analysis project Ga0213868, IMG submission 160087) | Coastal seawater microbial communities near Pivers Island, North Carolina, United States - PICO127 | ecosystem: Environmental > Aquatic > Marine > Coastal | place: USA: North Carolina...
ATTGGCGGAACTTTTGCGCGAAAACGATCTGACTGAACTACAGGTCAAGCGCGACTATGGTGAAAACGACAGCTTGAACGTTCGCGTCAGCCGTCAAACGCAAATGGTCATGCAAGCCAACATGCCAGCCGCCGCCGCGCCAGCGACCATTGCTGCAGCTGCGCCAACCGCTGCACCTGCGGCCACTGAAAGCGCCGATCCAGCAAGCCACCCCGGCGCAGTAACATCGCCTATGGTTGGCACGGTCTACATGGCCGCAGAGCCAGGCGCGGCGAATTTCGTCAGCGTCGGCACAACCGTCAAAGAGGGCGATACAATCCTCATCATCGAAGCCATGAAGACGATGAACCACATCCCAGCTCCACGTGCAGGAACGATCAAGCGTATTCTGGTCGAAGATGGCGGTCCCGTTGAATTCGGCGCCCCTCTTGTGATCATCGAATAAGGGCGCACCCATGTTCGACAAAATACTCATCGCCAACCGCGGCGAAATTGCACTTCGCGTCGTGCGCGCATGCCGCGAACTTGGTGTGAAATCTGTGGCCGTCCATTCGACCGCTGATTCTGACGCAATGCATGTGCGCATGGCAGACGAGGCCATCTGCATCGGCCCACCGTCTTCTGCACTTAGCTATCTATCGTTTCCGGCGATCATCTCAGCTTGTGAAATAACCGGGGCGCAGGCGATCCACCCCGGGTATGGTTTCTTGTCAGAAAACGCTGCATTTGTGCAGGCAGTCGAGGACCATGACCTTACGTTTATCGGCCCCACAGCAGAACATATACGCGTCATGGGCGATAAAATTACCGCCAAAGACACGATGAAAGCCTTGGGCGTACCATGCGTTCCAGGGTCGGCAGGCGGCGTGCCAACACTGGCTGACGCGCAGCGCATCGGCGAAGAAGTCGGTTATCCTGTCATTATCAAAGCCACAGCAGGCGGCGGTGGTCGCGGAATGAAAGTAGCAAAAACAGCCGCTGATATGGAAAAAGCGTTCTTATCAGCACGCGCCGAAGGCAAAGCCGCGTTTGGTAACGACGAAGTCTATATCGAAAAGTACCTGACGACACCGCGTCACATCGAAATCCAAGTCTTTGGCGACGGCAAAGGCAATGCGGTTCATCTGGGTGAACGCGACTGCTCGCTGCAACGGCGCCATCAAAAAGTATTTGAAGAAGCCCCCGGTCCTTGCATCACACCAGAATTGCGCGCGCGCATTGGTAAGGTCTGTGCGGATGCTGTCGCCAAGATTAACTACATTGGCGCTGGCACGATCGAATTTCTGTTCGAGAATGACGAATTCTATTTCATCGAAATGAACACGCGTCTGCAGGTCGAACACCCCGTGACCGAAGCGATCTTTGGCGTTGATTTGGTGCGCGAACAATTGCGCGTCGCATCCGGCATGCCAATGTCGTTCACCCAAGAAGACCTCAAGATTAATGGTCACTCCATCGAAGTGCGCATCAACGCCGAAAAGCTGCCAAACTTTGCGCCCTGCCCCGGTACAATAACGCAATATCACGCCCCTGGGGGCCTTGGTGTGCGCATGGATTCAGCGCTTTATGATGGCTACCGGATTCCGCCATACTACGACAGCCTGATTGGCAAGCTCATCGTGCATGGGCGTGACCGACCAGAGGCTTTAGCGCGACTAGAGCGCGCATTGGGCGAACTGATCGTGGACGGCGTTGATACGACCTTGCCGCTATTCCACGCATTATTGGCAGAAGAAGCCGTGCAAACTGGTGATTACAACATTCACTGGCTCGAGCAATGGCTAGAGAAAGGCCTACTCTAGAAACTGTGGCCGTAGCGTACATGTTGCGCGTCGCAAGTTCCGGTCAGGCGAAAGATAATAGTCTCTGACGCCTGATCGCTGATCGGGCGGCAGACTGTCCCAATCCGACCAAGTCACATCATAGCAAAGCCCCTGCGCCATCATTTCAAGCGCCGCACGGCTTGGGATGCCTTTTACCGCAATTGATTGCCCGGGAATTTGCGGCGTCGCATTCAGATTTTTGTCCGTTCGCTCGCGAACCAGCCTGATGATCGCGCCCTGCTGTTTTATAAAATCGCTGTCGATTATGATCAACTTTGGATGCAACTGGCGCACCAGATCCAGCAAGCGAAAATGATCCATTACGTGATATAGCAACCCGTAGATCGCGATCACATCGTATTGCTCTTTTGCCGCGATCGAGGCCTGCAGGCCCACGAAAACGTCTTGAACGCGCACAGAAATGCATCCCTTGAACGGCGTTTCCGGGAAAGCTTGGAATTGGGCTGCGACGTCCGCGCGCGCCTCGATTGCCGTTACAGCGGCTGCACCCGCACCCGCAAATGCATATGCCCAACGGCCATCATGGGCGCCCAAATCCAGAACGCGCGCACCTGCAATGTCTGTGAGAAATGGTGCAACCAAAAACGCGAAACGCTTGTTAAGACGTGCAATCTGATTTTCCTTGCCATCATACTGTGCAAGTTCGGGCAAAAAATCAAAGAATGCCAATGCACTGTCCTTTTTCAAAAGCGGCATTGATGATAATAGCGGACCTGCAAATAAACCTCCATAAGGCAATGCTGGCCATGAAAGACAACCCGACATTGACGCCACAGCTTCTTTTGCAAGCGTATCAGGTTGGATTGTTCCCAATGTCAGAGGGGCGTGACGACCCAGAGGTTTTCTGGGTCGACCCAAAGATGCGCGGCGTTTTCCCGCTTGATCGTTTCCATATCTCGCGCAGCCTTGCGCGGCAGATGCGCAATGGGGAATTTCGGGTAACCTACGACACAGCATTCAATGACGTCATACGCGGCTGTGCCGACCGACCCGAGACATGGATCAACGACACGATCTTCTCGCTCTATGGCGCGCTTTTTCAGCAAAAATTGGCGCATTCCGTGGAGGTCTGGGACGGCGACGACTTGATCGGAGGCGTCTATGGGGTTTCAATCGGGGCCGCGTTTTTTGGCGAAAGCATGTTCAGCAAACGTACGGATGCGTCTAAAATTGCGCTCGCTTATCTGGTGGATGAACTACGTATGGGCGGTTATCGGCTGTTCGATACGCAATTCGTCACCCCGCATCTGGCAAGCCTAGGTGCCATTGAAATCCCAAGGTCAGATTATCAGGACCAACTTGCCAAAGCGATCAGCCAAGACGCGTCATTCAATCAAAAGGGTAAGGTGCCGACGGCTCAGGAAGTAATACAGCGCAACGCCCATACGTCGTAACGCGGGTGATCCATTGCGTTCAAAGCGGGTGCTGATGCCAGCATCCAACCTGCAAACAGCACAGCGTTTTCTTTGCGATCCATCACTTCAATATAGGTAAACGCGTCGCCGGATGGGTTGTCGACCGGATACCGGCATTCGATCATCGCGACCGACAAAAAGCCCAACTGCACAGAGTCGCCCTGCTGTAGACGCAAATTGGTGACGGCGCCTGTTAACTTATCGAGGACCCGTAATTCGCCACCTAAGCCCGCCATGACGTCAATCGTCGGTCCAACTGTAGGTTCTTGTTGGGGGGGCGGTGCTGTTAAGTCTTGCAGTAAATCATCAAGCGGCGTCACGACGATCTCTTGGGCGCCAAGTGGGCTCGCAAGAAGCAGCGCTATCGCGAACAGAACATGAGATAACCGCATGATTGACCCCTACTCCGGTGTCCACGCCTCGTAGTCGGACCGGTCCGCAGGTGCACTGCGTCTAATAGAACCCGCGGGCGCATAGGCTGCCGCTGTTCCGGTCAGATTTTCCTGATGTGGCTTTTCCCAAGCTTTATGCTTCAAGTCAGTCTCGGTCGGCGCCTGATCCCATGTGTGATGCAGCCAGCCGTGCCAATCAGGGCTCACGCGCGACGCTTCGTTTTGACCGTTATAGATCACCCAGCGGCGACTGCTGTCAGCGTTCTGATAAAAGATGTTGCCCTGCGCGTCTTCACCAACTTTTTTACCATTGCGTCTGGTCCAAAGCTGGGTGCCAAATGATTGACCGTCCCACCATGTGAAAATGCGTTTGATATTGTGAGCAAGGCCCATGTCGCGTCTCCAATTGCGTTGGCTTATCCATGCACCAAAGGGCCCAAAAGGTCCAGTGGGTTCAAACAGGCAGCCGCGCAGTCACTTCTATTTCGATCTTCATTTCCGCGTTCTGCAACTGGGCCGAGATCATTGTTGCGGCGGGTTTTGCCGTGGCAAATGCTTTACTGACCACTGGCCAGCAATCCGGCCATTCTTGCGCGTCGGGAACGATGTAATTGACCCGCACAACATGGTCCAAACCGCTGCCCGCTTTTTCCAATGCGCCCGCAATTGTTGCAAGCGCGTTTTCGGTCTGTGCTTGAATGCTGACAGGCATTGTCATGCTGGCGTAGTCGTAACCCGTTGTTCCCGAAACAAAGACCCAACCATCAGCAACAACGGCACGGCTATAGCCGATCTGTTCCTCAAACGGGGATCCGGTGCTGATGTGCTGAACCGTCACGATATCAGCTGGCCGTGGCAGATTCTTTTTTCTTACCTTCGTCGTGGATCATCAAAGGGGCGACATCAGAATTGACGGCCTCTTCGTTCACCACAACCTCTGTCACGGTGTCCATACCCGGCAAGTCAAACATCGTATCAAGCAAGATATCTTCCATGATTGAACGCAAACCGCGCGCACCGGTTTTCCGATCAATCGCACGTTTTGCAATCGCGCTCAGTGCATCTTCGGTAAAGGTCAGCTTTGTGTTCTCAAGCTCGAACAGGCGCTGGTACTGCTTGACCAAAGCATTCTTGGGCTGTGTCAGAATTGTGATCAGCGCGTCTTCATCAAGATCAGTCAATGTCGCGATAACGGGCAGACGACCGACAAATTCCGGGATTAAGCCGAACTTCAACAGATCCTCTGGCTCAAGGTCTGAAAAAATTTCACCTACACCGCGGTCATCGGGCTCTCGTACGTCAGCACCAAATCCCATTGCAGAGCCTTTGCCGCGCTGCGCAATGATCTTGTCCAAGCCAGCAAAAGCGCCGCCACAAATGAACAAGATGTTCGTGGTATCAACTTGCAAGAACTCCTGCTGCGGATGCTTGCGTCCACCTTGGGGCGGAACCGAAGCAACGGTGCCTTCCATGATCTTTAGCAAGGCCTGCTGCACGCCTTCCCCCGAAACGTCACGTGTGATCGAAGGATTATCAGACTTGCGGGTAATTTTGTCGACTTCGTCAATGTAGACGATGCCACGCTGTGCGCGCTCTACGTTATATTCTGATGACTGCAACAGTTTGAGAATGATGTTTTCAACATCTTCGCCGACATAACCCGCTTCCGTCAGCGTCGTGGCGTCAGCCATGGTGAATGGCACATCCAAAATCCGCGCCAAAGTCTGCGCCAACAACGTCTTACCGCAACCAGTTGGTCCGATTAGCATGATGTTGGATTTCGCCAGCTCAATATCAGATTTTTCCGCGTGGTTCAGCCGCTTATAGTGGTTGTGCACAGCCACCGAGAGTACGCGTTTCGCGTGGACCTGACCGATCACGTAGTCATCAAGTACGCCGCAGATTTCAGAAGGAGTTGGTACGCCTTCGCCAGCTTTCAGACCAGCAGTCTTGGTTTCTTCGCGAATGATATCCATGCATAGTTCAACGCATTCATCACAGATAAACACGGTTGGGCCCGCAATAAGCTTGCGCACCTCATGTTGGCTTTTTCCGCAGAAACTGCAGTAAAGGGTGTTCTTACTGTCGGTGCTGCTTGTCGTCGCCATCTCAAACCCCTGGGCAATTTGCCCTTATAAAACATCATTTCGACTTACTTGGCCACAACACTAAGACAGCCTGCCGAGGTCCACAATGTCAAAATGACCATACGCACAATGACCTTAACAAAGACATAAACCTGACCAAAAAAGCGGCGTCAAACCACCTCGTCCAAGAAAAAACGCGGCCTAGGCCGCGTCTGTTCATTGCTATGGTTTGGGTGCTTTAGTCTGCAGCTTTGGTGCGGTTCTCAACGATTTCGTCGATCAGGCCCCATTCCTTAGCTTCTTCCGGCGACATAAAGTTATCACGCTCTAATCCGGCTTCGACCTTTTTAAGGGTATTGCCAGTATGCTTGACGTAAATTTCGTTCAAGCGCGTCTTGAGCTTTTGGGTTTCAGCGGCATGGATCATGATATCCGTCGCCTGCCCCTGATATCCGCCAGATGGCTGATGCACCATGACACGGCTGTTTGGCAGCGAAAAGCGCATGCCCTTATGACCTGCAGTCAGCAAAAGCGATCCCATCGAAGCCGCCTGTCCAATGACCAGCGTGCTGACCTTCGGGCGGATGTACTGCATCGTGTCGTAAATCGACAAACCGGATGTCACCACGCCACCGGGGCTGTTGATGTACATGCTGATTTCTTTTTTCGGGTTCTCTGATTCGAGGTGCAGCAGTTGCGCGACAACCAATTGGCTCATGCCGTCGTGCACGGGGCCATTTACGAAAATAATCCGTTCCTTAAGCAGGCGCGAAAAGATATCATAGGCGCGTTCACCACGTGCGGTCTGTTCGACCACCATTGGGACAAGGTTCATATAGGTCTCGACGGGGTCTTGCATATTTAGTGCCTCATGTTCGGACATTTCTGTCTTATTTCTAATAACCTAATAGAGTCTTAGTATTGGCGCACGGGGGCTGCAAGGGTTGCAGGCACCTTTGATACCGCGCGCCGCCCTGCCAGCACTCCTGCGCTGTAAAATCAGCCTACGTGAAAGAGTGATGCAAACAGGCGCGGGTCAAGACTTTCTGCTGCGAAAGTTTCGCCTTCAGTCAACACGGACACGGCATCATGGCTATGCAGGCTTTCTTGGTGGCTCGCAATCACGCGAAAATCTGAAACGCGGGTATCTAACTGTAATTGCTCGGTAAACAAACGGGCTGCGTCTTCGACAAATATCGGGTTGGCCGCGTTGAGTTCAGCAAATGCTTGCTCGTCTTCGCGCTTGACCATGACTTGCGTTTCAGTCGGCACCGCTGCGCGCGCGCGGTCAATTAAGTCCTCGAACCACAGCACATTGGCGCTGTCTTCCAATAGAACCGAAATACGCGCGACGGATCGCTGTGAATGCGGGGTCGCCAACTGGCCACGGAATTGACGGGCATGTTCGGACAGTTCCAACGAACACGGGCACGTCGAGGAATAGACGTAATCAAGGTGCACGATCTTTTTACGCACACCGGCACTTTCGACCAGTTCGAGCGCGATATCATAATACTGGTACCCCGACAGACCCGACCGCAGGCTTTCAACTTTCATCGGAAAGCTGAACCGCATTTGAATGCGTGCATCAAAACTGTCCAGATCGGTTTTATAGGCATCCAGTGCATGTTCGATCACTTCAAAGCTAAATGTCTCTTCGGCGTGCTTATAAAATGTCCGCATGATGCGCGACATATTGATGCCCTTCTTTTCCGCCTCCAGCGACACAGTTCCAGTGACAGAAGTTTCGAGCGTCAGGTCACCATTGTCACGGGTATGAAACCGGATCGGCAAACGGAAATTTGATATGCCAACATGCTGGATTTGCTGCTGCGCACCACGGATCAGGCTGGACGGACCATTTTGCAGATCGGGCATCGACGCTTTGTAAGCATCATCGACCTCAAATGCGTCGGGGTATGCGCGCGCCAAAGCCGGATAATTCGACACTTCTTGACCGGGGATCAGGCGCGACACAAGCGGATCAAGCGTGGCCACTTCTTCGGGGGATACATCAACCGCCCAGCGGCGCAGCAGGGCCAATGCAGCCTCTGCTTCTTGGCGGGTCGGTTCGCGGCTCATGTCATTTGAGTGGATATTCATATCTGTGCCCCCCATCGGTGCGTTAGACACCCCAAGGTGGGGCGCTTCATCGGAATTTCCAATGATATCTTTATAGATACGTTGTAAATCCGCCCGCGGATCAGTCATAGGGATGGCCCTTCCATGCGTCTAAGCTCCCCTAACTAAAGCACTTATCGGGGTCCGCGTCACCACCTCACAATTGCGCGATGGCGGCGCGCAAATCAGCAAGCAAGTCTTGTGTGTCCTCTAGTCCGACGCTCAGGCGCAAAAGACCCTGTGTGATGCCAAGCATCTCTCTGGTTTCTTGTGACAAACGTTGGTGCGTGGTGGTTGCGGGATGTGTCGCTATTGATTTGGCGTCCCCAAGGTTATTGGAAATCGTCCAAATCTCTAGCGCATTCAACAGTTTAAAAGCCGCCTCTTGGGTACCAGCATCGATGGACAATACTGTTCCACCTTCTGCCATCTGGCTTACAACCAACTCGTGCTGCGGATGGCTGTCCAAGCCTGGGAAAATCACGTTTTGCAGGGCACCGTCCGCTTCGAGTGCGGTCGCAATCACCAGTGCAGTCGCGGCTTGGGCGCGGACACGCAGGTCCATCGTCTCAAGCCCTTTTACCATCATCCAAGCCGTAAACGGGGACATCGAACCACCCGTATGCTTCATGAAAGGTTCCACCGTTTTACGGATGTATTCCTTGGTTCCAAGGATGATGCCGCCCAGCGCACGGCCCTGACCGTCGATATGTTTGGTTGCCGAATAGATCACAACATCCGCACCCTGATTGATCGCATCCGAAAATACAGGCGTCGCAAAGACATTGTCCACGACAACGGTCGCCCCAACCGCATGCGCCAGCTGCGATACTGCAGTAATATCAATAACTTCTAGCGTTGGATTAGAAATGCTCTCAAAGAACACAACCTTGGTTTCCGGTCGGATGGCGGCCTGCCATGCAGTCAAATCAGTGCCGTCGACAAAGGTCACCTCGACACCGAAACGGGTCAGAATGTCTTCAAGGATATAAAGACAGGACCCAAACAGCGCGCGCGCCGACACGACATGATCACCCGCCTTCAACAAGGACATCAGCGCCCCGTTGACGGCAGCCATACCTGACGCCGTCGCAAAGCCGGCTTCCGCCCCCTCTAGCGCCGCAATCCGGTCTTCGAACATCGCAACAGTCGGGTTACCATAGCGCGCATAGATGAATTCATCTTCGCCCGATTGGATAAAACGGGCCTGCGCGTCTTCGGCGGTGTCATAGACAAAGCCTTGGGTCAGGAAAATTGCTTCGCTGACCTCGTTATATTGGCTGCGGCGAATGCCAGCATGCACGGCTTTGGTGCGTTTATTCCAAGTCTTCATCTTCATTACCCGTGCGCGCCTGACGCGCTCTCTCATTCATGCGCGCCTGACGCGCAATAAAAAACCTCGACACCGGGAAAAGGTATCGAGGCATAAAAACCCGAAAACCCTCTTTAGCAGCATATTTAACGTGGCCCGCAATCCGGTAACAAATCGCCACAATCAACTAGATACGCCCGTGCCGCGATCCCGTCAAGCGGTGCGCACTGCAATGCACTTGTCCTTTTTGGTCAGGCTGCGATGTTGGCGCCACCGAACAAAAAGGAAGACCGACGTGACAAAGCCCATTGATCTGTATTTTTGGCCGACCCCAAATGGCTGGAAGGCATCCATTGTCCTTGAAGAACTCGCGTTGCCTTATACCGTGCACCTGATCAATATCGGCGCAGGCGATCAGTTTAAGCCCGATTTCCTCAAGATTTCGCCCAACAACCGGATGCCAGCAATTGTCGACCATGACGGACCCGATGATTCGCCAATCTCGATCTTTGAATCCGGTGCGATCCTCCAATATTTGGCACGTAAAACTGGCAAGCTATATGGCGATACAGCCCGCGACCAGATCAATGTCGATCAATGGTTGATGTGGCAAATGGGCGGTCTGGGACCGATGGCGGGCCAAGCGCACCACTTCTTGAAATATGCCCCTGCAATGGATCCGCCAAACGACCTGCCTTACGCCAAAGACCGCTACCGGAACGAAACGGCACGGCTTTATGGAGTACTCGACCGTCAGTTGGCTAACCATGAATATGTTGCGGGTGATTTCTATTCAATCGCCGACATTTCGATTTGGGGTTGGGCATCGCTATGGGAAGGGCAGCAGCAAACGCTTGACGACAAACCACATATGGCACGCTGGCTTGAAAAGGTAAGCGCGCGGCCGGGCGTGCTGCGTGGGCGCGCGTTGGCCGCAGAAAAGCGCGGGGATTTCCGCAAAGATAGCGCCGCCCAAAACGTACTTTTTAAGAAATAGACGTAACGAATTCTTAGGTTTCACTTGGTAGCTTTGTAGAAAGTTATCAGAAAGTGAGGCCTATTATGCAGTATAGATCACATCGCTATCCCACGCAGTTTCCCCTTAGGGTCCAAACCCGGCAGGGGTCTCAACAGGGTGAAGTTGTTGATGTGAACCATAGTGGCGCGCGACTGACAGGTCTTAAGCGATTAAGCCGCGGCGACAAAATTCAGCTGGATATTCTATCGCACCGTGTCGAAGCCGTGGTGCTTTGGGCTGCGCGCGGCGGCATCGGGGTGATGTTTCGGCCCAAGCTATGTGATCATCATCTCGATACACTGCGACAACGATGCAACCGACGCAGCACACCGCAACGTGGACAGGTCGGTTTCACATTCGTCGAAATGAGCTAGCTTTGAGGGTCCTGCGGGTCTTCAATCAAAAACCTTTGTAGCCCGATAATCTGCACCCACAGAAATACGAAAAGCACGACAGGGAAGGCAAAAGTCTCAAGCTTGACCCAAAGGTCTGTTGACTGGGTCCGCCAAATAACCTCATTCGCAATGGCCAAAGCAAAGAACATATAGCACAGACGCCGGGTAAAAATCATCCAGCCTTCTTGTTCCATCGGAAGGAATTCTTCCATCACGTATTGCAGATAGCTTTGACCGCGCAACAACCCGATGCCAAGCAGCGTTGCCATACAGCCATAAACGATCGACGTCTTCATCTTGAAGAAACGCTCGTCATTGAAGTAGGCTGTCAAACCGCCAAAGAATATGACCATAAAGGCGGTGAACACCTGCATACGGCTAAGCTTGCCAGTCAAAACCCAAAGAATTCCCATCGCGACCAGCAAAATGGGAACAAAGACCAAAGCCGCCACAATAAAGCCGGTGTACTCACTGCCTGCAAAGGCAAACGTGTCATCTTTGATACGCAAATAAATCAGGAAAAACGCAAGTGTCGGTCCAAGCTCGAGCACCTGTTTCAATACCGGATTGATCTTCTTTTCAGTCATTGCCGTCTCCCTTAGCCACCCGTTTCAACGATGATGGCGCCAAGTGCAACCAGCGTCATTAGTAACAGGCGGCGCGGGCCAACTTTTTCGCCCAAAATGAACCATCCGATAAATGCGGCAAAAACGACGGATGTCTCGCGCAAGACCGCAGCCTCGCCAACCTTGTCCAGTCGCGTTGCCATCAACACACCACCAAAACTGACCCATGCAATCAAAGCGCCAAAAAACCCCCGCCACATCAGTGGCCCTAAGTCCGGCTTCGTCACCATGCGGCGATACCGCATTGTCGCAAGGATAGGAAAATCGAAGGCCGTCACAAAAAAGAACCACGCCAAGAACGTGAACGGATCAGGGGATTGGCGAATACCATATGCGTCATAAGTGGTATAAACGGCCACAAGAAATCCGCCGGCAAGTGCCCAAATCAACCCCAGTTTTAACGCATGCAAATCAACGGTTTCTTCGGCTAGGTTGCGCACCGCCAACAACAATATCCCCCCCGACAGACACGCCACGCCGACTCACTGCACAAGTGTGAAATGTTCACCGAAAAACAAGGAGGCCGCCAAAACGGTTACAATTGGCCCCGTCCCGCGCACAACGGGATAAACCACAGTGTAAGCCGCGCGCTCGTATGCCAAGGCCATAGTCACCTTATAGGCAAAATGCACCACGATCGCGCCTAACAATATGAAACCCATCGTAAGGTTTGGCCACGGCACAACGAACAAGGCAATCGGGGCAGACAGCACCAACAACCAACCATCGATAGCGCCGCGCGTCAGCCACGGATCATAGCGCCCCTTTTGCAACGCACCAAATATCGCGTGCGCCAATGCTGATACCAAAGCCAATATCGTCGCAAAACGCGCACCTTCGGGCGTGCCTGAAATATCGACCAGCCATAAGCCGAGGTCATTCAACGCTGCGTCCGGTTCCGGCAGGTGACGGCAGTTTGCGCAAACTGCGCCCCTCTCATGCGTCCAAACCGACCAATGCCGCTGCAAATTCATCCGGATCAAAAGGGGCGAGATCGTCAATCTGTTCTCCGACGCCAATCGCATGGATAGGCAGACCAAACTTATCCGCTAGCGCCACCAAAACACCGCCCTTTGCGGTTCCGTCCAGCTTTGTCATGACAAGACCGGAAACGTCCGACAATTCTTGAAAGACTTTCACCTGTTGCACAGCATTCTGACCTGTTGTCGCATCAAGAACCAAAAGCGTATTATGCGGGGCATCAGGGTCTTTCTTGCGGATGACACGCACAATCTTTGAGAGCTCTTCCATCAAATCAGCACGGTTTTGCAGCCGCCCGGCAGTATCAATCATCAAAAGATCAGCACCATCGGCTTGAGCCTGCGTCATGGCATCAAATGCCAAACTAGCCGGATCGGACCCCTGCGCGGCAGTTAAAACAGGCACGCCCGCACGATCACCCCAGACCTGCAATTGCTCAACTGCAGCCGCTCGAAATGTATCCCCTGCCGCAATCACAACCTTCTTGCCAGACGCTTTGAATTGACTGGCAAGCTTGCCAATCGTCGTCGTCTTGCCCGAACCGTTCACGCCCACCACCAGAACAACTTGCGGTGTCTTGGCGTAGATCGGCATTGGGCGCGCAACCGGCTCCATGATCCGACTGATTTCCTTTGCCATCAATGCTTTGATTTCCGGCACCGATAGCTTTTTCCCCAAATTCCCTTCGGCCATATTCGCAGTGACACGCAGTGCTGTATCAACGCCCATATCGGCTGTAATCAGCAATTCTTCCAACTGTTCAAGCATGTCATCATCAAGCGTACGCCTGACAATTGTTTTCGTTTCCCCGCCGCCGAAAAGCCGACCCAGGATACTCTTTTTTTCAGGGGTCTCGATTGGTGCTTGTCGATCAAGCGCCGCAGTGAGATCGACATCAAATTTGACAGGTTCCGGCGTAATAACAGGCGCGGCATCACCGGCAACATCTTCATCATCATGTGGATGTATCTCAGGCTCAGGCTCAGGCTCAGGCTCAGGCTCAGGCTCAGGCTCAGGCTCAGGCTCAGGCTCAGGCTCAGGCTCAGGCTCAGGCTCAGGCTTTGCTTCCACAACGGCTTCGGTTACGGCAAGAAGTTCTTCACGAATTTCCTCTTCTTCGCCACCGTCTTGGACAATCGCATCAAGCCCTTCGTCAATCTTTGACGAGGATTTGAACATCCGGCTTTTGAGTTTTTTAAAGAATGACATGACGATCAACCATTAGAACCTTTCCACCCACCTAATGATGAACAGCGGTTTTGGAAAGCCGCAACAGCGCAAGACGGGCATTCCGACCCGCCTCGCTTTGTCTTAAATACTCAAAATCAGACTTCGTCTTTGAAGTGCTGCATCACCAATTTGATCGGATTTGGTGCCGCCTGCCCTAATCCACAAATCGATGCATCGGCCATCGCCACGCATAACTCTTGCAATAGTGGTTGGTCCCACTGATCAGCTTGCATCAGCTTCACTGCTTTTTCACACCCCACCCGGCAAGGTGTACATTGTCCGCAGCTTTCATCTTCAAAGAACCGCAGCATGTTCAACGCCGCATCCCGCGCGCGATCTTTGTCTGACAGAACAACAACTGCCGCAGAGCCAATAAACGTGCCCAGCGGTTGCAATGTATCAAAATCAAGCGGAACATCATTGATCGTCGCGGGCAAAAGGCCGGACGACGGCCCACCCGGTTGATAGGCCTTGAACACATGGCCATCAGCCATGCCGCCAGCCGCATCAATTATATCCAAAATGGTAGAGCCCGCAGGCAGCAAAAACACACCTGGTTTTTCAACACGACCTGACACCGAATAAGATCGCAAACCAACACGGCCGTTCTTTTTGGTGGTGTTCAAAACTTCTGGACCCTCGCGACAAACACGCGCCACCCAAAGCAATGTTTCGACATTATGCACCAGCGTAGGTCGGTCAAAAATGCCGACCTGTGCCACAAATGGCGGGCGATGGCGTGGAATACCGCGTTTGCCTTCGATGCTTTCGATCATTGCGGATTCTTCACCGCAAATATAGGCACCAGCACCACGTCGAAGATCGATATACCCCTTGGCCACGACCCCTGCATCTTCCAATGCTTTGATCTCGCGTGCTAAAATTTCCAAAACTGCAGGGTATTCATCGCGCATGTAGATAAAGCAGGTGTCCGCTTCAACCGCCCAAGCGGCGATCAACATACCCTCAAGAAACAAATGTGGCGTGCGTTCCAGATAGTAGCGATCTTTGAACGTGCCCGGCTCGCCCTCGTCGCCATTCACGGCCAGATAGCGTGGACCCG
>Ga0213868_10003566_pt1 | contig 14475 bp, 10 predicted proteins | sample PICome_9_FD_160087 | JGI IMG/M metagenome (GOLD analysis project Ga0213868, IMG submission 160087) | Coastal seawater microbial communities near Pivers Island, North Carolina, United States - PICO127 | ecosystem: Environmental > Aquatic > Marine > Coastal | place: USA: North Carolina...
GCTGTTCATTGGCGTAGTCTGCGTTATACAGTTTTTTTGCCCGATCGATCGCGAGCTGCTCAATCACGTCAACGTGTTCGCAGCCACCGTAGTAGCGTTTACCCGGGTAGCCCTCGGCGTACTTATTAGTCAGCACAGAGCCCTGCGCTTCCATAATAAAGGGACTAGCATGGTTCTCCGATGCAATCAGTTCAATATGCTCTTCTTGCCGAACGCGCTCGGCCTCCATGGCAACGGCTATTTCAGGATCGAACTCGGCGAGGCTGACATCGGTCTTAAACATCTTCTACTCCGGACAAAGGCGTCAAATGGGCTTGATTTAGCGCAGGTATTCTACATGATAGGGCGGCGCTAGGCATCTTTAAGTCGAGCCTAAGAAGCGCCAGATTTAGCCATCTAGCAAGATGTTGACAGCATATTGCCAGTCTTAGTTCGTGGAAATTGCTCAGACTTGCCTCTACCTAATTTCTAGGCTGCTCCCCTGCCCCATCACCCCAAAGTTATAGGTGAAATTAGCTCACTCATACTGAAATAATCTTCGTTTGCCGCACCCCCGAATCGCGCAGTACGGTCTACTCAATAAATTTACTGAAAAGTTAAAAACAAAGAATCAGTTAAATTGCGAAAGGAGAGTTCGCCATGGTTAAAAGCCTACCCAATAGGATAGCGCACCACGTTCCTTCTTCACCGAATAAACTTGCTTGGCATATTAAACAAGCTTCTCGCACAACACTTGTTGCGGCGCTAGCGGTCCCTTCGCTGTCTCTCGCTCAAGAGCCTATTCGTCTCGAAGAAATTATCGTTACGGCAACGAAGCGCGCGACAGACCTGCAGAAGGTCCCGTCTTCAATTACTGCGCTCAACCAAAGCACCCTCGACGATCTAAACATTAATAATTTTCAAGACTATGTAAAGCAGCTGCCCTCGGTGTCTTACACGCAGCGGCGCCCGGGACAGGCCAACCTATTTATGCGGGGCATCTCCGAAGGCGGCAACTCTAATCAGTCGCTGCAAGGCCCTTCGGTTGCAGTGTACTTAAACGAGCAACCGGTAACAGCTATCGGGTTCAACCTAGATATGCATGTATACGATGTCGAGCGCATTGAGGTTTTAATGGGGCCTCAGGGCACGCTCTATGGCGCCTCATCGCAGGCTGGCAACCTACGGATTATTACTAACCAGCCCGATACCGAAAGCTTCGATGCGGGCTTCGATCTCAGTACAGAAACTATTTCGCAAGGCGGCAATGGTTACATGGCCGAAGGTTTCGTGAACATTCCGATCAGCGATCGCGCAGCACTTCGCCTTACCGCTTGGTGGGATGAAGATGGAGGCTACATCGATGCAGTCCCCGGTAGCATCACTTTTCCAACTAGCGGAATAACACGAACCAATGAGGGTTTCGTTGAAGACGACTTCAACGAAGCGCAAAAGCAGGGCTTAAGAGCCGCACTTAAAGTTGATTTAACAGATAGCTGGACCGCGACAGCCTCGGCAATGTTTCAAGAACTCGAATCAGACGGTGTGTGGGACCATGACCCGGTCAATCTCGATGACTTCGAAGTCGCGCGTTTCTTTGAAGACAAACAAAGTGATGAGTGGTCGCAGTTCGCACTTACTCTGGAAGGAGACTTAGGGTTCGCTGATCTAACCTATGCCGGCTCTTACCTCGATCGCGATTTCGATACCTACAGCGATTATTCGCATTACTCAATTGATGGCGCAGTCGAGCCTTACTACACCTGCTACGTTTCCTATTTCGGTCCGTGTGTAGACCCCAGCATCCAGTATTCAAACTTCTCGGAACTGCAATTTCAGACACACGAACTCAGGCTTGCTTCGCAAGGCGAGAGATTAGACTGGATCGTAGGTGCATTCTTTTCTGAGCAAGAAACAACCTTCGATAGCCAGTGGTCTGTGCCACCGATCAATCGAGGGGCTGCGGTATTCAACGATCTCTATTTCCAAACCGATCAGGTGCGTAATGATTCTGAAATCGCTCTGTTTGGCGAGATCAACTACCGCCTTACCGAAGACCTCACCGCAACTCTCGGCTACAGACAGTTCGACGGTGAAACGACTCTTGATGGCTTTGTCGGCACCGTATTCTGGCCCAACTGTTGTTATGCGTTCGACGACAACAGACCACCAGACAATGTTGCAAGCAAAGCCGAATACGATGACGGCATACTCAAACTTAATCTTAGCTATAACCTGAACGAATCGGTGATGATCTACGGCAACTACGCAGAGGGGTACCGACCCGGCGGCGCCAACCGAGCACCTGGCGTCGGCGATACATTCGATCCCGATTACCTCGAAAGCTATGAAGTTGGCTTTAAGAGCACCCTAATGGATGGGCGCCTGCGCTTGAACGCAGCGGCTTACTTAATGGATTGGGACGATATTCAGCTTGGTTTCTTTAATCGAGAAATCTCCCTTCTGGGTCTTGTAGACAATGTTGGCACAGCAGAAAGTAAGGGTATTGAATTTGATACGACTTACCTCGCAACAGAAAACCTAGAGCTCTCGCTTTCCTATGCCTACAATCAAGCTGAGCTCACCGAGAACTATTTTGCTAATAACACAGCGACTGAACCAGACGCGAGAAGCGGGCAAGATCTGCCTTTTACGCCCGATAATAAATTTACTTTATCGGCCCGCTACTCGGTCAATATGTTCGATATGCCTTCGACTCTCCAACTGAACTACGCCTATACCGACAGCATGTGGAACGACTTGTTTCTGTCTAATCGTGAACAGATGGACGGATACGGTCTGCTCAATGCTACTTGGCGATTCGACGCGGACAACTGGTATTTCACAGTCTTCGGCGACAATCTTACCAATGAGGTTGCTCAGTTATTTATCAACAGCGCGGATATTCAACGCCTCGTTACCGTTAATAGACCTCGAACCCTTGGTGTCAGTGTTGGTATGCGTTTCAAGTAATTCGTTACGTGTAAATAGGACGACTCTCCTCTGCGCCGCAGGTCTTAATTGACCGCGGCGATTTTTTTTGTGTGATCTATTACACTCAGCAAAAACCCGCGGAGCCGAGCGCACACATGACACTAAGCCAACAGCCTTACTCTGCAGATCTTATCAAAGCTGCCGAGCATATAGCGGCCAATCATTTTGGAAAAGCGGAGGCCATTCTTCGCCCTTATGTTAAGGATAATCCAGCAGACGTTAATGGCATTCGCCTCTTAGGCGAAGTCGGCATCGCCCTTGGTGCGCTACGCGATGGCGAGAAGCTCCTGGCAAGAGCCGTCGAGCTAGCACCTAAATACACGGAGGCGCGCTACGGGTGGGCCAACGCCCTCTATAAGCGGCATCGATATGAGGAGGCTCGGGAACAACTCGACCACCTCCTCGCGCTTGATTCGAGTCGGCTTGACTGGCGCATGTTAAAAGCAGCGACGCTTGTCGAGGTGAACGAATATGAAGAGGCTATTGAGCTTTTCGAATCAGTGCTCATACTCAAGCCAGATCACCGGCAAGCTTACCTCAGCTATGGACACGCGCTGCGCGCAGTTGGGCGCACCGAGGATTGTATCGTTGCTTATGAAAAGTGCGTCGAGGTAGCGACTGGCATCGGCGAGGCTTATTGGAGCTTAGCTAACCTTAAAACTTATCGATTCCGCGATGCGCAGATCGCTCATATTGAAGAGCTGCTTAACGACAACGCCTGCGAGTTTAGAGACTACTACCATCTCCTCTTCTCGCTCGGCAAGGCGCAGGAAGACCGCGGCAATTATCAAACGGCGATGGCTGCCTATGTTAAAGGTAATCAGGTAAGAGGGAAAAATGTTCCGTGGGACAGTCAGAAGTTTCACAGCGATACCGAAGAACTCAAAGCCTTTTTTTCTGACGCTTTTTTTGCAAAGTATCAAGGTAACGGGTGCGACAGAAAAGACCCCATTTTCATCGTCGGCCTTCCCCGCTCGGGCTCCACGCTTATCGAGCAAATACTCGCAAGCCACTCTCTGGTCGAAGGCACAGCCGAACTCGCCGACATCATTGCCCTCGCGCGCAAACTCTCAGGCAAAGCGAAAAGAGGAGACCCGTCACGCTATCCGGGCGGGCTCGCTCATTTAAGCGGTGAGGAGATCAAAGGTTACGGACAAGGCTACATAGACAGCACAGCAATTCAACGCGTGACACAGAAGCCTTATTTTATCGATAAGATGCCTAACAACTTCAGTCATATCGGACTTATTCACCTTATTCTTCCGAATGCCCGAATCATAGACGCAAGGCGCCATCCGCTTGATTGCTGCTTTAGTGGATTTAAACAGCTGTTTGCATCTGGCCAAGGCTTTACTTACGGCCAAAGACGAATAGGTAACTACTACCGCGACTATATTTCTCTTATGGATCATTGGGACGCGGTATTACCTGGCCGCGTTTTACGTGTTCAGTACGAAGACATGATTAACGACACCGAAACACAGGTGCGCAAGATTTTGGATTACTGCGGACTGCCTTTCGAAGAATCGTGTTTGGAGTTCTATAAGAATAAACGCGCTGTTAGAACTGCGAGTTCGGAGCAGGTTAGGCAGCCCATCTATGCAAGTGGAATGGGGCAATGGCAGGCGTTTGAAAAGTGGCTCGATCCACTAAAAGAAGCGTTAGGGCCGGTGCTTGAACGTTATCCAATCGAGCGAGTTGATAGCTGATCGTCCACTTCAATTTGTGAAAACAACCACCGCCTAAACGCGGTAAGCTTGGGTGAGTCTCGCTTTTCGCTGCGGCAGACCAAATACCAGCGATTAGGATTCTTAAGCCTTAGCTTAGGAAATATCTCAATAAGCGCTCCCGTTTCTATCTCATCTGAAATGTACGGCTGCTGTCCAAGGGCTATGCCTATTCCTTGCGTGGCGCTCGACAGGGCGACATCATAGCTTTCGAGTTGCAAACCGCTGTCGGGAGAGACACCGCGCACGTTGTTTCCTTCGAGCCACACATGCCAGTCACCGGCCGAGGGATAGACTTGCAAAATCGGGTGGCCGGCAAGCTGCTCTGGGGTTTCGAAGGGCCCATGACGCTCCAGAAAAGCTGGGCTGCAAACAGGAAACAATTCACAGTCGAACAAATGGTCGTAGTGTAGGTTGCTGTCTACGGGTTGCCCGACCATGATTGCCGCATCGATATCTTCTTGTGCGAAATTGACATCAGATTGCGACGTATGAAGGCGCACCTGAATACTCGAATCGAACTCTTGCAGCCGTGGTAACCGCGGAAGCAGCCATCGCATCGTGAAGGTCGAGTAAACGTGCAGTGTAAGCACCGAAACCGACGCCTCTTCGAGAATAAGCTGCGCGCCCTCTGCGATGCTATCGAACGAATTACGTACGATCGGATAGAGCAGCTTACCCTTACGAGTAAGCTCTACGGCGCGGGTTTTTCGTGTGAATAGATGCGTATTAAGTGACTGCTCTAGAGACTTAACCTGATGACTAATAGCCGATTGCGACACGCTCAACTCGTGTGCCGCATCTTTAAAGCTGAGGTGGCGCGCCGCCGCCTCAAATGCGCGAAGCGCATTAAGCGGAGGCAATTTTCTGCGCTGCTGAAATCCGGTCAAACACCCTCCTTGATTCAAATACCTTATTAGAAAATCTATTGCATGAATTGCTCCTATGCTTTTATTTCATAACCGATGGCGAGTCAAGTCTTGAGAAATATTCATGCATAGTGACGATTTATTCAATTGCATGCTTGTACTCTTGGCTGAGAGACTCGAAAAACATGTAATCTTTGCCCAGCGCGCCTCGGTTTTAGTCCACCCACGCTGAGTGTTGACTTTAGAGAGTTAAAACATGGATGAGAAACGCGTTGCGCTCGTTACCGCCGGAGCTAATGGCATCGGCAGAGCAATAGCAGAGTGCCTAGCGGCCGAAGGGATCAAAGTTCATATTTGTGACATCGACCCACAGGCAATCGCTGCGTGTCTGGAAGCCAATCCAGACTTTGAGGGCACCTGCTGCGACGCAGCTGACCCTGCCGATATTGATCGCCTTTTCGATGAAATCGGCGCACACAGCAGCCGCTTAGATATTTTGGTAAATAATGTTGGTGTCGCCGGCCCAACTGCCGCTGTGGAAGATATCGCGCCTGCCGACTGGGATAGGACTATCGCGATCGATCTTAATGCGGCATTTTATGCTACGCGCAGAGCGACACCTTTTATCAAGAAGGCGCGGGGAAGCATCATTAACATTGCGTCTAATGCAGCTCTGTTTGGGTTTCCGCTTCGCTCCCCGTACGTTGCAGCCAAATGGGCGCTGATCGGCCTTACCAAAACCTGGGCTATGGAGATGGGACCCGATGGAGTTAACGTCAATGCGATCTGCCCCGGCAGCGTAAAAGGGCCCCGAATTGATGGAGTAATCGAGCGCGATGCACAAGAAAGAGGAGTTGCAGCTGATGCTATACGCGATGTTTATCTTCGTCAGAGTTCGATGCGCGTGTTTGTAGACGCCAAAGAAATTGCCGACACGGTCAAATTTCTTTGTTCCCCGGCAGGACACAATATTTCAGGCCAGGCGTTAGCTATCGACGGACATACCGAAGGTTTATCCAACTGGATAGATTAAAAAGTATTCAATTGGGAGTAATAGAATGAAAGCAGCATGGTTTGAGAAATTTGGGTCGGCAAATGAGGCGCTTGTCTTAGGCGATCTCCCAAAACCCGAAGCCGCACCCGGTGAAGTGCTTGTGCGACTTCACACCACTGGCGTCAATCCGTCCGATGTAAAGAAGCGGGCTGGCGCGTTTCCTAATCTCCTCGACGGCGGACTCGTCATCCCACACAGCGACGGCGCTGGCGTCATCGAAGACGTCGGTGAGGGAGTAGATCAGGCGAGAATCGGCGAGCGCGTGTTCGTCTACCAAGCTCAGTATGGCCGGCGCCTTGGCAGTGCAGCCGACTATGTGGCAATTGATTCTATTCGCGCGCCGGCACTGCCAGATGAATGCTCTTTCGAGGTAGGTGCCTGTATCGGCATTCCGATAATGACGGCTCATCGCTGCGTCTATGCCGACGGTGAAATCAGTGGAAAAACTGTGCTTGTAACAGGCGGAGCCGGAAGAGTTGGTTACTACGCCATCCAATGGGCAAAGCTCGGAGGCGCATCGGTCATTGCAACGGCAAGCAACTCAGCAGACAAAGACTTATGCCTACAACTCGGAGCAGATGCGGTGGTAAATCATCGCGAAGAAAATTGGGGCGAGTTGGTTGTCATAGCTAACGCGGGAAATAAAGTCGACCGTGTTGTCGAGGTCGAATTTGGTGCTAATCTTCCAGAAATCATGAAGTGCATTACTATCGGCGGCACTATCGCCACCTATTCTTCGACTGTTATTGGCGAGCCCACCTTGCCATTCCGCGATATGATGTTTATGGATCTTACAGTGCGCATGGTCATCGTTTACGCGATGCCAGAAAGTGCGAAACAGGCTGCCGTCGAAGATACTGTAGCTGCGCTGCGTGAGGGTAAGCTCGAACATCGCATAGCACATGTGCTGCCTCTCGAAGACATTGCTCGCTCCCATGAACTGATCGAACAAGGTGGCTTCGGGGGCTGCGTTGTCGTACAAATCGCGCAATCAGATGATTAGCGTCCGCGCAATTGCCGGCTTATTGCTCATTTACTTAGCGGGCATTGCTTATGCAGCCGACACGCCTCACCTGATGATCGGTGAGGCGCAGTATCTTGGCTCGGAAAACTACGATGGCACTGTCGACACTTTTCTCGGCGTGCCTTTCGCAGCGCCACCTATCGGCGAACTCCGCTGGCGCGCGGCGCAGCCTTACGTCGCCGTTGCGGGTCAGCACAAAGCCGATTCATTTGCTCCCGCCTGTTATCAAGGCGACCATATCACGCGCTGGTATCAAGACGTCATTGCCGGCTTCGGTGGCGACCCAAATTCAATAATCGCGCCCGATGTAAGCGAAGACTGTCTCTACCTCAATGTGTGGCGACCGAGCAACGTGAGTCAAACGCCCCCCCTCCCGATCATCGTGTATGTTCACGGTGGGAGTAACCGAGGCGGTTGGTCATGGGAGCCCAACTACTTGGGCGAAAACCTAGCTCGCCAGCAGGCGGTCGTAATCACTGTCGCCTATCGTCTTGGGCCTTTCGGCTTTATGGCTCACCCTCAGCTGAAGGAAAGTAATTTCGGTCTCACCGATCTCGTGATGGCGCTCAATTGGATAAAACAGTATTCGGGACAACTCGGTGGCGACTCGGAAAATATTACCCTGATAGGCGAATCCTCGGGGGCGAGCAATATTTCGCATCTAATCGCAATGCCGAGCGCCGCAGGGCTATTCAACCGCGTTATTCATCAGAGCGCTGGGTGGGCTTTGCAAGAATCGGTTAGCCACGACGACGCGCTTTCCCTTGGCAGAGCGCTCGGAGAAGCTACTGGGTCTGCGTCTATAGAGGCGATGCGCAAACTTTCCCCGCTAGCCATCGACACCGCGGCGCAGGAAGTCTATTTGGAAGCCGGATTTGATCCCCATTTGGATCTGAACATATTGCCATACACTCCGCTCGAGGCTGTGATCAACAAACGCGCGAACCCTGTCGATCTGCTAATCGGCAGCAATGCTGACGAATGGAAAATGTATTTGGGGCCGGACGAATCATCGAATGAATGGCTTGCGCAAAACGTCGGGGGGAGCCGTATTAACACGGTGACTGGAACACTGGAGGGGCTAGATGAAGCCTCCAAACTCGACCGGTTGATCACAAGCGTCAATTATACTTGCCCGTCTCTTAGGCTTGCTGATGAAACTGCAAACGCTGGCGCTCGCACGTGGGTTTATTATTTTTCGAGACGCCGCGAAGGAGAGAAAGCGGCTCAGATGGGCGCCTATCATGGCGCAGAATTACCGTATGTTTTTAACACTCATGACACATGGCTTCCGACGAATGCTGACGACCGTTCGCTTACGCAAAGCATGATGCGCTATTGGGTGAACTTTGCTCGCTATGGCAATCCCAACGGTAAAAACCTTGTTGCCTGGCCGGCATTCAGCAGTGAGTCCGATCTTAACACGCTGCGTTTAGATACGCAGATTGAAGCGATTGTTCACCCTAGCGCACCCCTATGCAAAGCACTGTTCGATCGATAACACACGAAAAAATGCGGAGATAACAGTATGGAGTCGAAGCAGGCCTCTAAGCAGAATATAGATTGGTGGACTTTCTCCGCCAGTGTCGGCGCGATAATCATGCTCTCTCTGCCCATGGTGCTAGCACCAGATCTGGCCGGCCAGCTAATAGAGCAAGCTTATGACTTTCTTACCAATAATTTAGGCTTCTTATACCAATGGTACAGCCTTGCGGTTTTTGTTTTCCTTATCTATCTCGGCTTTAGCCGTTATGGCGCGGTTCGCCTTGGCGCAGAGGATAGTAAACCCGAGTTTGGCAATCTGAGTTGGGTCGCGATGCTTTTCTCTGCAGGCATCGGTGCGGGGCTTCTCTATTGGGCGGTCATTGAATGGGGGTACTATCTCGATTCACCGCCGTTTGGCGTGCCTGCGCGCAGCAACGAGGCGATTGAGTGGGCGGCCAGCTATGGGCTCTTTCACTGGGGTGTTAACGCTTGGGCATTTTATTGCCTGCCTGCGCTCGCCATCGCTTACCCATTTTACGTGAGGAAAGTGCCATATCTGAGGCTCAGCACTGGCTGCCTAAAATATTTACCCGGCGGTGCCACGAGCAAACGCGCTCGCGTTGTTGATTTTCTTTATATGCTTAATCTAATCGGCGGCACGGGCACGTCACTCGGACTGTCGTCGCCCATGATAGCTGCGACACTCGCAGAGCTTACTGGATGGAATCACGATTTCATGCTCGAGGTGATGGTGGTGGTATTCTGCATAGCCATCTTTGGCACTAGCGCCTGGCTCGGCTTAGAGCGAGGTTTTAAAAAGCTTGCCGATCTAAATCTTTGGTTAACGCTAACCCTTCTCTTCTTTGTGCTCGCAGTAGGACCCACCCTATTTATTCTCAAAATGGGCACCAATGGCATCGGTCTCGTTCTACAAAATATAGTGCGCATGATCACGTGGACTGACCCGCTCACCAACTCTCGCTTTGTCGAAGACTGGACGATTTTTTATTGGGCTTGGTGGGTTGCCTACGGTCCATTCGTGGGGATTTTTGTCACGCGCATTTCTTACGGGCGCACTATTCGCGAAGTCATATTTGGCATGCTGGTTTACGGCAGTCTCGGCGCCTGGCTTTTTTTTATCGTATTTGGCAATTATGCATTGCATCTAGAGCTCGAAAACATTCTCTCTGTAACCGGAATAATGAATGAGCAAAGCCCTGCCACTGCGATTACTCAAGTCTTCGGGACTCTACCCTTTCGCGATCTTGCCCTATGCGCATTTTTTGTCGTGTCGGTGGTCTTCCTCGTCACCACTTATGACTCTGCCTCTTACACACTCGCGTCGGTCTCAACGAAAAAGATGCGAGCCGGCGAAAACCCAGCGCGAGGCCTACGGCTTTTTTGGGCATGCAGCCTCGGCGTTCTGCCGATCACGCTAATGTTTATAGATGGGGGCATCAAAGTTATTCTCTCAACGACTATTGTAGTCTCACTTCCTTTACTCGCTCTTGGCTACATAATGGCAGATTCGCTAATGTCACAATTACGCGAAGACCATGGCAACAAGCCGGCGGATTAAGACAAGGTCAATTCTTCGCCGCTAAGCGACGCATGAGTGGCTAATTCGAAACTAGCGAGGTCAGAAGGATCCAGTAGCTGCACGATCGGTATCGACGGAATTGCTACAAATTCGGCCGCCAATACCGCAGCGACAGGGGTCACATCTGGTCTCACCAAAACTATAGCCGCAGGGCCATTGCCCGCACACAGACATTCAAGCAGAGCGCCCGGCGCCGCTGTACTGCCCTTGGGCGATGGCAACACCATTACTTTTCCCCGAACATTTTGCCCCCTCTGTGGGTGCTGACTGTCGACGATCTCGCCGCTAGCGGGATCCAAGCCGCCCCAGAAGCTTAATCCATCGCTTAATACTAAAAGCGCACCGTGAGCTTTCCCCGTAATCAAACTCCGCACCGCGAGTACGCAAGTCACGAACGATCTCCCCGGACTAGCCGACCCAGACGAGCGGTTTCGATACAGTTTTCTAGGCTCCCCAAATACGCGTTAACTCCCAAATTTCCTCCTGCGTAATACGCCCATTTAGCCGAATCAGTCATCACCGCCGCCGTTTGCTTAGGAATAACTTGGCCGTAGTAGCTGCAAGCATCGACGAGAAAAATAATTCCTCGCGCTCTGAGTTCGCCGAGCTGGAGGGTGTTCTGAAGCTGTGCCAGATTGTAGCGCGACGTGGTTACATAGATCGGAATTTCAAGCCCTGCTGCAGAAGACAACACCTCTTTAGCTAGCCGTGTCAGCTGAGACAAAGAGTAGTGAGGGGCGCCAAGGCAGATCGCGGAAACTACGTCGCCTTCGCAACCCGCGAAGGGCTTCAGCTCACCTAGCAGATCATCAACAGACAAAGACAGTGCGGCCACACAGGTTGATTGGAGCTCACTTACCCTTGAAAGCGGCGCCTCTGGCGTAACCCCTGCGAGATGGAACATCGATACGCCGCCTGAACTCGCTGCGGCAGCGCTGAGGCTTCGCAGCATATCTTGTGTCGGCTCTGCGACAATACCAGTGATCAAAGGAATGTCGCTACCGCACCTATACCCAAGCCATAGACCCAACAGTTCCCAATGCATTGGCTCGTCCCAAAAGGGACTAGGGATAGAGGTACAATCGATGACGAGAGCAGGCACGCGTGCTGAGTCTAAGTAAAGGCCATACTCTGGAATGCGGCCGGTAAGCGCTGCACAGAGATCGAAATATTGCACTGTCTTGTTGCTTCGTGCACCTAACACCGAGTTCGCATAAGTCACCGCGTTAGACTCGGCCCAAGCAATACGCTCGCCGAGCACTGGGGAATCCGGCAAATGATAGGGCGCACAAGTCAGCGCAGGGCTGCATCCCAATTGCTCGTGAAGGCGCACAACAAGACTCGCTTGTTCTTGCTCGATTTGCGGGTTAAGCGAGCTGCTAGCTAAGCAAGCAGAACTCGCGTTCAGCGTTGTTGGCACCCGTACTTTGGCACCCAAAGCGACAAAGCGACGAAGCAGGAGGAGGTCGGCTTCACCGGCGTAATACGAACCGACCAAGTGGCAGCGAGTAATATCTATCAGTCTCGCTGCTTGCATCGCCTCTCCCGCAGTAACGAGAAAACGCATCGCCAAGCGAGTTGCCTCACCCTGATCCCCGGCAAGGCGCGCCTTGTCTTCGGCAGTGAGATACATACTTCAGGCGTCGCTAAATAGTAGATTCAAGCACAAGTTTACTTACATAACCGAAACACGAAAAGAAAAGGTTTCTGCGCCATACAGTCTTCACGTTTACGTCGCATTGCAGCTTGCAACTTACCTACTTCGAGGAGCGCAGCCGCTGCATCAGGGTGCTCCAGCGCAACAACTCTGATGTTCTCGCGTAGATCATCGAATTTATCACGGTTATTAAGCTGCAGTTGATCTACCGGGACAAGCATGCCGATATCCTGCCGCCAGTCTTGCGCATTCTGCGCGCTCAGTTCGGTCATGAACTGCGGCCAGCACATCTGCTCTTGGATATGCGTCCCTGCCCAGTCCGAGTTCTTGCAGGTGACATCAAATTCGTCAAGATCGTTTAGGTCATTGTACGCGGCATAGAGCGCCACCTCGGCGAGGTCTAGCTGCACCCTCAGTCGCTGAAAGGTCTGTTGTGATACCACCACTATTTCTTCTATAGACACAGACGGCGGTTGAAAAGCCGCCTCTGCCAACACTGGTGAATCGGTTTGAGAATAAGCTGAGCGGGTGAAAATGAGCACAAAAGAAAAGCACAGGAGCTGTGCACAGGGAAAGAACTTGATCGATAGGGAATTGGCCATAGCTACGCTACTCCTCATTGATAGTCACCCTCAGACTATAGAAGCTATTAGAGAGAGGATTGAACCTCAACTAAATGATTGGTTTACTTGTTCGCTGCGGCCCGTTTAGCCGAGTAAAAATATTTTCAACTGCTTTACAATTTCTATGCTGTACAATTGCTTCTGGGTTTAGCCAACCTCAGCTAAGTTTAGTATTTCCGACTATTACGAGATTTTTATGGCATCACAATTCGTCTACCATATGAACCGCGTGGGCAAAGTTGTTCCTCCCAAACGCGAAATCCTCAAAGATATTTCTCTGTCATTCTTTCCCGGCGCCAAGATCGGCGTACTCGGCCTCAACGGCTCGGGAAAGTCGACACTGCTGCGCATCATGGCCGGCGTCGACAAAGAATTTAATGGAGAGGCGCGCCCACAGGCAGACATTAAAATCGGTTACCTGCCGCAAGAACCGCAGTTAGACGAAGACACCGATGTGCGCGGCAATGTTGAGCAAGGGTTAGGCGAGATCATGGCGCTGCTCGACGAGTTTAATGCGATCAGCGACAAATTCGCCGAACCAATGAGCGACGAAGAGATGAACAGCCTGCTCGAAAGGCAGGGCGATCTGCAAACCAAGATAGATGCTGTCGATGGTTGGGAAGTCGATAGGATATTAGAACGCGCCGCCGACGCGTTGAGGCTGCCGCCGTGGGATGCCAAGGTTGCGCATTTATCTGGCGGCGAGAAGCGGCGTGTTGCGCTTTGCCGGCTTCTTCTGTCTAAGCCAGACATGCTGCTGCTCGACGAGCCAACAAACCACTTAGATGCTGAGAGCGTGGCTTGGATGGAGCGCTTTCTCCAAGACTATCCCGGTACTGTTGTCGCGATTACTCACGATCGCTATTTTCTTGATAATGCAGCGGGTTGGATTCTCGAGCTCGACCGCGGTCATGGCATTCCGTACGAAGGCAATTACACGAATTGGCTCGAAGCCAAAGAGGCGCGACTGCAGACCGAAGCAAAGCAGCAAGCGGCTCACGAAAAAACCATTAAGGCTGAGCTCGAGTGGGTGCGCGCAAACCCGAAAGGCCGCCAGAGCAAGAGTAAGGCGCGTATCGCTCGCTTCGAAGAGCTTAATTCGCAAGAGTTTCAAACCCGTAACGAAACACAAGAATTGTACATTCCGCCGGGCGCCCGCCTTGGTGACAAGGTTCTCGAAGTAAACAACCTTTGCAAAGGTTTCGACGAGAAAACGCTGATCGATAATCTTAGCTTCAGCGTCCCAAAAGGCAGCATCGTTGGCATTATTGGCGGCAACGGCGCGGGGAAAACCACCTTCTTGCGAATGCTCGTAGGTGACGAGAAGCCCGACAGCGGCAGCATCGAGCTTGGTGAGACTGTTCAGCTTTCCTATGTCGATCAGAGCCGCGATGCGCTCAACGGTGACAACACTGTGTGGCAGGAAATCTCCGATGGCCACGAGCAACTCGTCATCGGCCGCT
>Ga0213868_10003568_pt1 | contig 14473 bp, 9 predicted proteins | sample PICome_9_FD_160087 | JGI IMG/M metagenome (GOLD analysis project Ga0213868, IMG submission 160087) | Coastal seawater microbial communities near Pivers Island, North Carolina, United States - PICO127 | ecosystem: Environmental > Aquatic > Marine > Coastal | place: USA: North Carolina | collected...
AGTGGAACGACCCAAATGGCCCTGGACCCGGCTGGCAACACAATGGCAAGGTCTTCGTCTTCGAAGCGGTCCCGGTTAGAACGACACCTGCGCCGCCGCCGTCCGTCCTGCCGCCGCCCTCGCCGCCACCGCCGCCCGTCCCGCCGCCGCCCTCGCCGTATCCGCCGCCGCCCCCCCAATCGGCCACATGCATCGATGGGCACTGGCCCCTCTACGCAACGGAAGCGGATGCAATCAGCGCAAGCCCAATCTCCACCTTCCACACGCACAACCTCGCTGGGAGCATCTGGTACATGCCCGACAATGTCCCGGGGGCAATTCACAACGCGCAATGCCCTGAGCACGCACTCACCCCCACGCCGCCGCCGCCCTCGCCGCCGCCCTCGCCGCCGCCTCCCCCAGCGCCGCCCCCACCCTGGCCGCCGCCTTCCCTAATCGTCACTAGAGACCTGGGCGCAGATGCGTCGGGCGACGTCGTCCAAGAGTGCCGGGAGTATGTTGACGCTTGGCACAGCTACTTCCCCAATCCGGAGGTCGTCCTGACCGCGTTTCTGTACATGGAAGACCCGTTCAACCCCTCCCGATACGGCCTGCTGCACTTTGGACTTGACGATTGCAGCAAGCCCGAGGAAACGCTTGGCGGGTATGGTCATTTCTGGTCGCCATTCTACGAGGTCAATTTGGGGACCCCGCGTCCACCCGCGCAAGGCGACGGCGTCACCGCCACATTTACAAGCGTGCTCAACCAGAATGGAATTTACCAGCTGCACGTGAACGGCTGCCCGGCGTACTACCAGCGTTTCACCAGCGGCGTGGACCAAGAAAGGGTTAGCATCACAAGCAGGTTTGCGCTGCCCGATGGCACGCGGGTATTGGTGAGGTGCCGTGAACCCAACCCAAGTCCGCCGCCGCCGCCGCCGCCACCCGACGCCTACGAGACCGGCAAATGCGCATTCTTTAGCCGCAGCTACTTTGACTTCTCGGCGCGAACGGAATTCGAGGACGACACCGGTCTGAGCACGGCCAGCTACAACGGGCCCCAGCCGACCATTGTGGTGTCGCCTTCCGTTGACAACCCCACGTTCCTCTCCGCGGCAAAGGCCACCACCGGAGACGCGCGGCGTAACGCGGTCAATGGGCACCCCGCACTGTACTACAACGTGGCCAGCTCAACTATTACAGACGAAGCGCAAGCTCACCTAAGTAGCTCGATGACCAACGCGCGGTGCATCGAGCTGTGCCAGGCGTGGAGAGCGGACGACGCTTTGCAAGGGTGCAGGTCGTACGAGTACACGATGCACGACGGTGCCAAGTCCCACGAGCACGGGTCGACCGGCCCAACCGAGGGCGAGAACAAGCTCATGCGCTGCAAGATGTGGGTCTACCCGCGCAACCCCGGTCACTACACGTATGTTGCTCCCATGGACGGCGCGACCATTTGCGAGGCGGCGTCGGGCCTCCCGATCGTTGACCGAGAGAACTCCGCCGTCGTAGTCACGCAACCGTGGCCACCCAACCTTGAGTTGGAGTTCCAAGAGATGTACAGCGGCTTTGTGGAGCGCTCTCCCGACCACGAGCTATTGAACGGCCTCGGCATGGCGGACTTGTATGGGCACGACGTGGCGCTCAGCTTTGACGGCAGGGTGCTTGCGATGCGCGCCAGCGAGTATGTTTGGTACACGTCGTACGCCGATACCAGTCAATACGAGGGGGAGGTGCAGGACGACCAAGGCTACGTGCGCGTAGTCGAATGGAACGGCGCTGACTGGGTTCAACGCGGCCAAACGTTTCACGGGCCACACCGCCGCGCTGACCTGGGATACAGCATTGCGTTGGACGAAGACGGCGACACGCTCGCGTTTGTGGTCCCCCGCGAGTACACTGCAGGCAATTTCTACGACGACTCCCCGGACGAGGAGGCGCGCGGCGGCACTGTTCGCGTCTATGATTACGACGCGGCACTCCAGCAATGGGTTCAGCGCGGACAACAACTCACGACCGAGTCGCTCTTCGGCAACGGCACGGCTGCCTCACTCGGTTTTGCAGCCGTTAATCTGAACAACGAAGGCGATCGCCTGCTGCTTGGAGTACCGCGCTTCAACCCCGACGAGGAGCATGCCGATTGGAACAAGGGCGTTGTTATCATGTTCCGGTACGACGCGGCGGAAGGTCAGAACGGTCTGTGGGTGGAAAGGGGCCAGAGGATCTTGGGCGAACCGCACCCTGGCTCGTGGTGGGACAGCACAAATTTTGGACACTCGACCAGCATGTCCCAAGATGCGACAAGGATCGTGATAGCTGACGGCGCCTGGGACGCACCCGGGATGATTAACGTTGGCATGGTTCGCGTGTACGACTACGACGCGAACTCGAGCCGGTGGATACAAAATGGCGCCGACATTGTGGGGGCATCCGCAGACGCGCGCATCGGTGACGAGGTGTCCATGGCTTATTCCGGCAATTCCATTGCGATCTCATCTAGAGTGCTCGGCCGGGTGTTTGTTTATGACTACGACGCGACGAGTACAGACAAGTGGGTCGAGCGTGGCGCGGGGCAACTGGCGGCCCCGGCTGGTACCAACTATGGCAGGTCGGTTGCTCTTAGCGCTGATGGAACTCGTGTCGTGGTCGGCCAGACCGGTTGGGTCAATCCGCAAGCGGAGTATAATTCGGGTTGGGAACACGGAAGGGCACGCATCTACTCGTGGTCGGGGGGAACCAACACGTGGATCGAGTTCGATCACGTGAGCCTTCACGGAACCGCTTTCAATGTCCAATATGGCTGGGCGTGTGCAATCAGCCGCGACGGGAAAGTCGTTGCGGTTTCCATGCCGGAGTGGAACGACCCAAATGGCCCTGGACCCGGCTGGCAACACAATGGCAAGGTCTTCGTCTTCGAAGCGGTCCCGGTTAGAACGACACCTGCGCCGCCGCCGTCCGTCCTGCCGCCGCCCTCGCCGCCGCCGCCGCCCGTCCCGCCGCCGCCCTCGCCGTTGCCAACGCGGGTGTACGCACTCGTGGGGCCGGACACGCGCTGCGATGCGCCGGTGATTTCCGGATTCACCAGCCACGAGTGGACTGCTGCACAAAATTACCTGTCTTGCTGTTCCAACACCGACGACTGGTCGGGTGCCGTATTGAACCAGAACCATGCGCAACTGAAGGCCAACTGCGAGGCAGCGTGCAGCAGCGGTGTGCGCGGCGAATGCAACATGATCACGTACGATGAGCAGGGCGCAAGTTGCAACCTGGGGTACTACGACGACCCTGTGCGAATCGACCTCGTCGACAGCGTGAGCAACGGTGATTGTCTAAGTTTTACGGGCATGTCCGTGTGGGTGCTGGCGCCTGCGGATGCGTACACCCTTGCCGGAGCCGGCGCGAAGTGCACTAACATCTACTCCGGTCAAAACTGGGCAAATGGCAACAGCTTCAATCCGTGCTGCCGAGAGCACGATGGTGATTCTCTCGACTTCAGCGCGAGCGCAACCCACAAGAACTTTCAGCTGACGAACGGCAAAGAGGTGAAAACCGCGGGCGTCATACAGGTGGCCTCGTGCGACGCCGCCGACACCTACACGGACGAATCTGCGAGAACGTTCACGTGCGAGCAAGCGTACAACCAGCCGGCAGACCACATCGTCAGCCAGCACGATTCGGACCACTCGATCTACCACAGCGCAAGCACCTGTGACGACTCGGCCGCAAACCAGAACTGGGTCGCCTTCTACTTTGTGGCACCCGCGGACATTGCGGTTGTCGAGGTAATCAACCGGGGCGACTCGGAAGAGAATGACGGCTGCTGCGGCTACCGACTCGGGAATCACGAGATCTACTACTGCACCAACAGCGCGACCACTGAGGAGGACTGCGATTGGAAGCTGTGCGCGACATACGATGACGATACGACCAACAGGCAGGTCATCGACCACGAGTGCGACGCGTCGGCTGCCACCGGCTTCAAACTCGCACAAACGTGCACCGACAAACTCTTCCCCAATGACAGCTGGTTGCACGTCATCGAAGTCAAGGCGTACGGCTATCCGAGCTTCGAACAGCTCAGGGCCAACTGCGAGGCGGCTTGCGACGGCTGGGGAGCGCCTGATGACCCCGGATCGTGCAACGTCATCACGTACCAAGACAAGAACCGTTGCAACCTCGGGCACCATAGCCATGACAGTGCGGAGGACTTCATACAGCAAGTCGACGGAGGCTCATGCAACGCCGACTCCCGCTACGACACGTACGTGCGCAACGCACCCTAGCCATGTAACTGCGTGCTGAGCGGTGCCGCGCACCCCGTCACTGGCCACGATTGCAGTCCCGCACCGGGCCCTCTTACGGACGTGCGTGGCGATGGGCGCCTGGCCCGAATTGAGGTACTGCGACTTCCCCGAGATTCCCGAAGGCCTGGTGCGCGTGTACGACGCGGTGCTAATATAATGAGGCGACGCGTGACCCACACAAACGGCAAGAATTTCATCGCGGAAGGCCAAACTAAAAACTCGAGCGCTTCGACGAACGGGGCTGTGCGCAGTGGTGTTCGGTGTTCCGTTCTGTGGGGTTCCAATAGCTGATACAAATTTCGGCGGAGCCGCCCCGCTTTCACAAACCCCCTAGCCCGACAATTGCGTGCTGAGCGGTGCTGCGGACCCGGTGACCGGCCACGATTGTCGTCTCGCACCAAGCGCACCCCCACTTACAGACGATGCATTCTGCAAATTCACGGGCCATGGTGGGTGCCCGGCGGCGTGGTGCGACGGCTCAGGCACCGGCAAGTGTGCCCAAAATCTGGGATAGATCAAGTGTCACGCTAACAGTTGTATTGGCATTGCCTTAAGGCAGCGTTTCCCGAAAAAGAGGTTGAGAGGAGAGGGGAGGGGGGGGGCCAGCGCATGCGCGGTGAAGGCCGATGCTGTGCACACTCGACGGCCTCCTGCGCGGATGCCTCAGGAACCGCGCCCCAGGTTGCCCCAAGCGCGTGGCGCTGCTGATCGAGGGCTTCCCGCGCCCGCACCACCCCATCGTGGAGTTTGCCCAGCTGCTCTACCGGCTGCGCGTGCGCGGCGCAAAAGCGACGTTCGTGGTCGACTGGCACGAGATCCGCGAGCGCGGGCTCACCTCGCGCGTGGCCGAGATGATGAAGCTGCTCAAGCACAACGAGCACGAGGTGGCCATCAAGTTCAAGTCCGTGCCGTGCGGCGCGCACCAGCTCAGCCAGCACGCGGCGGAGGCGCTGCACTTCTTGCAGCGCGTCTACGGCATCACGGTCGTGTCGGCCAAGGTGGGCTGCTGCTGCGTGTCCCTCGACGCGCAGCAGGCGCTCAAGACGCTGGGCGTTGCGGTGATCGACGCCGTGCCCAACCAGATCGTCGTGCAGGACACCGAGAACGTGCTCGCCGACGTAGACGCGGTGTTGCGCGCGTGCGCGGACAAGGAGTGCGCGTGTGTGTCTATGATGCTGTGAATCAACGCGTGTCCGGAAAATGGCTAGTAATAGGAATCGGTGGCGAATTTGCAGTGCGCACACTCGACGTGCTCGACGACCCCACCCATTTCAGAGGCGGCAATGTCCGCCGAGACGCACTCGAGGCACCGGGGGTGCTCGCACAGGGGGCACGTTCCCAGGGCTCCCGCGAATGCGACGCTTTCCACCACGTCGACCGTGTTCTCGCAGTGCGCGCACTGCACCTTGCTCGCGGGCCCGACGAAGTGCGTGCGAATGTAGAAGAGGTCGGCAATGCCCACGCACACGCCTTGCCCTAACCCTTGCATGGCGTCGCTGACGATGCCTGCGGCGGCTTGCACGGCCTCGCCGCACAGCTTAGTCGCCGCCACGGACGCGACCATGTCCGAGTGCGGGCCGGCCTTGAGCATGCACCGCACGGCGTCGGTCGCGTAGCAACGCTGCCTCGCCCCGCGTCGCTTGCCCCGCTCGGCCAGGAGCGCTTCGGGTGCCTGCTGCTGCTGCTGCTGCTGCTGCTGCTGCTGCTGCTGCTGCTGCTGCTGCTGCTGCTGCTGCTGCTGCTGCTTCTTGGGCTTCTTCTTGGTGCTGCGCGCGCCCGTTGAGGGGGGCAAGGGGGGGGTGACGGGGTCGATGAGATCGTACGGCCACACAGACGCGGACGCCTCGGCCGTTGGGTGCAGCACCACGCCCTTGTACTTGCCAGTGCGCAGCCACTCGTCCACCTCGACCAGCACGCTTGCGAGCGCCAATTGGCGCTTGCCACGGGTGCTCGTGCGGAGCGTCTCCCATCGCGGCACGGTGTTTCCCAGACCTTTGTCGTGCGCCGACTGCACGCGCGACAGCATCACCGGGTCCACCACGTGCGTCGCAAAGCCGTACTCCGTGTAGATGCCGTCCTGCCCACTCGACCGCTTGGGCGGCATCCCGAAGAGGTCGACGCACACCGAAATGCCGGTGCACATCAGGTAGCTCATGCTGGCCTTGAGCGCCGTGTCGATCTTTTGGGTGTCGACGGTGCAATGGCCGGCCTTGCCGTTTGCAAAGGCGTGAGCGGGCGTCGCCGCACCCTCCCGCATTTTGCGGAGGCACAAGTGGAGGTTGGCCAGGGCGTAGTTGACGAGCACGTCGATGCTGTCGATCTGCTCTCGGCCCGGCGTGCCGTCAACCGCCTCGTCCCTTGTCGCGATCAGCGGGAGGGTTGACTGCACAAAATGGCGGGCCTCTCGAGTGGCAAAGGCGTCGTCGCCGCAGAGCGTGGGCAGACCCCACAGGTCGGTCGTGCACGCCAAGCACACGGCAACCGCCACCATGAGCGGCATTCCGCTCGGTTTGTGCATGTCGTCCTGCATGGCGCCAGCGTAGAACGGGTCGGCGCGCTGGTCGAGGTACCCAATGAAGCTTTCCTGCTCGCACACGTCCTCGGCCGACACCAGCAGCTGCGCAACGGTGATTGTGCCACTCATCGCATCCAGCTGCTTTTGGCACGCTTGCCTGAAGAGGCCCGCGCTCTGCACGCACATGCTCTCCCACTCCGCCTCCCCGTAGCTGACCTCGCACCGTGTTGGCATGGGGGCACCCGGAATGGACACCCCTATCATGGACGACGCGAGGACGTATTGCGGCATCGTCATCGGCTCGACGCGCCGCTGCATGTAGCCCTCCTTTGAGCGCGTGGTAACCGCGACGCCCGCAAGCACCGCCTTCGCGGCGCCGTTGGTGCGCTGCTCAAAGAGGTGAATGGCGTGCGACGCCACGCCGATGGGCCCCATGGTGGCCCACCCCCGGTCGCGCTGCCGCATGTCGGGCCGCTTGGGGTAGAGCCGGTGCCTCTCCGGGCGTCGCCACAGCTTGATGTTGGTCACGATCGAGTTTTTGCTCGTCTCGTTTTCGCGCACCAGCACCGAGATCTGCCGCACCTCGCCGCGCTCCAGCGGCTTGCCGATGCGCCCGACGGGCGCGCATCGCACGTACCACGCTTCCGGGTGGCCTTTGAAGGTGTGTGGGCGTTGACCCCAGTAGCCGTTGTGCGAATAGCTCTGGTTGAGAGGGCCGCTGGTGATCACGCCGCACAAATCGTCCGCATCCATCGCCTCGCCGACGACCAGTGCGTAGACGTCGGCAATGTCGTTCGCGCTTTTGGTATCGACATTGTCGAGCGTGTCGTAGCGGCTCGTCATGGCGTGCGCACGCGCGCGCGGTTGCCGCGCGCGGTGGTTAGGCCCCGATTTGTCACAGAAGTTGCAAATTTCCGCCCGCCCGCCCCCTCACCGGCTCCCCTAACCCTAACCCTAACCCTAACCACCAACCGCCCGGCGTTCGTGCACGCGCGCGCACAAAATGTTGGCTCGTGCGCAAAAACGTGCCAGAAGCGCCAATCCCGTGTGCATGGCCAACGAGCGAGATGCGGCGATGCGCGCGGGGGTGCGGTGCAAAGCCGCGCCCCCGAAGGACGACGCGGCCAACTCCTCGTTCGTCAAACAGCTCATGGACGACAATGCGCGCCTGCGAGAGCTGCACGAGGCATCCCTCGCGTTCGTCGAGGAACGACACAGTGCGCAGCTTGAGCTCGTGGAGCTGCGGTGGCAGCAGTGCCTGCACGAGGCGGAAGCGACGCATGCGCGCGAGCTGGCGCGGGCGCTGCGGCCGCCCGCCCCGCCGCTCGCCCCGCCGCTCGCCCCGCCCTCGGCCGCCACGGCGCAGGAGACCCGCGCCAAGGACTCGGCTCGCACGGGCCGCGGCTCGGGGAGGCCGAAGATCAAGGAGGAGGTAAAGTTTTCAAAGGTCGAGTTTGACCAGTGCGAGTTCTTGATGCACTGGGAGATCACCGACTTTGCGAGCATGCACAACAAGCTGGGCAGCTTTGACATTTGCCGACTCAAGGCCTACTGGAACGAGGACAAGCAGTGCGCAAAACGGCAGGCCAAAGCGCGCTCTGAGTGCTTCCTCAACCTTCTCAGCTTGGAAACCGGCAAGTGGACTGTTGGCGACTCGGACAGCATGTTGGAGTACCTGATGAGCAAGCGCGACATCGGCAAAAAGCCGAGCGAGTTTCGCAGCCGCAGGCACCAGGTCGCTAGCTGGCTTTGGCCCAGCCGCGTGCGCTGCCATGCCGCGCTCACGGCCGACACCCCAGAGGCCAAGTACATCGACCGTCGCGCGCACAATTACATGACCGCCGTGCGGGGCGTGCACGCCATGTACGAGGTGTACAAGGGCCGACGTGCGATGCCCAAAGGCCACGTCAAGGGCGTTGACCCGATCCCGTCGCGCGGGCCCGAGCGGAAACGCAAGGCCGAGCCCGAAGAAGAACCGCCACCACCGCCGTCGCTGGGACGCGAGTCCCACGACATTGCGGTCGGCTACGACAACATTGAGGAGTTGTGACGCGTGTGTGCGTGTGTGCGTGTGTGCGTGTGTGCGTGTGTGCGTGTGTGCGTGTGTGTGCGTGTGTGCGTGTGTGTGCGTGTGTAAAACAATCGCTGACCCATGTTAAACAGATCCGAAACCACACACGCACGCGCGCGCGCACACGCGCACAGGTACACCTACCCACGCGTAGCTTCAAAGGAGGCTTCGGCCGCCTCCGCGTTCGGACCGCCAGGCCCCGACGCAAAGTGCTCCACCAGACTCAGGTCGACGGTCAGGTGGAAGTCGGGCGCCTCGGCGCAGTCGAAGTGGAGCTCGCCCCGCTCGAGGTCGGTGTAGCCCACAAACGTCCTGCCGTGCGCGCCTGAGCGGCCAGTGCACGCCTTGGACGGAAGCAGGTGCACCGTCTGCCCGTCCACGTTGCCATGCGGGTTGGTGCCATTCTGGAGAGTGTGCACTCACTGCGCGGTCATGTGCGTCACTGCGCGGTTGAGTCCAGTCGTGGTCGGGTGATATTGGTGCGCGTACATCGTATCGTGCACGAACGCCGGCCACTCGAAAGTGGTTGTCTTTGATGGCGGCGGCGTTGGTGCGCGCGACGACGGCGGTTGCGACGGGGTCGGCGTTTCCTAGGCCGCCGGCTCGGCAGCGGACTGCGCAAAGCAGGAAAGCCTGTTCGCGGCGCGCTTGGCACGGTCGCTCTTGTCGTCGCGCGCCGTGACGACAAAGGGCTTTGACCACGCGACGTGATGCTCGTCGTTCACGTCCGAGCGGAGCCTCTCGGCACGCACGATGAGAGGCATCGCGGTGCCAGGCTGCGACTTGAGCTGGCGCGAAGTGAAGCCGAAGAAGATGCGCGTGGTCACCATTCCCATGTTGTTGAGCGCCATGTAGTAGACGTCCAGCTTCGTTCCGGGCTCCGGGTTGAGCTCGATGGTCCTGGTCTCGTCTCCATCGTCCATGGCCTCCAAGCTGGGCTCGCGAACCCGCTTGCTGCGCCACTTGCTGGGATCCTTGCCCTTGTTGACGATGAAGACGGACCTGTCTTCGTCGTACAAATCGGACTGCCGGATCATCTGCTTCGTCGTCGCGTTGTGCACGGTGATCGCAATCACGTCGCCTGCCTTGAACTTCTTCCTGAGCTGCACCGTGAAGAAGGCGAGGCGCGACATCCAAAACTGGGGGTGCTCGCCGCGCAGCGGCTCGTTGCCGTGCGACCTGGGAAACCACACGCGAAAGTCCACCTTGTCGTTGAACAAGATGGAGGCAATGTGCTCCTGGTCCGAGACGGGAAGCGCCTCCAGGAGCGCGGGCAGGTTGGACACGGCGCCCCACCCGCCGTACGGCAAGTAATTCAGCGCGCTTGTCGCGACGGAGGACGCCGCGCCGGCGAGCTGCGCAAGGTGCGCAGACTCGGTGGCATTGCTTTCGGCGCCATCCGCCTCGGACGGCGTTGGGGTGGTCTGCAACGCCACCATCCTTTCGACCGCCACCTCTGTCAGACGACCGACCTCGCAGTACATTATCTGACGATCTGCACGATGCGCACCAAGTGTCAAAAGTGCGCAAACGCGTGTGCACGAACGCCGAACCCAGGCCCACCGCACCAATCCGTCCACGGACTCAAAGCGGCCTGCGCGATGGGTCTGCAACTTGTGACACGAGGCTTGTCAGAATCCTTGCAACGTTTGTGCGCACACGTTTTGGGTGACGGCAGGGCGTGTGGTGAAAAAATCGACGTTCGTGAAGTTGGCGACAAGGGTGTCAGAATGGCACAAACGATCGACACGTTTGGAATCCGCATGGACATGCGCGATCTGGACGACGCCCTCCTGCAGAAGACCATCGACAACCAGGAGGCCATGATCGTGCAGACGCCCTCGATGCAGCCGATGATCATTCCCGTGTTGCTCCAGTACATTGCGGAGCGCGACCGGCGCCTGAACGAGAAGATCGGCACCATCGTGGCCAACGTGGGGTGCTGCTCCGACGAGGAGAACCGCGTCCCCACGCATAGGCGCGCCAGCAACAGGGACACGCACGAGACGCCCGTCAAGAAGCCCGCCATTGCCACGCTAGACAAGGTGCCGACGTCGACGGCGGCAAGCGGGCGCAGCAAGCGCGTCCGCCAGACGACCGACCATTTCAGCACCGAGAGCAAGCCGCTGGCGGTTCAGGCCGACAAGTGGCCAAAGAGCGAGCGCTCAGTGCTCCTCGGGCGCATGAGGAAGCACCCCGAGTTCAGCGCCACGATCACGCAGTGCGAGGCAAACAAGGCGCAGCTCATTCAAGCCGCACGCGAGCTTGCCTGCCCGCTCCTCGTCGCCGACGAGGCCGCCAAGGGCACCTACCGGGACGACAGCCTCGAGGTTTTGATGCGGACGCAAATGAAGAAAGTGGCGGTGGCCGACGATGGCTACCAGTACGACTTTGTGCGTCTCAAGGAATACATCCGGAAGCACATCGGCCAGCGGCTCGTTTCACCAATCACCAAGCAGCCTATGAGCGCGCAGGTGCGCTTCACGGAGCCGGTCACGAACCGGTACGGGAGCAGGGTCTTCGTGGGATCGGGCGTGGACAAGGTCTCCAAGTACGAAACGCGGACCTGGCGGCCCACCCTTAACGTTCCCAAGCCGGTGGCGTGAACGCGCACCCCGTCCCTAACGCTCAATGAAACTCTGGAATTACACCGATCGTCATCAGCATGCGCGTCCGCTTCTCCATCCACCGCAACCGGAGAAACGCCAGCGCAAACGCGCACGCGTACACCATGCCACCAAAGAGGATGGGATGGCGCGCCAGCACGCGGAGGGCCGTGCAGCGTGTGTTGCGCGCGAGGTGCACTTGCTCGTAGACGCGTAAGCCGCGAACCACGTCGGACTTGCGCACCCACAAGCCGCTGGGCACCTGGACGTGCGCGACGGCCTTGTCAAACTCGTCGACGAGGCGGCGCAGAAACCCGTCGAGGGCGTCCGCGTCGCCCCGAAAAGCGAGGCTGTGCAGCAGTGGGACGCACAGATCCACGAAGAGGCGTGGCCGAGCCTCTGCGCCTTTGAGCACGCCACGCACCCACTCGTCGGCCTGCTTCGAATCGTCGAGCTCGTTCTGGTGCAGCAGCTGGTTCCCGGAATTGACGATGCAGCCGCGACGCTTGCGCAGCGCGAAAAACTGGCGCGTGGCTTTGCAGAGCCAGCGGACGCTCTCGAACTCTATGTCTTGCTTCCAGGGGGGAAAGTGGTCGGGCAGCAGGTCCGATAGCACGAGATCGGGTAGAAAAATCGAGTGTTGGGGCTTTTCTAATAATAGCATGTGCTGCAGACAATAACACCTCGTGGGCGCGCTTATCGCACCGCCTAGCGCTGGGAAGCTGTACAAACGCCACCTTAAAACTCCCTAGCGCCATATGGAAGAGTGCGCATAAATACTCCGTTGTCCCGACATGCCGCTCGCGGAGCGACACGGCCCATTGCTTCCACTCCGCCAATCGACCCCAAGGTAATGGCCCATTTCGAACTCAGCGGTTGGTCCGCTGTTACCGCCCGACCAGACGGCGCAAAATTGTGCCTGGGTACGGGGGTAGTTGACGTGCCAATCGTTGATGTTTGAGTTTGGAGTCATGGCAAGGCAGTCGTCATAGCTGTAGTGGACCATGTTGCACTTGAGCACGCCGTTGGGTTCATGGAGCGCATTGAACATGTTGCACGCAAAGACTCCACCGTTGCGCAGGCTGTCGCACGTTTCTCCACACTCGGCGATGCTTTCGTGTTGCAGAAAATTGCACCCATTGGCGCAGTCGGGGTTGCCGCCCTGTGGGCCGTACTGGTGCTGTGTCATGCCGGCGAGATTTGTGTTGGGGTCGCAGTCGTCATCGAATGATCTGCGACCACAAGCATTGGCGGGTTCCAAATCTGCGTAATCGTTTTCGTAATCATAACAGACCGTGTTCTCGATTGCCAACACGTATTAGTGGGGCGGCGGCGGTGGTGCTGCCGGTGGAGTTTGCAGAATGCAGTCGCACTGATCCTGGTGCGTCGCGGGTTGGGGGGGTGGGGTCTCGGTCTCGTCGAGGAGTTGATCCATGACGACGCCCTCGAACGCCCTGACGCTGTGCATGTTTACGCCTGCATGCCCCGCGTTGCCACCGGCGTTCATTGTCCACGCACCATCGTCCAGCTCCACGTGCCCGTTACCCGGGTAAGGATTCGTAGCCCAATCGTGGATCCAACGGCTGGTGTAAGATTCGCGGTACCCAGTAAAGCTGTCTCGAGCAACTTGTTGTTCCACGACCTCGTATCCACTGCCATCGGATCTGCTGACGGCAAGTCGCATTTTCTCCAAAGACGGGCTGTACTCGGCCACCACGTGGTGAAAATTGCCATCGTTATAGTCATCGTTGACGGTCAATAGTGCTACCGGATTAGTTAAGAGGCACGGGTGCACGTTAGGAACCACTGGCAACGGCAAATGTGAACAGTCCCATTTTTTTGTCTGAGCGTTGTCTCCAAAGTAGATCTTGCCATTTCGCACACCGATGCCCACGGTCATGAAGTCTGGACTGAAGAACCAAGCTCCCATAGAATACAGGCTAGTAATGGGACAATTGGACAAAGCATACTCGCCACTGTGGGTAAGGACGCGAAAGCACTTGCACATGCTTTCCCTTTGCATGCTCACCCTTCCCATCTCCATCAGCGGGTAACCCGCGTCCTTGCAAGCAGTTCCGCACACGTTAAGATCCGTTGAGTCTTTGAATTCCGAGTATCCAGGCATTTCGTGCAAATTGATGAACTGGTGGCTGTTGTTGGGATCGTGACGCCAAGGCTCATCGCTGTGCTTGAAACGCCTCCCGGCGCACAGGAACTTGTTCCAGTCTGGGAGTGCGTACCGCAACAGCGAACAACCCGCGGCATCCATTTTGAGACCGATTGGCTCGCCGGTTGCGTTGTCGAGGCACCAGTTGTCGAATCGAACGTGCATGGAAATGGTGTAGCCACCATCCAACGAGTATTTTTGTATGCCGGGGTGGGGCGTGGGGTCCGTGGTCGCGTAGGTGAGTTCGAGGGACAGTGATAGGTTACGATCCGGATGATTGGCGTCGCCAAATCCAAACTGGTACTCTTTCTCGCCCACGGCCGCGCAGCTTTGGCAGCTTGCATTCTCTGGCTGTTGGCAGCTTGAGGGCGGGCGGTAATCGGGGTGCTCGACCGATAATGCTGGTATCTCGCGATACAATGGGTGGACATCGCAACCGCTGCTGTTCAAAAACAGCAAGGTGGTCCAGTGTGGCGGCGGCGGCGAGGGCGGCGGCGGCGGGGGCGGCTGTGAGGGGGGTGGTTTGGGAGGCGGTGGCGAGGGCGGGGGCGTGGGAGGCGGTGCGGGAGGCGGCGGAGAGGGTGGTGGTGAGGGAGGCGGAGAGGGTGGCGGCGGTGATGGTGGTGGAGAGGACGGTGGCAACGGGGGTGGTGGAGAGGGCGGTGGCGAGGGCGGTGGCGAGGGCGTGGGTGAGGGTGGCGGCGGCGAGGGCGGCGGCGAGGGCGGCGGCGAGGGCGGCGGCGGCGACGGAGGCGGGGGGGGGAGAGAAGGAGGCGAGGGGGGGGGCGGCGGGGGCGGCGGCGAGGGCGGAGGCGGGGAAGACGGAGG
>Ga0213868_10003570_pt1 | contig 14457 bp, 7 predicted proteins | sample PICome_9_FD_160087 | JGI IMG/M metagenome (GOLD analysis project Ga0213868, IMG submission 160087) | Coastal seawater microbial communities near Pivers Island, North Carolina, United States - PICO127 | ecosystem: Environmental > Aquatic > Marine > Coastal | place: USA: North Carolina | collected...
GCCCCGCCCCGCCCCCCCCCGCGCCCCCCGGCCCCCCCCCCCCGCGCCCCGCCGGTGGGGTTTCGGTTTTTTTTTTTTTAGTTTGTGCCCGCGGTCCAATGGCGGACGAATGGTACGGCGCCCTAAAGGGAATAGCGGCGTCGCCGGCGCTGTGCGCCCAGGTGCCCAGCGACGATTTATTCCCACTTGAACCGACGCCGCCGGAAGACGCCATCGCGCGCCTAACGCCAGCGAACGTCGTGGTCCAGACAGCGTTTGAGCACTGGTCGGTACAACCGGACAGCAACAGAACGGAGTTCGCGGCAGTGCTCGCAGAGGTCAGCGGTAATACCATAACAATGCAACGAGCGCGAGAATCAGGCCCGTCGTTCACAATCACGCTCGCGGAGGAGTTGCCGACGCCGACGCGGGTGCTGCACGCAGCGTTCTCGATCAAAAACAATCATTCCGCAACCGCGGTCGCCGTTACGCTGCGGGACGCCGCAACAGTCTGGGTCGAGGCGTTTTGTTATACGTGGGACAGTGAAGGCAGCGACGGGTGGATCCGAACTGCTTTCGTGTCGGACTCGTTTGCGGTGAACGAAGATGGGGCCAACGCCTCAGCGGCGGTGGCCCACGTGGCGGTCAAACACGTTGGGCTAAGTGGGACGGATGGCGGGCCGGCGGGGGAGTACGCAGTAGCGGTCGCGTGGCCAGTTGCGTTTACCCCCGCGTCACTTCCAGCCGTCGCAGGTGTCGACGTCGTGATGTACGATCACCGCGTTTGGACGACGAACGCCAAAACCAACGTCTCCAGTACCACCGCTACCGTTGATACCGGCGTTGAGAACGACGTCCCGTCGAACGTCAAGTACGCCGACGTCGCCGTGGTTGCGTTACCAACCGACACCGCAACGGCCGCAGTGTGCACCGCGAACCGGGTCTTTGCGGTGTTTGCGGGCGGCCCGGTCGGCAGCGACAGTAAGGCAACAGACGCCACGGACGACGTTGCACTCGGACGAGAGGTGATTCCGGTCGCTTTGAAGCGCTACGTTACCAAACGTTGGTTAGGGCTGGGGGCGGGGACAGTTCCAGAAAGCGTGCTGCGCACACGGACGTTCGAGGAGTGGGGGAAAACTGTGCGCATGCTCGACCTCAACGACATGCAGGACGCACCAGCGTTGCTGACGTTGGACTGCCCCGGGGGCGCCGATGCCAAACCAATAATGTTGTTGGCGTGGGGGCGATGGCAAGTTACTGTAGACGGTGCCAGCAAAAAGGTAGAGCTGGACACGCACCCGATGATCATGGCCGACCCGCCCAGCAAACTGTTGACGCACAAAAGAGTGCCCGACGCCGAATTGAGTTCGCAGAAGTGGGGGTGGTGCCAGGGGTTTTGGGGACTGGAACGCACTAAGCTTTTGATACAGCGTAGATGCGACGCGGAAACCGCAATGTTGACCGAGGTAGACAACACTTCCTATAATGATGTATCATCGACGTTTTTCTTCGACGCATTAGGCGCGCGTTTCCAATTCGAACTCTGCATGCGCGCCGCGTGCAGCGCAAAACAGCTGTACACGCACCGGCTCCCGGCGACGCTGGCGCGCTTCATCGGCGAAAACCGCAACAACAACGCAGGGGTGATCGACACCGCGATCGACACCGCCCTGAAACCGTGGTGCGACGAGAAGTTGCCGACCGAACCGTGCTGGAAATACCGGCTGATTCCAGCTGAGGTGCAAAGCACGTCTTGGTATGATTTATTTGCCGCTCGACTGGATGCGTTTCGCAATCTTTCAACCGAGACTTCCGAAAACCACATGATTGCGGCGCGCCTGCACCAATCGAAAAGCCTCGAAACCTACAGCAAAAGCTTGTGCGACGTGCGGAAGGACGCGTTCGGGTTCGGGGGGGACGTGCATGTGGATAGGCAGCTCGCGCAATTCAGGATTGGGTGGCTTCCCGGCGGCACCGTTTTGCTCCGGGCGGGCGCGCAGTCAGCAACGCTGAGCATCAACGACGGCGCCGGGTACGTTGCCGTTACAGCAAAGGGTGCCGGCGGCAACAGTGCGGCCTTCAGTGATCGACTGGACGACAACGTCCTTATTGAAGTCTCCGGCGGTGCGAAGACCAATATAGCCAATCCCGATGTAGACAACCCGGGGTGGCGAGCGCTGCGCTCCGAAGACGACCGTGATGCCATGACGCTGTGGACGGACCGGACAGGCCGCATCGCAGTATCGCGCGGGGGGGCAGACATTGACAAGGTGGAAGCGGCAAGGCTAATCATTGATGCTCCGCAAACTGACGAGCACGCCACGTTGTACACTAAAATGCATTTGAGTGAGTTTTCAAAAATGGGAACAGGAAATCAGTGGAGCACGCACCTCGACGAACGCGTGGCCGCGGTGTTCGCGTGCAACAAGATTGAAACACCCCCAGGGAGGGGGGGGGTCGTGTACACGTTTGTAGTGCTGCAGGCAGGTCGATGCCTGCCTACGGCGGATAACTTTGACATCGCTACCACCGCGCATGCGATTTCAGTAACGACAAGGTACGAAGAAAATGACAGCACAGGATTTCCTGTTTTTAGTAAATTTTCAGATTCCAGTTACGCCCCCATCGCCAGATGTCCTTTGAAAAGGCCACACCTTGCAACAGCAGGAACGCTTGCAGTGTTTTCAGCAAGTTTGGAATCTGTGGCGAAACCGCCCGTGCTCGTAACGACGCCGTCACAGTCTGCCGCCGATGGTGGCTGGAGCTTTGGCGCCCGCACGGTGTTGGACGATTCTCAGGATCTGAAGCAGACGTCCATGGTTGCAATTACGCGCAAAAACACGACGAATGAGTACTGCGTTGCAGCGGCAACGAACACGCGACCGTATTACGTCGGCAAGTGCATGTCAGAGACAAAAATCTTTTTGTACAGCGTAACCACGGTCGGCGACACCGGCACCATCGACTCGCCCGTGAAAGTGGGGGTGTACAACCCGGACTACGACGCCATCATGGCCACGCTGCTGAATTTCGTTCGGTTTGATGACATGGCGGTGTGCTACTCGGATGATGACAACAGCGTCATCAAGGTGGCGTGGGCGCTGCGGTACGAAGATCATGATAAAAAGGTGGTACAGCCGTTGGTCGACGTTGCAAAATTCTCGGCGGCGCTGAGCCCGACGGCACTGGGCTACGTCGGCCGCAAATACCACATACGGAAGCAAATCAGTCGGGCAAAGGCGTTTGTTGGGCCATGGAACAACACGGACGACTTCAAGACCGAACAAGCTAGAACTGCAGCCTTGACGCGCAAAAACCACAAGTACACGAGGGGCGCGTGGACGTTTCCGCCGGACGTCCCGTTGGACACAACCGTAGTTGCGCAGGCGGTCAGCGGCTCGTGCGTGTTTTTTTTGTGCTACAAAACGTGCATCCCGACAACTGCAAAAAACAACGGCAAAAAGTTGGTGCCGTTCGAAACGTGGTCGGCGGGCACTTCAACCAAGTGCAACTGCTGCCGGACCATTGACGACCAAGTTGTAACAGAAACCTCGTACGGCTACGACGCCGCCGACGCCGACGCGTACCCAGCAGAGTGTCTGTTTTTGCTGCGAGCGTGGATCGTGCCGGGCGGGGGCGTACGCCGCGATCCATCGTACTGCCAAAAACTCCATCTGCCGGGTGAATGCACCGAATCCGACGTCGTGATCGCGGGCATGGCCATCACACCCTTCGGGGGTGTCAGGCTGTCCGCCGTAGACGCAAACGGAAAAATGTTCACGTGGAAGAGCCCGCAAGCCATGCCGCCATGCAAACTTGAACTCAAGCGTGTAGCGGAATCCATCTTGCTCACCGACAACGTCATGCCACAAAGTTTGACCGTCGAGCGGCCGTTTGTAAACGTGTGGCCGTTGGTGATGCGGCTGCGGCAAACGGGGGGTGCCGCCGCCGCCGCAGAATCCAACAACACCGGGTGGGTAAAAGCAAAAATCGCAGCCGCCCACCGCGTCGAGGCAGCGTGCAACGGCGCGCTGGCCGAGTCGAGCGACAAAGGAATTGCCAAAGGCACCGCACCTCAGACGTGGCCCACTCTGAAGTGGCACACGACGCTGCAACCTGCTGCACGAGCCGTGCTTACAAGTTTTGGCATAAAAGACATGCTCGCACGCGTCACCGCTACGTTCGACAACGAGCCGGTCGTGCTGTACGCCAAAGTGAGCTTGCTCAGCTTGGAAACAGAATTCTTTGTGCCGGCGCCGGGCCTCAAAAAATTCGTGCGCGTCGAAGTAGACAGGGTCCCTAACGCAGGAATCGAGGTGGACTGGACCGACCCCGACTCCGCAGATAACGCCGAGGGGAAAAAGTGGATGCGTCGGCTGGAGCACTGCTCGTGCGTGGAGCTGCCAAACCTTGAGCCCAACGCCGGCACAATGAAGCTGGACCGGTGGATGGCACCAGACCCAGACTTAAACACAAAATTCGAAATCGCTCGCCCGGCGTCGGCAGAGAACGAGCTCGAGAACGAGAACGAGGGCGGCGCGGACCCAGACGTGCTGCACTGGATCGAGGGCGGCGTGCAGGTTGAAACCGGGGTGGGGGGGGTGGCCGCGGCCAACTACAACAAAGCGGTACTTAAAAGTGTGAAAAACTACATAGCGGCATCAAGGTGCAATCTGAACGAAACCGACGACTTTTTCGTGCACAGCGACGACGCCGACGATGCAGCCGAACTGTTCGCGGACACCCAAAAAAAAGGCAATAAGTTTGCGCTGACAAGCCAGCGTGCGTTGGGGGAAGTGCGCGCCATTAGATTGGCCGCAAACATGACCTCGGCCGATGAGGACGATACTTCGAACCATCCAGACGCCGTCGTGGTAGGCGTCGTATGCTCGCGGTGGGGGCTGCTCGGTTCGACCACCTTGAGCACAGCGCGGTTGGCCGTGGAGCACTACAGCAACACGGCCAATTTCATGCCCACCGTTGCCGCGATAGCACCAGGCGCGTTCGACGTTGCCCGCAAAATTGTCCCGCTGGATGCGACGCCCGTAGTTAAAATCGTCTTTGAATCGGCGGATGCAAAAACCGCGGCTCGGTTGACTGCGCTGGGCGCGATGTCCGGATTCGTGAAAGCCAAGGAACAACGCGCGTGCATCGACGTGATGCAGTTGAAAACCCATGCCGCGGTGCATCCGTTGCAAACCGAAGGCTACGTTGCCATTGCAAAAGACCCAGACAAAATCAAAACGTTTGCCACAGGGTTGCGCGGCATGAAGAACGTGTACAAACAGTTTGGATTCTTGCCGTCAATGACGTGGGAGCCCGTGCAACCTGACGCTGTTGTCGCGAACTCGAACTTGAAATACCTCGCCGACGCGCTGAAAGCGCACGCGAATGAACTCCCGGAGAAAGGAATGTCGTGCGTGTGGATGGACAAAGGGACCGAGTCGCTGGAGGCCGAAACAGCCACTGGCCGCGTGTTTGTGGTGGTTAGGCTGCAGGCAGTAAGTTACCAGCTAGGCGGCAGTGGCATCAATAACAGCATTGTCGAAAACATTACCGGCACGAGTGCAGAGCCAACAAGTGGCACGGTGGTGGCAATAACGTACGAAAAAAACAGGGATGCCTACAAGCTGGACGAAAGCGACTCCGCCAAACCCACCACAGGGATCGTCTTGGTGTTTGACGTCAAGCACGAGAGCGGAGACGAAACAACGCCAGGCCGCTACATGGTGGTGCCAGTACGCATCGATGAGTCGACCACGCCAAACACCGCCGACAGATTACTGCACGATACCGTGGCGAAGCCAGGAACCAAAAACCTCCACGTGAAGAAAGCGCTAGGCGGCGGTTGCAACGCATTCACAATCGGCTCTGCCAGCCGCGATGATACTTATGCCGCAAAAGCCAACTTCAAAGCGTGGATAGGCGATTTGAACGCCGTGCAGGCGCTGCACGTTGCCGCGGGCATGAATGCACTCGCAACCGCGCTGGACCCAAGCAGCCTCTTGGACATCGTAGAGGCAAAGACGTTCGGCATGGCGTGGGCCATCCAGTCCGGCAACGATGACAGCACCGCCACGTTGATGTGCCCGACCAAACCGCTCAAAACCGCAACGTGCTCGTTTGCAGAGCTGTGGGGCCACGCATCCGAACAGGAGCGGGAAATGCTGGCGAAAAAAGGCACAAGGCTGTCTCGCTCGGTGCACATCGAGTACTATCTCGACATCAAGTACGATCTCGACATCGAGTACGATCTCGAACACAAACCCACGACCTCGAGGCTGCGTCCATCGTCGTTCAAATCAGATTTGGACCAAGAGTGGCACTCCGTTCGTCGTAGCCCGGGGGAACCGTTCGGAAATGCAGACAACGCAACCACCGAGGGAATGCTGCTGATGCCAGACGTCGCGACGTCGGTTCACGAAGCGCTGCCGCTCAGCGCAAAAGGGGGAACCATCAAAGAAACCCGGAAGGGAGTCACGCCCCCGCCCGGCTCCGAGAAAGGCGCCAAGTTCAGGGGCACGTTGGCGTGCTACACCAAACAGCCGAAGCACGAAGCCGCCACCATTAACTCGGCTGATTTCGGCAAGTGGTGCGCAGATCGGTGCGCAGGGTTTTTTTACCCAGACGACAAGCTCGTCAAAACAGGCCTGAGGGCCGTCTTGGTTAAGGTCGCCGCCAACGAAGATAAATCCCCGCACGCGCAGGTGCAAACGGTTCTCGCACGGTTGTACAACGAAAAGGACGGCGGCGTCGCGTACATCCGCGAACGCGCCGAGAACGGCGGGGGGGGACCAGCGTCCGCCGCAATGAAAGACATCTTGGGGGGCGACGCCGCCGCCGACGCCGACTTTGAGCAGATGCAGCCGCAACGAGAAGCGTTTTTCGCCGTCGCAGCCTCCGCGCACGAAAAGTTCCCAGTCGTAAAACCCGTCGCCATCGTCTTGGCCGGGGGGGGCATCACGCCAACGCTGATGCAGGTCGGGGGGTGGTACACAACGACCAGAAACTACAACCCCGTCGTGAAGGCGGTCGTAAACGACGTCAACGGCGTCGCACGAAGATCCGACATCACAGAAAAAATGTGCATCCACGCCGCGCCAGTCCAGCTGGGCGTAGCGGTCGTAGAGCACGCGCTGATCCAGTGCGCAACGCTCGACTTTGGCCTTCACTTCAAAGACCGGCAGGCGCTGAAGCAATCAACAGCGCAGAAAAAAACAGCCGTCTTCGCCATTGCACGCGAAATCAACAAAATGTACCCAAAAGCGGGAGCAGCAGCAGCGGGAGCAGCAGCGGCGGGAGCAGCCCCCGCGGCGGCGGGCCGCCGGCGCGCGACCGCCGGATTGAAGTTTGCACTTTAACAATAAATGTCCAACGGACATTTTAATTCATTAAAATAAATAAACGAAGCGATCGGTTTGCAATTGTATTTGCCGTACAACCCACAATCGCCAATCATTAAAATTTTTAGCAGAAGTGTGCAAAATAAAACCGATGGCTCAGATCGTGTCTGCTGCGACCGCGTGCCAAGGCAATTGCCGATACTCCGACCCGATGTGGGGCGTCGACGACCCTGCTGCATACGATGGCTCGTTGTGCTTTTGCGTCCTGTGCCCAAACGCTGAACTGTGCGGCCACGTCCGGTTTCCCCCGGAGTTTGTTGGGTGTTGGGGGGACACGTGCATACACTGCGACATGATTGGGGTGCCCGCCAACGTGCAGATCACCACCGTGGTTGATGCATGTGCGGTGTGTTTGGATGAAAACCAGAGGCACGTCAAGTGGATCTTTGGTGGGTGCGACCATTCCTTTTGCATCAAATGCAGCCGGACGCTCTATGGGTTGGAAGATACGGAGGATGCCGATGTGACCAAAGAGTGTCCGCTGTGCAGGGGGACCGCGCCACTGTGGTACGAACCAGGGGGTGCTGGGGTGCGGCCGAAGGCGATGCAATAGTCTGAATTAATTAACTCTAAGTGAACCGTGCAGTAAAACACATTCTTTATTCTGGTGCGCATGCCGCCGTTGTAAAAAATGCTAGTTTTTTTTTTTTGGCAAGCCCCTTCTTCACCTGCCGATCACAGTGTCCTTTCCCCAGTAGCCAACCCAAGCGGCCAGCCGCATCCGGATAATCCCCATCTTCGTAAGGGCAACGTAGGTCCCGTCGCCGACAGGGGCCATCCAATTGTGCGTATGGGCACCATCAGCCCGAGCTCCCCGCGCCAGGCAGATGATGCCCCGGTCCGGGTACCAACCCTGTGGATTGTATGGCTCAAACTTCTTCTTCATGATCGCAATCTCGGATGGCTCCTTCTCCGTGATTGGAGTGTACATGAGCGGGAGCTTCAGGCCCGCGACAGTCGCACCGGGGTCCTCGATCAAGCGCTTGGCCATGGTGTAAAACACCACAAACGTTGCGCAATCCAGGAAAAGACACTTGCAGCCGACCGGCAAAACCTTACCCGGGAAACCGTCGCCTGTGAAATGCCGTGTGTAGGGGTGCTCGCCGGGGGCGATCGTATGGCTGAACTCCTCCAAGAGCTCCAGAAACGACTTCTTGCTGCAGGCACCCCCCCCAGCGTAGAGAGCTGAGACGTTGGGGTTGCCCTTGTGGAGACCGTAGTACAACAAATCAAAATCAAACCCGAGATAGGCCAACATGCTCGTGAAGTACGCCACAAAATCGCTCGCGATGGGCACGACAGCAGGGGGCGCGGCGGTGCGCGGCCGCGTTTTGTGCATGTCGCCGTTGTAAAAATGCTAGTTTTGTTTTGGCAAGGGGGTTTTTGGGGGGTGTGGGCGTTTTGATGCAAACGATTTGTGAGGAAAAAAAAGAATAAAAAAAAGCCAAAACTGCAAGAAGTGAGCACCCAGGGACGATTAATGAGCAAAACGATCTCTTCGGGTTAGAAATAATCAACGTATCGGCCCTTTACGAGCTCAGACATTTCCGAAACCCACAAGCGTTGCATCGGTCCAAAAAAAAAGTGGTCCATAAAAGAACCGCGCAAGGAGCTAAAAATTATCAATTTACCTTCCCCGGTAAAAACAAAAACAAAATGGAGCAAGCAGGGTCGTCGACCAGCACCAGTGCACAATTCTTTGTGGCCGAAAACACGACGTACACCAGCGAATTCGCGTGGCGCTGCTACAACGGCGACATACCCAACACGCGGTCGCACACCGGCCCAGAGGGCCGCAAACAAAAATGGACGGCCGCGGCGGGCGCCGCAGTGGTCGAGCAGATCGAACGCAGCAAACGTGCCCTGCACCCACTCTGCACAACGTGGGAGTACCCAGAGTGGATGCCGGGCCACCGCCAGCAACGCCCGGTGAACTTGTGCGCGCAAACCCACCTGCACACGTCGTCGTGCGCCAACCCGCCGCACGAACAAATCCTGCATTACACGTACTCAATGTGGCCAGACGTAGCCAGGGCCGCAGCAAGGATTCAGATTAGCGCAGTAGTGGTCAACTGCACCGTGCGGGTGACGGTGCGCTTCTTGCAGTTCTAACTCTTCAGCTTAAAAAATAAAAATTAAAGTCCTTTGCCGTCGCAGCGTATATCGATACATTTATTCCAACCAAACATAAGTAGTAGTAGTAGCAACCAACCAACCAAGAAGACAATGGGGTGGTGGGCCACAATACGCGAAACGTTTGATCCCCGCGCGCTGGCGTACTTGGCGTCCGTCTACTTGGGCCTCAAAGGCGGCGGCGGCGGCTTGCTGCGCATGGCAATGCTGCCGCTCTTCAAAGGCTGGGGCAGCGTCGGATCAGAGGCGTTCCAGGCCTACTCAATCGTCATCATGGCCCCGTGGGCCCTCAAACCGCTCGCAGGGCTGGCCGACAAATACCCGCTGAAAAAGGAATGGGGCGGCCGCGGGGGCTACGTCGTCATCGCGGCGGTCGTAGGCACAGCAGCAACAGCCATGCTGGCACGGAACGCAAAACGCGTCGCAGAAATCCCAAACACAATCGCAGCGCTGGCGACGGCCGCAAACGCCCAGATCGCAACAACCGACCTGCTGGCAGAAGGAACGTACGCAGCGCTCATGCGCGACGCCCCGGGCTCGGGGTCAGCCCTGGTCTCGTTCGTGTGGGGGCTCGCGTTCGTCGCGCAGGTGCTGGTCGCAGCGGTCGCAGGCCCAGTAGCAGACGACGGAAACGCACACATCTTGGTCGCAGCAGCGGTCCCGCTCATGGCGCAGGCCGCAATCCCCCCGCTCGCAGGGTGGACCAACACCAACACCAAAACCGAACCCGGGGCCGTCCAGCCGTGGATGCTCAAAATGGTCGCAACGGTCGTAGGCGCAACAATCGCAACAACAATCGCCGCAGTCCAGCCCCGGCCGGCCGTCAAGCTCGCAACCGCCGCCGCAGTCGTAGGGGGGGTCGCAGCAGCGGCGTGGACCACCATGCCGAAAAGGCTGCGGGGCGTCGCAGTCTACACGTTCGCAGCGGTCGCGGCGCAGCTCCAGTTCGGCGGCCCGCTCGACTACTTTTACACCGCAGACGAGCAGTGCGTCGCCGGCGGCCCAGCGTTCACAATGACGTTCTACTTGACCACAGCCTCGCTGGCAGCCGCAGTCTGCGGCGCAGCCGGGGTCGCAACGTTCGAGGCCACAATAAGCGGGTGGTCCTTCAGGGCCGTCTTCAGGGCAACGACGCTCATGATGTGCGCAGTCGCTACCGTAGACATCGCAATCGTCGCAAGAGCAAACATCGCCGCAGGCATCAGCGACAAGCTCGCGTACCTGGGCGGAAACGCCTGCCTGGGCGCAGTCGTCATGATGATGCACACAATTCCAACGGCGGTGCTCACATCCAAAATGTGCCCAAAGGGCGCAGAGGCAATGGTCTACGCCATCGTCGCAGGAATGCAAAACTTGGGCGCCGCCGTAGGCGGCATCGCAGGCGCAGGCATCGCAGAACTCGCCGGCATCTCGCTGGGCGCCGAAACGTGCGAGTACGCACGCCTGCCAGCAGTCTTGGCCGCAGGCACCATCGCACTGCCAGCGCTGGTCGCACTCCCGCTCACGTGGTGCCTGATCCCAGCAAAGATCGGCATGAAAGACCAGCTGCAGGCTTAAGCCCACCAGCCTGCCAGCGATTCGGGTTCAACGCCGACGTGCCACACTTTGAAGTCCTCGTGAGGGTCTTCAAAGGTCCCCGCCTCTGATTTTTGGACAATCAGGTCGTTGGTGGGTAACCCGGGGATCAACTTCGGCAGATAGGCCGCTGCGCTAGCCACCGCCGTACTTGCTACAAAATGATTGTGCGTCGCAATCGTTTCATGCATGTCGGCATTCAATTTGGCAATCGCTTGTTGGTACAACTTCCGGTCCAGGCTGCTGTAACTGATCACCTCGTGAGGCTCCGCCTCGACCGGGACATTTTTGCCCTCCTCTGCGTAGCGATCAGGGTTCTCGACGTGCAAGACATCCGCCATCAAAAGAAGCCCAACGTGCGTACGCACGACTTCTGTGTCGCCCCCCTCATTCACGCGCTTGAGCGCAATAGGAAAATGCGTCCACCCAAGCACGGGGGGGCCAAGGCCTTCGTCGCCAAGCATGGTTGACAGCCGCAGGCAGTCGCGGACCACAGTTTCAGTGATGGCGTTGTCTCTAAAACGGTTGGTAAATATGGGCGCAATCACCTTCAAGATACGCTTGTTGTCATTGCTGATTCGCAGCGATGGGTGTGCACGTTCCATGCGCTTTGGTTTCATAGATTCGTTGAGGTACAGTACATTCTTCGTGATCGTGTAGGGATAACTCCCGGAATCGGAATCGGAATCGGAATCGGATTGGGTGACAGCGGCAAAGATTTGATCAAATGTGACCGCCTTGAGCGCGTCCGCGTCGTAGGAGTCGGGGTATCCGCTGATGTCGACAGGTACCAAGAACCCGAACGAACGCATGAATCTCATCGCAGTAAGATAGCTACCGGCGCCGGCGTAGGCAGCACTTTCGGGAGAGGAATCTTCGTCGGCTTCATCCAATCTTTTGCTGATCCTCAGTTTTCTCTCAGCGGCGGTCTCGGCCGGGGCCCCGGCCCGGGCCGGGGCGCCGGCGTAGGCAGCACTTTCGGCAGAGGAATCTTCGTCGTCGGCTTCATCCAATCTTTTGCTGATCCTCAGTTTTCTCTCAGCGGCGGTCTCGGCCGGGGCCTCGGCCCGGGCCGCAGACCACAACGAAAAATAATCTTGCCACCCCGCAGTGCCAGATTGATGCACAAGGCAGTGGTCGAGAGCAAGCGAAGGCGTGGTCGCCATGGTATGGTATGGTATGGCACGCCCCCCGCCGGCTTATAGGGACGGTGCGGCGACAATTTGCGACGAAGCAAGCGCGTCGAAAAGCGGCTCGAGAAGCGCAAGCTCGGCGACGCGCGACGCGCGGAGGTCGGCCGCAGCAGCAGCACGGAGCTGGTGCTCAGCAAGAATCGCCGCACGCCGGGGACTCCCAAGCGTCTTGAGCGCAAGAATGTCGTCGCACGAACAAAGCTCGGGGTCGCCCCCGCCAGAAGACCCCGAATCGTAGAGCGTCGAAAAAATAGACGGCGCCCCAGACGGCAGGCACCACGGAAGCGACTCAAGCTGCACAGCGGTCTGCGCCTCAAAGAAGGCCGCGGCGTCAGTCGCGTTGTACAGGGGGTGCACAACGCCAACGCCGACAACTCGCTCAGGAAGCGACCGGTCGGAAGAGGCGCAAAGCCGCGCGTCCGTCAGCGTAGGGGGGGTCGCGCACGCAGTCGCGAGCGGATCAAACGGCGCAGCGTCAAGCGCCACAAGCCGCCCAAGCGTAAAAAGTCGGCACGAAATCCGCGAGAGGTCGCCGAGGGGGGACGCAGTCAGAGAAAGCGCAGCAAGAACGCACGCATGCGCGCCGGTGTAGTTGAAACCAAGAAACGGAAACATTCGGCGGGGACAGGGGATTCAGCCCCCCCCCCCCCAAACGTACGTTATATATGCCGGTCGAAATCGTACCCGCAAACAAACACCCCGCTGGCTGAAATGCCCATCGCCGTCGATCATTGCCGCGCCCCGCACCAGGCCAACACGCAATTTGGTGAGTCTCTTTTTAGGGCGGCAGCAAGGGCGGCAGCAAGGGCGGCAACACTGCTTGAAGATCTAGCGGCGGCCCCCGCCGATAAACCCCGTTTCAGGATGGTGCGAACAGCTGATGGGGGGGGCAATCAAACCTTGGCGCACTGCCTCGCCGGCTTCATTCCCGAAGACTCAATAAAGCGACGGCTGCAGGCAACGCACGACGCATCCTCAGATGATGCAGTCATACGCGAGCTGGAAGGAGTGATAGGAAACATCGGGAGTTACGTACCCCTGGATAAAAAATCCTTTCCATCCGTTCGATGGTTGGCGTCCACATTAGGTAAACCGCTTTTCGTGCTGGGGCTGGTCCGCGATGCGTCGTTGTGGTCGTCGGTTTCGCAGCAACAAAGGTGCACAGTGGTTAACGCAGACAGCGCCGGCGGAGCCGGCGGATCCTGCGAGGCGGAAGCTTACGTAGCCTGCAAATCCCCAGGGGGCGCCAACATCGACGACGCCATCTGCATTCTGCATGCAGGTAATCAGTACCGCTTGCTGGAATCGCTCGGGTGGTCGACCGAACGAATCGAGACGTTTATCAACATGGCGAATGCTTCCATTTTCAAGCTCAACCCAAACGGCCAAATCGACCGGCTCAGACCCTACCTCCTCCCGGGGGGTGTGGTTGCGGATGCCACAGCAACCGTGGCCTTCAACTTCATCCAGCGCTGCGTCGACAAAATTAAACCCAAAATTCATTTTCAGTGGGAGGGCAGCGTCAAACAGGGTGCTTGGAAAGACAGTGAGTCGTATAAAACTCCCGAGAAGCGCAGCATCATCGTCAGCATCTTCGACGACGTGTTTGCAGCGCTGCAAGGCATGTGGACCAAAACAAAGATCGATGACTTCATCGCACTCTGCAACGCCAACAGGAAGACCGTAAACGATGACGAGGTGGAAGGGTACATTCGCAATTTCCTCACAGGGTCCAAAGAAATAAACGGTCCCATAGCGCGTGGGGCCGCCGCAATAATTGATGCGTTGTTACGAAAACGGTTGCGCGAACTAAACATCAAATACGATGAGTTCACGCGAGAGGACTGCATGGCAGTGCAAGACTTTGTGCCCGAAAAAACACGCGTATGCTTTGAAGCGTGGTACCAGGAGATCAAAGACGCAGCTGCGGCTCAGGCTCAGGCTCCGGCTCAACTTCCAGGCACAGCCGCAGCCGGAGCCGGGGTCAGAGCCGCAGTCCTAATCAGAAGAGCCGCAGCCGCAGCCGCAGCCGTAGCCGGGGCCAGAGCCACAGTCGCAGTCGCAGACCTAACTAGAAGAGCCGCAGCCGCAGCCGCAGCCGCAGTCGTAGCCGGAGCTACGGATCGGCAACAAGTTTCCTTGGTTGCTAATTACAAGTCGGAGGATGAAGAAAG
>Ga0213868_10003571_pt1 | contig 14456 bp, 18 predicted proteins | sample PICome_9_FD_160087 | JGI IMG/M metagenome (GOLD analysis project Ga0213868, IMG submission 160087) | Coastal seawater microbial communities near Pivers Island, North Carolina, United States - PICO127 | ecosystem: Environmental > Aquatic > Marine > Coastal | place: USA: North Carolina...
CAGGGGGGACAGATGACCGAGATTGTGAAGCTTACCGATAAACAGACTGCATTGGTGGATACACTTGTAGCAACAGGCTGTAGCATAACAGAAGCAGCAAAGCTTGCCGGATATGCTGAAGGTGAATCGGGTAGAGTAAGTGCTAGCAAGGCTTTGCGGACAGGACATGTCCAGCAGTACATGATGCAACGGATAGGTGAGAGTATGGGTCTCAATGCTACGGTGGCTGCGGCTAAGATGGTGAGGTTAGCATCGGGAGCTAAGAGTGAGTATGTACAGCTTGAGGCTAGCAAAGACATCTTGGACAGGGCTGGCTTCAAAGCTCCCGACAAGCATATGCACTTGCATGCTGGCGATATTAGCGTGTCCATAGACCTTGCGTAATGTGGTAGGGGGTTGAAAATCGGATGTGTCCACTGTCACTGTGGTCTACCACAGACATTAGAGGTCAAAAAGGTTCGCACCCGAGTTTGATAATATTTTTTTAGTGAGAGGTTCGTCTTATGTGTTTAGGTGGTGGAGCTAGTTATCCTGATCTTGGGCCGAGGGATACCAGCAACGAGCTTATTGTTAGCAAGTACGAGCTTAGTGAAGAGAACAAGGCTAAGAACTTGAAGCGTTCCAAGTCTCTTGTTAAGTTTGACAACAATGATAATGGCGGCGGTGATGGCAACAATGGTTTAGGTGCTGGCACTTCTGTTGGTGGCACTGAAGGTCTTGGAAGCATTGGCGATGCAAGCGGCGGGATGGCAAGAGTGTAATGGCACCTAGGACACCAGCATGGACAAGAAAAGAGGGAAAGAACCCAGCAGGTGGACTCAACGCTGCCGGACGCGCCTCTTACAAAGGCGGCACCCTCAAAGCCCCAGTAAAGTCGGGGGACAACCCAAGAAGATCAAGCTTCCTATCGCGGATGGCAGGCAATAGCGGGCCGGAACGCGACTCGAAGGGCAAGCCCACACGCCTGTTGCTCTCCCTGCGGGCGTGGGGTGCGTCATCAAAGTCTGATGCAAGGGCGAAAGCGAGAGCTATTAGCAAACGAAACAAAGCAAAGAAAGCGAGGGCGTAATGCCTAATGTAGCTGGTAAGAAGTTCCCATACACTAAGGCTGGTATGGCTGCTGCCAAGAAGATGGCAGACAAAAACAAAGACAAGAAGAAAAAGAAAAGTTTAATTCAAGTTAAAAAGGGTTAGTTATGCCTTATCAATTCAATGATGGTGAGGTTTATGACGGCCCCACAATTACGTTACCAGATGGGCGTGTTGTTTCTGGCGCAACCTTTACGCCTGAGTCTAGGCGGCTTTATGAGATTGAGGTTGTTCCCGAGCCTGTAAGGGCAAGAAATGATGTCGGCAGACTTGTTGCTGATGACAAAGCCACGCCCGAAGTTAATGAAGCTTGGGTTGGTGGCAAGGCTCCTAAGAAAAAAGCTGTAAGGAAAAAGAAAAGTGGCAGTTAACGCAGCGGGTAATTACACCAAGCCAAAGATGCGTAAGTCTTTATTCAATCGCATCAAGGCTGGGTCAAAAGGTGGTGGTGCTGGTCAGTGGTCAGCGCGTAAGGCGCAGATGCTTGCCAAGGCTTATAAAGCTAGAGGCGGGGGATATACGTCTTGAAGAAGCCGCAGAAGTCTTTAGTCAACTGGACTAATCAAAAATGGAGAACCAAGAGTGGAAAGCCATCTACTCAAGGGCCAAAAGCCACAGGCGAAAGGTATCTTCCTGCCAGAGCCATCAAAGCGTTATCGGCGCAGGAATATGCAAAGACCACGGCTGCTAAAAGAAAAGGACGTGCGGCTGGTAAGCAGTTCGTCAGCCAGCCTAAAAAGGTACGAGATAAAGTGAAGACATACCGCACATGAGTTTTATGCACACCCTTAAAAAAGAAGAGCGTGACGCTTTACGCATTGTCGTAAAGAAAGTCCATCTTGCTCATCACCCAAAAGAATTTTGCACTGACCGAGAAGCTGACAAGGTTATTGCTGTTATAGGCCCAGAGATTGTTGAGCGAATGATTAAGTTTGGCAAGGATCACAAGGTTGACCAACTTTAAATACAAGCCTGATGGCGAAGTCTTAAAATCATTTATGAAAGATAGTAACTTCTTTCGAGGCATTCGCGGCCCTGTTGGTTCTGGCAAATCTGTTGCTTGTTGCGTTGAAGTGTTCCGCAGGGCGTTGCAGCAAGAGCCAAACAAAGATGGCATCAGGCGTAGCAGATGGGCAATTATTCGTAATACCAACCCGCAGCTTAGAACCACTACAATAAAAACTTGGCTGGATTGGTTTCCCGAAGATGATTGGGGCAGGTTCCACTGGTCAGTTCCTTATACTCATCACATAAAGAAAGCAGACTTAGAGCTTGAGGTTATCTTCCTAGCCCTTGATAGGCCGGAAGATGTAAAGAAACTTTTGTCTCTTGAGCTTACTGGCATATGGATTAACGAGGCTAGGGAAATACCTAAGTCAATTATTGATGCGTGTACTATGCGTGTTGGTCGATTTCCTTCTATGCGTGAGGGTGGGCCTAGCTGGTCTGGTGTTATAGCAGATACTAATGCGCCAGAAGAAGATCACTGGTGGCCTATTATGTCTGGTGAGGTTCCTGTTCCTGACCATATTCCTATTGAGCAAGCAAGAATGCTGGTTAAGCCTGACAACTGGAACTTCTATACTCAGCCCTCTGGGATGAATGAAATTAAGGACGATCAGGGCAACGTGCTTGACTATGAGGCAAATAAAAAGGCTGAAAACCACAGCAACATGTTAAAGACCTATTATACAAACCTAGTGAGAGGTAAGACAAAAAGCTGGATTGATGTTTATGTAATGAATAGATTGGGTGCAATCCAAGAAGGAAAGCCTGTATACGGAATGTTTGCTGCTGATATGCACATAGCTAAAGAACCTGTACCTATTGCAGATGGTGTGCCTTTGTATATTGGTATTGACTTTGGTCTTACCCCTGCTGCTGTATTTGGTCAGAAGGTGCGTGGACGCTGGCTTATACAGTCAGAGATTGTAGCGATTGACATGGGCATAGTTAGGTTTGCAGAACTGCTGCGCCAAGAGATAGCCACACGATTTGCACACTTGGATGTACACATTTACGGCGATCCGGCTGGAGACTTCCGCGCACAGACTGACGAAGACACACCATTCCGTATACTTAGAGGTGCTGGCTTGAGGGCAACACCTGCTCCAAGCAACTCTGTTGACCTTAGATTAGAAGCTGTGTCGTCTTATTTAAATAAAATGGCAGACGGAAAGCCAGCATTTATGATTGATAGACGCTGCCCTACGCTTATCAAAGGGTTTGAGGGCGGGTATTCTTACAAGCGCATACAGGTTTCTGGTGAAAGATATGATGACAAACCAGATAAGAACATGTATTCGCATATACATGATGCTCTTCAGTATCTAATGTTAGGGGCTGGTGAGGGTCGACAGCTTATATCAGGTCAGAAACCAGCGGTTGCTTTTAATGCAAAGGTTGATTTTGATGTCTTTAGAAAGAAACCAAAGGGTAGACAGCGACAAGGTTTGTGGGCAAGGATGTAAATTGTGCGTTGCGTTCTTGTTTGTTTTGTGAGTATTTATATTAAGTCATTATAAGGAGACTTGCTATGTGTTTAGGAGGAGGCGGCGGTAAACCCCCACCACCTGATAAGGCTGCTGAAGCTGAACAGGAACAAAAAAGAGAAGAAGCTGTTGCTGAGAAAAAAGAAATTAAGCAAGATGCTTTAGAAGAAACAGTAGCCAGACGCAAGGGCGGCACAGGTAGACGCTCCCTTATTAAAGGTTCTGGCGGTGGAATGGGTTTTTATAATAAGTATCTTTCATGATCTTACCTAACGAAAACTTATCTGGCCCTTATGCTGATGATAAAATTGCTACCTTGTACTTAAAAAAGTATGAGGCAGCAAAAAATCTGCGTGAGAATTTTGTACCTTTGTTTGAAGAGTGTTACGAATACTCACTGCCACAGAGGGAATCTTTCTATGCGGAAAGCATTGGTCAACGTAGAGATGATAAAATCTTTGATGAAACGGCTGTGGTGGGAGTGCAAGAATTTGCCTCGCGCTTGCAGCAGGGCTTGGTTCCTAATTTTGCTAGATGGGCGGATTTTACTGCTGGGTCTGAAGTTCCGAAAGAACAAAAAGATGAAATCAATAATGAGCTTGATGAAGTCACAGAGTATGTATTTGAAGTTATCCAAAACTCTAACTTTGGTCAAGAAGTCCACGAATCGTTTATGGACTTGGCGGTAGGTACAGGCGTTCTTGCTGTATCTGAGGGCGACTCTATACACCCTGTAATGTTTTCTGCAATACCATTGCCTCATGTTGTACTCGACACAGGGCCAGATGATGCCATAGATCATGTGTATCGTGAGCGTCAGGCTAGGTTTTCTGACATACCCAACATGTACCCTAAGGCTACATTAGGTGAAAAGATTGTTAAAAAAATTAACAACACACCTGACGAGAAAACAAAGATACTTGAAATAGTATGCAAAGATTATACTGTAAAAAATGAAGACGCTTATTTGTTTCACGCAATCGAGATGTCTACAAAAGAAATAATTAAATCAGATACTTACAGAGGCGTAGGTTCAAATCCATTTATATGTTTTCGTTGGTCTAAATGTAGTGGAGAAGTTTATGGGCGTGGCCCTTTAATCAACGCACTTAGTGCGATTAAAACTACCAACCTGACGATTGAGTTAATCCTTGAGAATGCACAAATGGCAATCTCAGGCATTTATCAAATGGATGATGACGGTGTTATTAACCCAGATACTATTAATCTTGTTCCCGGAACGGTCATACCGAAAGCCCCGAACTCTATGGGTTTGCAGCCGATTAAAGCTGCTGGCTCTTTTGATGTTGCTAATCTTGTTTTATCTGATATGCGCTTAAACATTAAACGAGCTTTGTACAATGACATGCTTGGTAATCCTGACAGAACCCCTGCTAGTGCAACAGAAGTTACAGAGCGTATGGCAGATTTGTCACGCCGTATTGGTTCTGCTTTTGGAAGATTACAAGCTGAGTTGGTACAACCTGTACTACAGCGTGTAGTTTACATACTTAAAAAACAAGGACGCATTGAACTACCTACTATTAATGGCAGGGAAGTTAAAGTTCGTTCTGTATCACCACTTGCACAGGCTCAAGCGAACCAAGACATTTCCTCCGTTGCACGTTTTCTAGAGCTTGTGCAGGGAAGATTCGGGCCTGAGTTAACTAATATACTTATCAACTCTGAAGAAACTGCGGCATATCTTGCTAACAAGTTTGGTGTTCCTGACAACTTGGTGCGAGATTTAGAAGAGAGAAAGCAGCTTGTAGCTATGGCACAGCAGATGGCACAGCAGCAACAACAGCAGCAAATGATGGGACAGGCCCCACCACAGGAGTAATGATTGGCGAAAAAACATATACCTTTATCAATAGGTGTTGACGGATTTCATCGCAATCAGAGTGAAGACGCAAAAATAAGCATAAACACAGCGGCATTATTTGGAACTGAACTTGGTCAAGAGGTTCTTAAATATTTGCGTTCTATAACAATAGAGTTAGTCAATGGCCCAGCAGTAAGCGATGGTGAGCTAAGACATGTAGAAGGCCAAAGATATTTAGTTGGTCTAATAGAAACTCGTATCAAACATGCACATAAGGTAAAAAACAATGAGTGAAGAACAGCAAGCTGAAGCACCAGCAGAATCCGAAGTAGTTACCGAAGGTGGCGATCCTTTACTTGCAGACGCTGCTCCTAGTGAGCGTCCTGATTGGTTGCCAGAAAAGTTTGCAACGCCAGAAGCTATGGTTGAGTCCTACTCAAACCTTGAGTCAAAGCTAGGTAACAATGAGGAAAGCGTAAAAGCAAACCTTATAGAAGAGCTTGAGAAAGAGGCTTATGCCAATCGCCCTAACGAAGTAGGTGATTATGTGTTACCAGAAGTTATAGACGAGTCTCAGGCAGCAGAAAATCCTTTGCTTAATTGGTGGGCTAACCACGCATTTGAAAATGGATTTAGCCAAGACGAGTTTGCCGAAGGCATTAAGATGTATGCAGATGCTGTAGGCTCTGATGAGCCTGACTATGATACAGAAATAGCAAAGCTTGGAGATAACTCTTCTGCAAGAACAGAAGCTGTAGGGTTGTTTGCAGAGCGTTTCTTTTCTGCATCTGAATTGCCAGCTATAGAACGGATGTGTGAAACAGCAGATGGCGTTATGGCTATTGAGCGTATTATGGAAAGCATGAAACAGTCAGGGCCAGCAAGCACATCTCAGCCTGTTGCTCAAGTAAACGAAGCAGAACTAAAGTCTATGATGCTTGACCCTAGATGGCACGATCCATCTAAGCGTGACCCAGCTTTTGTTAAAAAAGTAGAAGATGGGTTTAAGACTCTTTATGGATAAGGAGCTTATGCGTATTGGCAGGCTTTCGTTAGTTAATAGTGTGCCAGAACATGCTGAAAGAATCTGTGACTATCTAAGGTTTAATGACCGCAGAGAGTGCATGATATATGGCGCAACACCACTAGAGGCTCTTACTGAGCCTTTAGTTATTAGTGGAGCAAAAACATTTACACTAAAATTAGATAATGAGCCTATTGCTATGACAGGCAATGTGCCGATTGAAGATGGCTGTGGGCGTATATGGATGCTTGGTACTGGTGCTATTAATAATAACTTTCGTCCATTTCTAAGGGGATGCCGAGGTGTGATTAATTTACTGCAAGAAGGTTATCACTCATTAGAAAACTATGTTCCTGTAGATCATCACGACACAATAATGTGGCTTGCTTGGTGCGGATTTACTTTTGATGATGACACCCATGAGGTGTGCGGTCATAAGATGATGCGTTTTGTGCGTTGCGTTAATGAAAAAAATAATGTCTATTATCTTAATAAACGGCCTGTAATACACTGAGCGACCCGCAAGGATAATTGCTATGATGCTGTTAAGCAGATAACCGCAGAGAATGTAACTCAACAACCTTAAAGAGAAGGACTGTAAAATGGCGAATACAATTGACACCGCCTTTATCAAACAGTTTGAATCAGAGGTTCACATGGCTTATCAGCGCATGGGTTCTAAATTGCGGAACACTGTACGCACAGTAAGCAATGTGGCTGGATCAGTAGTACGATTTCAAAAAATCGGTGCTGGCTCTGCTTCAACTAAATCACGCAACGGTATGGTAACTCCTATGGAGTTGGCGCATACAACCGTAGAAGCAACAATGTCTGATTTCTATGCTGCCGAGTACATCGACAAGCTAGACGAACTGAAGACAAACATTGATGAGCGTCAAGCTGTAGCTAAGTCTGCTGCTGCTGCTCTAGGTCGTAAGACTGATGAAATCCTTATTACAGCAATGGACGCTGGTGCTAACTCAACACAGATTAGCGCAACTAATGCAGCCGTTACTAAGGCAAATCTTCTGACTGTCTTTGAGACTTTTGGTTCTGCTAACATCCCAGAAGATGGTGGACGCTACATTGCAATGCACCCAGCAGGTTATGCTGACTTGTTTGCAATCAATGAGTTCGCATCTTCAGACTTTGTTGGTGAGCAAAATCTACCATTCGCTGGTGGAATGACCATGAAAGAATTTCTTGGCTTCAAGATTTTCTCTACATCTGCTGTAACTGGTGGCAAGAACATGTGCTATCACACATCTGCTGTAGGACTTGGCATTACTGCTGATGTTTCAACTGAGCTAAACTACGTTCCTGAGAAGGTAGCGCATCTAGCGACATCAATGATGTCTATGGGTTCTGCTGTCATTGATGACAACGGCGTTTACGAACTGCTAGATAATAACTAGGAAGGGGATTAGACATGGCATACGCAGCATCTGGTCTTACTCGTCTTGCGGGGGCATCAAATGGCAACTTGTGGTTTTACACTACCGCAGATGCTATCGCCACTGTAAACACAGAGGGTTATTTTAATAGCGCAGCAAACATGCTTAATGTTCGTGATGTTATTATGGTAGCTGATACAAACACACCAACAACAAGTTTTGTTAGTGTGCTTTCCAATACTGGTTCTGTTGTAGATGTATCTAATGGTACAGCTATAGTTGAAACAGACGGCGATTAAAGGAGTAGGGGAGGTTAAGTTCACCCACTTACCTCCCCTAACCACACATGGCATTAGTTAGTACCACCGCTGATTCAGCAATCGACATATCAAGTCGCGCTTTAATCCTTATTGGCGCGAACCCGATTACTTCATTTGAAGAGTCAAGCACTGAAGCTTTGGTGGCTGTTAATATGTACGAGGATGTAGCAAGGGCTGCTTTAGTTAACTCTCGCTGGCGATTTGCTACTAATCAATCTGTATTAAATCTTCTAACTGACAAGCCAACTGGTAGATATACTAATGCTTATCAGCTACCTGATGATTGTTTAATGGTTCATGCAATTACATCAGGAACATTGCAAATTGAATATCAAATATATGGCTCAAAAATATTTGCAGATACATCAGATGCCGATGTAATTATTGCAGATTACTCTTTTAGAGCAAACGAAGAAACTTGGCCTTCTTACTTTACTTTAGCTGTTGAGTATTCATTAGCTGTGGTTTTTGCAACATCTATTGCTAGAGATGCAGCACTTGCTAGTTTAATGCAGGGGCAAGCAGCGCAAGCAATGGCAAAAGCTCGCAGCTTAGACTCACAGCAACAAACCGCAAGGAAGCTTGTGACATCGAGGTTTCGTACTGAAAGGCTTAGTTAATGCCTAGAATCCGTGTGCCGTTAGCAAACTTTCAGTTTGGTGAAGTAAGCCCTTCTTTAACATCAAGAACTGACACTAAGATATATAATGCCGCAGCAAAAAAAGTAGAAAACTTTTTCTTGCGTAATGAGGGTGGCTTGCTTAGACGCTTTGGCACTGAGCGTATCTATGAGTTTGATACAACTGTAGATGCTGCTGGCACTAAGATGCAGCATAGATTAGTTCCATTTATATTTTCTGATGATGAGCGATATATAATATCTCTTGAAAATCTTAAAATTAGAATTTTTCAAATTAACCCTACAACTGGTGCGGTATCTTTAATACAAACAATTACTACTGACACTAGCTCTGCGGCTTTGCCTTTTGGAGATGATATACTAGAAGAGCTTACCTATGCTCAATCTGGTGATATTATGTTTATTGCTCACCAAACTTTTATGGTTAGGCAATTAGTAAGAACAGGACTAACTACCTTTGAAGTTAGCACTTTTAATTTTGATACAAGAATAGATCAGTTTGGAATTAATCAACCTTATTATTCTTTTCACCCAACTGACATGACGCTTGACGTTAATGCCACATCTGGCAACAGCAAAACACTTACAACAAGTGCGGCATATTTTAATGCGGCTCATGTAGGCACAAGGTTACGATACCATAAAAGTGAAATATTAATTACTGCTGTAGCATCATCTACATCTGCTACTGGCAACATAATTAATTCGCTAACAGCTAGACTTGCAGCAGATGCAATAGAAACTACTGATGGTGTTGCTGATGTAGAGGTTACATTTGCCCTTCATGGTTTAAAAGTTAATGATTCTATTACAATAAGTAATGCTGGCGCGGTTGGCGGTATTGCTGCTAATCAAATTAACGGCACAAGAACAATACAAGAAGTAATTGATGAAAATGTTTTTGTAGTTACCTGTGGTGCAAATGCAAACGCATCTTCTGTAGGCGGTGGTAGTATTAAAATAACTACTCATGCGCCAACAACTCAATGGGAAGAACAGTCCTATAGTTCTTACAGGGGGTTCCCCGCTGCTGTAGCGTTTCACGAAAACAGGCTTTGGTTTGCTGGTACAATAGCGCAGCCAGATGGAATATGGGCAAGTCAATCTGCATCTTACTTTAATTTTGATGTAGGCGATGGTGCTGATAATGATGCTCTTGATTTGACTGCTAGTATTGGTGAAATAAATACTATACGCCACATTGTATCTAATCGTGATCTGCAAATATTTAGTAGCACCAGTGAGTTTTACATACCTGCATTTACTGACAAACCAATTACGCCTACTAATGCACAGATTAAAAGGCAGACTCCTTATGGCTCTAGCTCTGTAAAGCCACAGCCATTTGATGGAGCAACTTTGTTTGTGCAGAAAACAGGATCGGTTGTTAGGGAATATATATACTCAGATGCTGAAGGGGCTTATGTATCTACAGGTATAAGTACACTTTCACCGCACTTAATTACTGATCCAGTTCAAATGGGCATTCTTAGTGGCGCAATAAATAGACCAGAGTCTTATGCATTTCTTGTAAATAGAAATGGTAATATGGCTATTTTTACATCTAATAGATCAGAAGAACGTGCTGGCTGGTCAGAGTTTACAACACAAGGCAAGTTTCATTCTGTGTGTGTAATTGATGATCGTGTGTTCTTTGTAATGCAACATGACAAAGGCGGCGATACTCAGAAGTTTATTCTTTCTGAAATGGACAGTGAATACAATTTAGATTTTTCAGATAAGTTTACAGGCACTGCTGGCGTGTTTGGAGTGTCTAGTCACTTTGCAAATGGTGCTGTAGTAGACGTAGTAAACGGCACAGACTACCTTGGCTCGTTTACAGTAGCTGGCGGGAATGTAGATGTGTCAGCAGTTCAAGAAATAACATCTGCCGAGATTGGCTACTCATTCAACGTAGAGGCAGAAACACTACCTGTAGATGCCCAAGTAGTCGGAGGGCCACTCACAGGGCAACCTAGAGCGATTAACAGGGTAATATTAGACTTAAACTCTACGTTATCTGTTTCAGTTAATGGTACTGCGCTTGTTATTAGGCAGGTAAACAGTAATTTTAGTACAGCTAGAGTGCCTGTTACTGGTAAAGAAGAGTTTAGATTGCTTGGATACAGCACTGACCCGACAGTTAAGATTACACAAATATCGCCATTAGCATTACAGATTAATGGTTTAGTAGCAGAGGTGGCATTCTAATGTTTCAAGCAATTGGCACAGCATTATCAGTAATATCGTCTATTCAAGAAGGTAGAGCCAAAGCTAATGAAGCTGCATACGATAAGTATCAAATGCAGTTGAATGCAAGGCAGACTAAGATAGAGGCGTTCCAAAAGTCTAACGCAAGACTGCGTGACTTTCAGCAAGCAGAAGCTAACAATCTTGCATACTTTGCTTTTCTTAATCGTGATCCTAGCGACAGATCTTTAAGAAACTTTATGACAGCACAAGAAGATATAGCTACTAAAGATGCGGCTCAGATAACTTCTAGTGGTGTAATGAAAGCATCACAGCAAATACAAGAAGCTAACATGGCTCAAGCTAGAGGCAGAAACGCATTGATGGCTGGGTATCTTGGGGCTGGTAGTGCTATTGTTGGTGGCTTTTATAGAAGTCAACAAACTAAAATAGGATAGGAGATTAAGTTGGCTGTAATTAAACAACAAAGAACAACCTTTGCCTCTCCTATTGGTGTTGTTAGAGCAAACACTGGCGCGGGTGCTGTATTTCGTGGGGTCAACAAAATTGCTGACCAAATGATTGAAGAGTCTTTTCGCAGCGCAAAACAAAAAGCACTTGAGGCTGGAGAAGATTTAGCTCGTTCTAAAGAGTTAGGATCGTTGCGATCTATTAATCCAGCAACAGGTTTACCAGAAATGAGCTTAATGAGTACGCTTGCTCCTCCACAGGAGTTTGGCTCTATTGCTCAAAAAGCTTATAAGAGAGTTATTGAATCAAGATATGTTAGCCAGATAGAACAAGACTTTAAGTTAAAAGCTAAAGAACTTTATATCGAACATAAAGATAATCCAAACGCTGAAAAATTATTTGCTGACTCATTAGGCAATTTTATTGATGAGTCTGTAAAGCATGTAGACCCTAGGTTCCAAGGTGTAATTTCTTCTATTGGGGCTAGTTTGCTTGCTTCTAATAAAGTTAATTTATTAGAGCAAGAGGCAGTAAGAAAAAAAGAAAATATACTTGTTGACTTTGATAGTCATTTTGAAAGCGGATTAGCAGATTTAGTTAATTTGTGGGGTGCTGGTAATGAAGCATCTAGTCAAGCCGCTAAAGAAAATGAACAAAGATTATTAAAAAGAATAGAAGATTTAAGACTTTCTGATCCAAAAGGAATGAATCCAAGGCTTTACAAAGAATATAAACAGGAAATATTTAAAGCTAGAATAAGCGGAACAGTATCAAGAATATCAAGCTTGGTTGAGGGAACAAAAGAGTTAGAGGCTGTTGATGTTAATAATCTTAGAAGCGTTCTTAGCAGAAACGGAGTGGGGCTTGAAAGTTTGCCAAAGCCTTTGCAAGACCTTGCCTCTGAAATTATTACCTCAGAAATAATAGAGTTTTCAGATGGTAAACCTCCTGTTACTACAAAAATATTTAATCAAGTTAAGAAGTTTGCAGATACGCAGCTTGCAGATGTACAAGCAAGAATTGTTAACAGACAAAATGCTGAGTTAGCGTCTGAAAGCAGACTTGAAAAAGATCAAAAAGAACAAGATTTAGCTTTTAGAAATGAATCTCTTTCTGGTTTAACTGAATCAAGACAAACAGTTGATAGAGATATTGCTGCAAGATTGTTAGATCAAGATGTTGATGGGGCAATTGCTGCATTTAAATCTTACTCAAGAGAAACGTCTGCATTAAGTGACCCATCTTTAGGTGATGCTGCAATCAGTGTGACTGCAACAGAGTCTTCTATTAAGAACTTGCGTCAATCTCTTCTTACTTCTCTTCTTGATGTTGCTACTTCTAGTTTAACAGCAAAGCAGTCTGTAGACTTAATGCAATACATAGACACTGTTGGGAAATATGGCAGGGTTCCAGATAGTTTAAAACCATTAGCTGACAAAATTATTGATACAATGGATATTGGTGTTGATGCCGCTAAAATGGCTAGGTATGGAAACGCTATTAATGTTGATAAAGCTAGAGTAGAGGCTGCTAACACTGCGACTAATTCAACTATAAAAGCGGGAAAAGAAATTGGTAATGGGCAAGGCCATAGCACAAACGCTAAACATGCAGAGGTTATGGACGATGCTATTATTGATACAATAGGTCAAGGAAACGAACAGTTTTTCCTTACATCTGAAGCTGTTAACACTAGAGACACTTGGGGCAAAAGCGTAATAAACTCAAATGTTTTGCCTGATTCTTTGCAAAGCTATATGAAAAATCTTTATGCTGGAATGCCTATGCCTCCAGAAGCGCAGCAAAACTTAATGGTTCTTTATGACCAGTTTAGTCGCGTTTTGTCTACGGATGGCAGTAAAGCAGCTACAAACATGTGGGCTAATTCTAAATTAACTTCATCAGAAGTAGGTTTTTTTAATGCTGTGTTAGGTGTAGCTAGATTCCAAGGGTATGATAATTTACCACAAATTATGGATGATGTGCGCCAACAACATCAAGACAAAGCGGCTCAAAGCATAAAAATGGCAGCAATGTTTCCAGATGGACTTAATGATTTTCTTGTTAAACAAACAACAGATGTTCCGTTCTTTGGCAGCGATACAGTCAACCCTAATATTGCCAAAGACTTGCTACCATATGTCGAGTATTTAGTAGCAGGTAATGCTAGCAAAGAAACGATTGAAGGTTTAACAAAATCATTCTTTGAAGACTTGTATCCAGAAACAGAAGGGGTTGTGCAAGATTTTGAATTTGGAAACGTAAACAGATCACGCCAAGCATTGTCTGCTATATTTCCTAATAAAGATGACAGGTTACAGGTTGTTAGTTTTTTAAACAGATTAGTAGCTGACAAATATGGAATGCCTAATAAGCGTTTTAATCTAACAAAATATGATTCTGAATTTGTAGTAGGTCAGGGGCTTGTTGATTTACCACCGCAAGATAGATTAGTTCTAATGCCATTACAAGGCAGTGGAACTCCTACTGACAGCATGAGGTACATGGTTGTAGAACGTAGGTCTAACGGCATGATGGTTCCTTTTATAGCGGCTGCAAGAGGCGGCTCTCCACAAGAAGTAAATGTTCCACAGCAAGTTATAGTTGATGTAGCGCAGTTAAAAAGTGCTGTGGATGTAGACTTGCCAGAGCCTATTGACCCAAAGAAATTAGCTCAGTTAGAAGAACAAAGAAGAACAGGTAAAGTAAAGTTTGAACCTACTATTGGCGGCAGTTTTGCTGGTCAATTATATGATGCTGTTAGGTCGTTTTAATAAATGACAACTATATATAACAATGCTGGAAACATTCGCGCTGGTCAGGGCTATGCTGGTGAGACAGGTGAGTTTTACTATGATGCTAATGGTGAACCATATGTAATATTTGACTCTCCAGAAATGGGTCTAAGAGCTTTGTTTGTTGATCTTAGATCAAAGTTAAATGAGTTTGATGGTAACATTGCTCAGATGATTACTAAGTATGCACCACCATCAGACAACAACCCTACAGAT
>Ga0213868_10003573_pt1 | contig 14452 bp, 12 predicted proteins | sample PICome_9_FD_160087 | JGI IMG/M metagenome (GOLD analysis project Ga0213868, IMG submission 160087) | Coastal seawater microbial communities near Pivers Island, North Carolina, United States - PICO127 | ecosystem: Environmental > Aquatic > Marine > Coastal | place: USA: North Carolina...
GAACAGGTCTCCGATTCGATCTTTAGTACCTACATCGTGGCGTTCGAAGCAATCTCGGTATTGCTGCTCGCTGCACTTATCGGCGCCATCGTCGTGGCCCGGAAAGAGTAAGGGGGAGTCACCGATGTATCTCGTGCAGTTCCTGCTGCTCTCGTCGATCTTGTTCTGTATTGGTGTGTATGGCGTTCTGGCCCGGCGTAACGCTGTGCTCGTACTCATGTCGATCGAGCTGATCTTGAATGCGGTCAACATCAACCTGATCGCTTTTGGTGCGTTCAACGGCGCACAGATCCCTGCCGAAGTCTTCGCTTTGTTCATTATTGCTGTGGCCGCCGCCGAAGTTGGCGTTGGCCTTGCACTCGTCCTGACCATCTACCGCAACTCCAAGAGCATCGACCTGCATCAGGTCGACCTCTTGAAGGGCTGATTACATGAATACGACGTATTTGGCTGCCGAATCCGGTGGTTTGGCTGTCGAAGCCAGTGGGTTCTTCCTCGAGAACGTGTGGATCATTCCCGCCATCATGGCGGTGTCTTTTGCGATCATTCTCGGCTTCGGCAAACGTATGCCCCGCGGCGGTAGCGAAGTCGGTATTGCTGCGGTTGGTGTTTGTTTCATTCTGGCGTTGCTTACTGCCGGTCAGTGGATTGGCCAGGTCAACGAGGCCGCCAATTGCACCCCCGAGACCTGCGACTACATCGAATACTCGATTGATGGTGTCGACCACCAGGGCGACGCCGGTTATATCCCGGTCGACGACAAGGCGTATGCCGACGATCAAGCGCATGCCGCCGACGAAGCCCACGCTGACGACGGCGAAAGCCACGACACCGATACCGATGCCCACTCCGACGAGGGTGCTTACCCCATCGATACCAATGCAGGGTCGTCCGACGGCGAATCCGCATCGGCACTCACCGCCTTCACCGAGGCCGAAGCCGGCAGCACTGCGGCTGCAGCAGTAGCGGTTGTCTCCGAACGTACCTGGTGGTCAAACGGTGGTATCGACTTCACCATTGGCACCATGGTCGATGGCCTGACCGTGACACTGCTGGTCGTGGTCACACTGGTGTCGATGCTGGTGCACATCTACAGCACCGACTATGTCGCTGGTGATCGCCGCTTCACCCACTACTTCGGCTTCTTGTCGCTGTTCACCGCTGCCATGTTGTTCTTTGTGACCAGCGCGAACGTGCTGCAAATGATTGTTGGTTGGGAGCTTGTGGGCGTCTGCTCGTTTGCGCTCATCGGCCATTGGTGGGAAGAACAACCCAATTCCGATGCCGCTCTTAAGGCCTTCCTCACCAACCGTGTTGGTGATATGGGCTTGCTGGTCGGCATGATCATCCTCTTCTTCGCATCGAATGAGAAGTGGAGCATCATCGACATCAACGCAGCCGCAATTCTTGGTGAAGGTAATGGTGGGACCAGCCACACGATGCTCCTCATCGCCTCGCTGTGTTTGCTTGCCGCCGTCATGTCGAAGTCGGGCCAGTTCTTCTTGCATACCTGGCTCCCCGACGCCATGGCCGGCCCGACGCCGGTCTCGGCACTGATCCACGCAGCAACCATGGTTGTCGCTGGTGTCTATCTCATCGCTCGCCTCTACGGCGTGTTCTTCAACGGCCTGTCGATCGGTGGCTCAAGCATCAACGCACTCGCCGTGATTGGTGCTGTCACCACACTGGTTGGTGCCTCGCTGGCCTTCGTGCAAGACGACATCAAGAAGGTTCTGGCCTACTCAACCATTAGCCAGCTCGGTTACATGACCCTGGCTCTCGGCGTAGGTGCATGGACCGCAGCCGTCTTCCACCTCACGACGCACGCATTGTTCAAGGCGTGCCTCTTCCTGGGCGCTGGTTCGGTTAGCCATGCAGTGCATAGCTTCGACATGAAGAAGGACATGGGTGGCATGCGCAAGTTCATGCCGACCACCTACAAGACCTTCTTGATCGGTTCGATCGCACTCGCAGGCCTGCCACCGCTTGCTGGTTTCTGGTCAAAGGATGAAATCCTCGCCGGCACTGGCGGCTGGGGCTTCTTCGAAGGCGAAAGCCACGCCAACGGCGCCTACACAATCATGCTGGTAATGGGCATGATCACGGCCGCTATGACCGCCGCCTACATGACCCGAGTCATGTACCTGACCTTCTTCGGCGAGTTCCGAGGCGGCCACCACGACGATGATCACGGCCATGCCGCTGCTGATGCTGATACCCACGATGACCATGCCCATCATGGCGATCCCCACGAGTCGGGCCCTCGCATTCTGTGGCCGCTCCGCATCCTTGCAGGACTCGCCGTTGTTGCCGGTCTGATGAATTTGCCCAAGAACTTCCTTGGCCTGCCATCAGGAATCACATTGCGCTTCGAACACTTCGTCGAACCGCTTTCGGCCACTGGATACTTCCCGAAGATCAGCCATGCGGACCCGAGCTGGTCACTGGCCATCTTCTCCACGCTGGTTGTTGCCAGCGCGGTGGGTGTTGCGTACTGGTACTACTTCGTCAAGGTCAACGCACAGAGCCCTTCGGCCACCGAGATGATCAACGGTCCCACCGAACGCAGCAAGCTGCTCAAGGCTGGCCACACCATGCTTAAGAACCGGTACTACCTGGATCACATCTACGACAGCGGCACTGCGGTCGGCGCAGCTGGAGCGACGGCGATGGGCACCATCTTTGGAGCCGCTGCTGGCCTCACTCTTGGGTTCTCGCTTGACAATGGCCTTGATCAGGCCTTGTGGTCGTCGCTCGTGTGGGGCCTGGTTCTCGGCCTGACGGTCTTCACGATCGTGTACCTTGCCTTGCGCACGGGTACCGGTATTGCCAGCTTCACCAAACGGCCGCTGGCCTATGCCGCTAACTGGGTGCACGAGAACGTCATCGATGCCGCCGTCGACGAAGTCGGCAAGAATTCGGTCAAGACGGCCGACGCGCTCTACAAGTACATCGACCAAGGGGTCATCGACGGTTCCGTCAATGCCGCTGGTCGTGGTTCACAAGGAGCCGGTGGCGAATTGCGCCGCTGGTCAACTGGCCAAGTCCAACAATACGCAACTGTCATGTTCGCAGGCGCAACCCTGCTTGCGGGCCTGCTCATCATCGTTCTCTGAGGGTCTAGATATTCATGGATACTTTTCTTAATGATTGGGGCCTCGCCCTCGTTACCTTTATCCCGCTGGTCGGTGCTTTGGTAATGATGGCTACGCCCAAAGAAGAAGAATCGGCACATAAGACGATTGCCCTCGGCACATCGCTTATTACTGCTGCCTTGGGCGTATTGCTGCTGATCAACTTCGACTACGACGACGCAGGCACACTGCAGTTCTTGGTCGACAAGGACTGGATCAGTGTCATCAACAGCCGGTTCATCGTCGGCCTCGATGGCATGTCGCTCCCGCTATTGATGCTCACGCTTGGTGTGGTGCCGTTGTGCATCATCTACTCGTTTGGCCACTTCCCAGAGCCGCATAACCCCAAGACGTTCCTCACACTGATTCTGGTCCTTGAGACCGGCATGATCGGCTCATTCGTCGCCCAGGACTTGATCCTGTTCTTCGTCTTCTTCGAAGTTGTGCTGCTTCCGATGTTCTTCCTCATCGGTGTCTGGGGTGGCGACGACCGCCGCTACGCATCACTGAAGTTCTTCTTGTACACGCTGTTCGGTTCGGCGCTCATGTTGGTCAGCTTCCTGGCCGTCTTCTTCTTGGCCAACGGCACTATCGCGGAGATGGCATCACCGACCGTCAACACCTTCGACATGCGAGCGCTCTCCAGCGGTGCCACATCGGGTATCAGCCGCAACGCACAGCTGTGGATCTTCGGCGGCATGTTCCTGGGCTTTGGTGTCAAGGTGCCAATGTTCCCGTTCCACACATGGCTGCCCGATGCCCATACCCAGGCGCCAACCGTTGGTTCGGTCATCCTTGCTGCAGTGCTGCTAAAGCTCGGTACCTACGGTTTCATCCGCATCGCAATCCCGTTCCTTCCTGAAGCAGCCGCTGCATGGGCTCCGGTCATTGGCCTGCTGGCTGTCATCGGCATCATCTACGGAGCGCTTGGTTGTCTGGCCCAGACCGATATGAAGCGTTTGATCGCGTTCTCATCGGTTGCGCACATGGGTTTCGTCATGCTGGGTATCTCCACACTGACTGACTTCGGCATCAATGCTGCAGTCTTCGGCATGGTTTCACACGGCCTCATCACCGGCATGTTGTTCTTCGTCGCTGGTTCGATGAAGGACCGCTATCACACACTCGATATGGGCCGTCTCGGCGGCTTGCTGGTGCAAGCCCCCAAGATGGGCTGGATACTGGCCTTCGCTTCGATGGCATCACTTGGTCTTCCCGGCCTCGCTGGTTTCTGGGGCGAATTCCCCGCAATCCTGGCGTCGTACAGCCCGGCAGCGATTCTTTCTGATGCCGTGTGGCGTAGTTACATGGTGGTCGCGGCTCTCGGCACCGTCCTTGCAGCGGGTTACCTGCTGTGGATGGTCCAGAAGACCGCATTCGGTACGCCAACCGAAGAGTTCGAGAACGACCCACACATTCGCGACGTATCGAAGTTCGAATGGATCTCGTGGAGTCCATTCCTGCTGTTGATCGTGGTATTCGGTTTCTACCCCAACCTGATCTTCAACCTGTCCGATGACGCGGTGCAGGAATCACTGTCCATCGAAATGCAGGCCGAAGATATGGGCTGCTACGACCTTGAGCCTGGCTCTGATGCGCTTGAGAGCTGTCTGAAGATGGTCGAGGACGGTTGTCTTGAATCTGAGGAAGGCGTCGAGTGTTTCGACATGCTGCGTGACGGCACGCTCGACAAGATCGAAGCGAACGCGGAAATGGCTTCGGGGAACTGACCCATGTTTGCCGCCCTCAACCCGATGCTCGGGTTCCTCCAACAGGCTGACTTTGTCCGGCCCGATATCGACTGGCATGCGCTGGCGCCTGAGCTGACCTTGCTCGCCGTGGGCGCACTCGTCACGCTGATCGACGTCGTGTTCCTTGAAAAGGGTCGCAAGATCTCACCAACCATCGCGAGCCTTGGCCTGCTCACGGTGCTCATCCCGATCGTTACCTTGGCCGTCGACGGAGTCGCATCAAATCCTCGTCAGGCGTTTGCCGGTAGCGACATCTATGTTGTCGATGGCTACTCGCTGATTCTGAAGGCATTGTTCATCCTCATTGGCTACATGATCGTGCTGATGTCGACGAACTACATCGCCGAGGGTGACTACTGGGAGAGCGAGTACTACGGCATGCTCATCTCGTCGTTGTTGGGCATGGTTGTCATGGCCTCGGCACGAGATCTGGTCACCGTGTTTGTCGCACTCGAGTTGCTCTCGATCCCGGCCTACCTGATGGCGACATGGCGCAAGCGTGACATTCGCAGCAATGAAGCTGGCCTGAAGTACTACCTCAACGGTGTGTTCGCTAGTGCACTCATGCTCTACGGCATGTCGCTGCTATTTGGTGTCACCGGATCCACGGTCCTATCAGAGATCAACGCATCACTCGAAGACATCTCCAACCAGCAGGGTCAGGTGGCGATCGTGAGCCTCGGCATCGTGTTGGTCATTGTCGGCTTTGCGTTCAAGGTGTCCGCAGTTCCCTTTCACCTGTGGGCCCCAGACACCTACGAAGGTGCTCCGACACCGGTCACAGCGTTCCTAGCAGTGGCAGCAAAAGCTGCTGGTTTTGTAGCGCTCATGAACCTGATCTTTGTCGGATTCCACAGCCAGAATGCGGTTTACGCACCTGCCCTCTGGATCCTCGCCGCACTGTCGATGACGATCGGTAATCTCACTGCGTTGCGTCAAGACAACTTGATCCGCCTCATGGCCTACTCTGGCGTTGCCCAAGCAGGTTTCATGCTGGCAGCGCTGTCGGTGGCAGGCGAAGGTGACACTGCACAGCGCTCGGCTTCAGCCGTGGTCACCTATCTGATCATCTATGCGGCAATGAACCTGGGTGCGTTCGCCATCATCCTGACGGTCGCACGTCGCACGGCATCGGCTCAGATCAGCAGCTTCAATGGGCTGTTCCAATGGTCACCGGCGCTGGCTGTGGTCATGACGATCTTCCTTGCTTCACTTGCTGGTATCCCTCCGCTCGGTGGTTGGTTCGCCAAGTTCGGTGTGTTTACTGCGCTCATCGAAGCCGACGTGTGGTGGGCCTATGTGCTTGCCACCCTCGCTGCGGTAAATACGGTGGTTGCGTTCGGTTACTACGGCAAACTCGCCTCACGTATGTGGTTCGAGGATGCACCTACTGAATTTGCAACAACACCAATCAAGGTGCCATTCGCCCTGCAAGCAGCGGTTGGGATCACCGCTGTGGCCACGATTGCGTTCGGGGTGTATCCCGGCATGATCACCCACTTCAGCGATGTTGACGTGCCAGGTATGGCTGTTGCGGTCGGCGGCTAACCACGGGGCATGGCTCGCCGTCGGTGAGCCACCCAAGGAAATCTTTTATTCGTGATGGTGTTTCTCGGGCTGGTCGCAGCTGGTTTGGCTGCAATCGACTGGTTCTCGGTGTGGCGGGCGTTGCCCCGGGTCGAGCAGGTCGCCAAACCAGCGGTCATGGTTGCGTTCATCCTTCTGGCGCTCGGCATCGATGCAGACCCCTCAGCTGCAAGATGGCTGGTGGTCGTTGGACTTGCGTTTGGCCTCGCCGGTGACATCTTCTTGTTACCCCAAGTTGATCGGTTCCTCGCTGGCCTTGGTGCCTTCCTGCTAGGTCACGGCTTCTATGTGGCGGGTTTTGCCACGATGGACTTGGCGTTCATCGGCATCGTTGGCGGTTGCGCTGCTGCCGCGGTGTTGTTGCTCTATCTCGGTTGGCCGATCATGCAGCGGGTCCGTGGCGGACCATTCGCGGCGCCGGTCAGCGCCTACCTAGCAATGACAGTGACCGTCGTGATATTCGCTACGGCAACCCATCGCTGGCCGATTGCGTTAGGCGGGGTTTTATTTGCGACGTCGGATGGGCTGCTTGGACTGGATCGTTTTGTCCGGCCGGCCCCAGGGCGACGAGTCGTAGTACATGTGCTGTATCACCTGGGTCAGGCTGGGTTCGTCGTCGGTCTGGGCTGGGGCTAGCTGACGGCATTCGGCTCAAGCTGAGTGCTTGTTTCCTTATGGCCCGCAGATCCTCACGCTGTCGGTGATGGGCCTTGGTGCGCCCGCCGCAAGTGCGTGACAGCGGTTTCTGATCCGCTACCGGCAACGCAGCGGTCCGGCCTAGGTATTGTCGTGGTGGCGACAGTGCCCGACGGCGGAAGCTCGCTCGTCTAAGATTGTGAACAATGTCACACATCGCTTCGGTGATTGGTGGCATTGCTTAGGGATCTGGTCACCAGTGTGTGCAACCTCCTGAGCCCATGCACATCCAGAACAAGAGGCAAATATCGTGCTCCAAGAATTCAAGGACTTTGTCCAAAAAGGCGGCATCTTCGAGGCCGCTGTTGGTCTCATCATGGCATTGGCGTTCGTGCCGGTTGTCACCGCAATCATCGATGGCATTTTGATGCCGATCATCGCTGCGATCGTGGGCGAACCAAACTTCGACGGCATAACTATCGGCATCGGCGACGCCGAGATCCTGATCGGTACGGTCATTACCGCGATCGTGTCGTTCCTCGCAGTCGCAGCTGTTGTCTTCATGATGGTTAAGGCGCACAACAACGCCACCAGCGCGTCAGACGAAGACGCAGGCCCGAGCGACATCGACCTGCTGACACAGATCCGTGACTCGCTAGCGAAGTGACTTTGCAGCGTCAGCTGCCCCCGACCAGATCGTCTAACAGGGATGGCCATGTGCCATCCCTGGGTCCGCGTCCAGGCCTGGCCTTCGTGTCACCACGGGTGCTCGTCTACAGTTGGTCACTGGTCCATTGAATAAGGGCCATTCATGACTGGGGAGTCAAAGAACCAATGAGTGATGCAACTATCGAGGTGTACGAGACCGAGGATCGCCAGTTTCCACCGTCGGCCGAGTTCGCCGGTGCAGCGTTGGTAAACGACCGGTCGCTGTACGACGAGGCCGAAGCCGACCTCGAGAGCTTTTGGGCCCGCCAAGCACGGGAGTTGATCAGCTGGGACCAGGACTTTGACCAAGTACTCGACTGGCAGCTTCCTTACGAGAAATGGTTTATCGGGGGCAAGTTAAACGTCAGCTACAACTGCCTCGACCGTCACGTCGAGGCTGGCAAGGGCGACAAGGTGGCCTATCACTGGGAGGGCGAACCGGGCGATACCCGAACGATCACCTATAGCGGTCTGCTCGACGAGGTCTCCAAGTTCGCCAACGTACTGAAAGGTCTGGGTCTGACCGCTGGCGATCGCGTAGCGATCTATATGCCCATGATCCCAGAGCTCGCTATCGCCATGTTGGCGTGCACCCGTATCGGTGTTGCCCACTCGGTGATCTTTGGCGGGTTCTCGCCCGACGCGATTGTCGATCGCTGCGACGATGCACAAGCACGGCTGATCATCACCGCCGACGCGGGTTATCGCCGGGGTTCCCCCTCGGCTCTCAAGGTGAATGTCGATGCCGCTCTCGATGCAGGTGCGGCCACTATCGAGAATGTGATCGTTGTCAACCGGTGCGATACCGATGTGACCATGGCCGAGGGTCGAGACCACTGGTGGCACGACCTGATGGCCGATGCCAGTAGCGAGTGCCCTCCGGTGCCTCTCGACAGCGAACAGCTGCTGTACTTGCTGTACACGTCGGGCACGACTGCCAAACCGAAAGGCATTATGCACACCACCGGGGGTTATCTCACCCAGGTGGCGTTCACCCACAAATACATCTTCGATCTCAAGCCCGACACCGATGTCTACTGGTGCGCCGCCGATATCGGCTGGGTCACGGGCCACAGCTACATCGTGTACGGACCGTTGGCCAATGGTTGTACATCAGTCTTCTACGAAGGCACACCGGATACGCCACGCGAGCAGGACCGCTCAGGCGAGGACCGCTCGAGCTGGAGCAAGGACCGCCTCTGGGACATCATCGAACGTTACGGCGTGACCCAGCTCTACACCGCTCCGACAGCAATCCGAACGTTCATGAAGTGGGGCACAGAGGAGCTCGCTGGACATGACCTGAGCACCCTGCGTGTTCTGGGCACCGTGGGTGAGCCCATCAACCCCGAAGCGTGGATGTGGTATCACGAACACATCGGCGGAAGTTCGCGCCCGATCGTCGACACCTGGTGGCAGACCGAAACGGGGGGTCACATGATTACCCCGATGCCAGGAGTTACCGCCACCAAACCAGGCTCTGCGTGCTCAACCATTCCGGGTGTCACAGCCGAGCTCGTCGATGATGCTGGCAATGTTGTGCCCGAGGGTGGGGGTTACCTGACGATCGCTAAGCCGTGGCCAGCTATGCTGCGAGGCATCTGGGGTGACCCCGATCGTTACCAAGAGACGTACTGGTCACGGTTCCCCGGCCGTTACTTTGCTGGCGATGGAGCTCGCCTCGACGCCGACGGGTACCTGTGGCTCCTTGGCCGGGTGGACGATGTCATGAACGTCAGCGGTCACCGTATTTCGACATCGGAGATCGAGTCCGGCCTGGTTGATCATCCTTCGGTCGCCGAAGCAGCAGTGGTTGGAGCCGACGACGACACCACCGGCCAAGCCATCGTGGGTTACGTCATTCTCCGCGGCGGGAACGAGGCCTCGATCGAGCTGGCCGAGGAGATCCGGCAGCATGTGGCGACCAGGCTGGGCGCGATCGCTCGTCCCAAGGCGGTGTTTATCGTGCCCGACCTGCCCAAGACCCGGTCAGGCAAGATCATGCGCCGCCTCCTCCGAGACGTGGCCGAAGGTCGTGACCTGGGTGATACCACCACACTTGCCGACGCTTCTGTCGTCGACGACATTCGCTCCGGAGCCGCCGAAAGCGACGAGGGGTAGGGGGAGTCCGGATTCGCTTCGCTCATCCTGTTGGAGCTGCATAGTCTGTGGTCCCGGGGACTGTTGTAGTCCGTGGGAGTCCGGATTCGCTTCGCTCATCCTGTTGGAGCTGAGTGTTCGCCGTCAGGCTTCGTAGTAACCGGAGTGCAGGTACAGCGAAGGGATAGTTTCGCCGCGGAACATATCGACATTTCGCTGGTCGTCGTCGATGGCTAGTTGGGGCTCGAAGCCGCGCTCGCGGAGCTGATGCACCGACCGTTGTTTGAATGACGGCGACGAGAGCCCACCATCGCTGTGGTGGCGCATGATCAGTAGATCCCACCGGTGCCCGTGTTCGCGCACCCAGTCGACCGTGATGGTGTGCAGATTGTGGGGCCGGGCAGTGAGTAACACGACGACGGTGTCTGAGTCGAACTGTTGCGTTAGGGCAACCGACCCGTCGATTGGTGTGTCGCCAAACGCGTGAGCGAAGAAGCTCTTCCAATCCTTCTGACCGTTTTGTAGGAAGTGCTGGCGATGCCATCCATCAGCGATCACGCCATCGACATCAACCAGCACACAAGGACCAGCCGCTATCGGTTCAGCTGCCCATGTCCAATTCTCTGGAGTTTCCACACACCGACGTTACTGCGCCTCATGGAGTGCCCCATGGGAATTTGCGATTTCCTCGACCGAGGACATGTGACCTGGTACGAATCGGGCGCCGATTCCTATCGTTACCGCCAGCCAACAACAGCGGAGCAGAACAATAAACGTCATCGGCCCAGCCACGTCCTAACGATTACGCAGCGAGGTGTGAGAACTGTCCCGAAGGCAAAGACAACGTGACCACACCTGAGCGGCGATACTGGCAGAGTGCGAATAATTGTCGTAGGCATAGATGGTTCGGCCGGGTCGATGAACGCGTTGCGGTGGGCGATTCGTCATTCGTCTACGGGCGATCTCATTCGAGCCGTATACGTGTGGCAGGTGTATCGGGGAGCGCTGCCCCACCTGGTCCCGCTATCGGAGATAGAAGCTCTGCGTCCTGAGGCTGATCAATTTGTCGCAGACACCGTCGAGAGCGTTGTGAGAGAACTTGGCATAGAGCCCGATGCCGCCATCGAGCGGGTGTCGTACTACGGCCACCCCGGAAAGTGGCTGGCCAAGTTGTCACAAGAAGTCGATCTTGTGGTTGTCAGCCGTCGTGGGCATAGCAACGTCCCGACACTTCTCTTGGGTTCAGTAAGCAGCTACGTCGTGCACCACGCACATTGCCCTGTCGCAGTGATACCTGAGGATCGCAGCGTCGACTCGAGTTCGTAGGGGTTAGGACTCGTCGCGAGCTTCGGCTTCCATGGCCGCGAGGCGGGTGTAATAGTCAGCGATTTCGTTGAGATGAGCCAACGCCAGCTTTCCAGTGGCGACGAGGTCGTCGTTGGTCACGTTCGTATCAGGGTCGCCAGTGCCGTGCTGGAGTTCGGTTGTCATGCCGGTATGAAACTGAGCGAGGTCGAAACCGACGACCTCGAAATCGATGCGAAGAATGTCGGCGACCTTGGCCGCCTCTGCGGCCGAGATCTTTGTGCGTGGCGTCATTTCATCCTCGGGCAGAAGCGCCGGTGTAGGTGGTTGGGGGCTGAATCGTTTGATGAGAGCGTAGACAGCAACGCCAGTGACCAGGACAGCAGTGCCGAGCACCAGCGCCGACGCTTCGAGCGACGGCAACAGCAGGCCGACGGCCGCTAACGCGAGCACTGGGGTAATCGGAATCTTGCCAATCGTGCCCCGAATTCTGAAGGGTCGTCGCCGTTTCGGCTGCCACAAGCGCAACAGAATCACGGTGAGGTTCACGGCGATGAAGACGGCGTCCACCGAGAAGTCGGTGACACTGGCCACTAATGCCAAGTCGCCAAGGATCACAAACACGGCAGCCACTGCGGCCGTTACGACGATTGCTACCTCGGGGGCTTGCCGGCCATTGAGGCGGCCAAATAGTGCGGGCAGGGCTCCCGTGTCAGCCATGCCATATTGGAGCCGGGATGCCGCAGTGACGGCCAACAAGCTGGTGTTTGTTGTGGCGACCATGGCAACCACCGCAACTACCGCTGCGCTGACCGGCCCGATTGCCTCACCAACCACATCGGCCAGCGGCTGTTCTGAAGAGCCAAGTGCTTCTGGACCAAGCACGCTGATAGCACTGATCGCAACACCGATATAAAGCACGGTTGAGAGCCCGAGTGCCACCAGCAGCGCCCGAGGCACGGTGCGCGCTGGGTCGGTGGTTTCTTCAGCCAGCGTGATGACTTCATCGAAGCCCACAAACGCGAAGAACACCAGTGCAGCGGCGGTTACGACACCAGCGGTCGAAGACCCGGCCGTCAGATCGTGGTCGCCCACGTGAGGCATCCCAATGGCGACGATAGCGATCAACCCACCTACTTGGATCAGGCTCAATGTCACCGTAAGTCGAGCCGACTGTTCAATACCTGTAAGTGCAACCGAGGTGACGACAGCGAGGAGTATCCACGCTCCGACGCGCACTGGAATATCAACGAAATAGCGCAGATAACTCGCGAACCCGAGCGCTACTGCAGCAGCGGCAACCACCAGCCCGGCAATCATCACCCACCCAACAACAAACGCCAACCATTGGGGGGCGACCCGACGGGTGTAGTCATACTCGGCGCCAGCGTTTGGGAACATGGAGGCAAGTTCGGAATAACTCGATGCGGTCAAGGCGCTCAAAAGCCCAGCCACGAGAAAGGCGATCCAAACGGCAGATCCGGCCTCGGCGGTAGCAGCCCCCAACAACACATAGATTCCGGCACCGATAATGATCCCCACGCCACTTGCAGTGATCTGACCGAGCCCTAATGTCCGCTTCAAGCCCTGCGCAGTATCCGATGTAACGGGGGGAGTGGCGTTGTCTGCTTCTGCTCTGGGTGGACGCCCGCCGGTCACGACGCGTCCTCGGCAGCATGATGGGCCGTTTGTTTTCCAAACACGGCTACAGCATGCCGGTTCGCGCACCACACAGCTAGGGCCGACAGTCCCTTGTATGGCTCACTCGAAGGTCTGGCCGTGACCCCGCAGGATGCCGCCGTTGGCCGACTGGCATGGCCGATGACGCAGACAGCTAGCTCAGTCAGTGACGTCGACGATGAGGCGCTCAAGGCCACGCAGGTTGATGCGGCCATTGAACTGCTGGTCAACAATGGTGGCGTTTGGGAATCGCTTGATGAATGAGCCAATCGCGACCTGGCCTTCGAGCTTGGCGAGTGACGCGCCAAGGCAATAGTGAATGCCGCTACCGAATGATAAGTGTTGCCCAGCGCCATCTCGAGTTAGGTCGAGTTCGTCGCCGGTTGCGCCCCACTTGGCATCGTCACGGTTTGCTGAGGCCAGCGCCGCCATGACCATGGTGCCGGTCGGAATCGTACGGCCCTGCATCTCAATGTCTTGGGTCGTGATCCGTCGTGACATCTGCACCGGGCTCACGAATCGCAACAGTTCGTCGACGCCGTTCATCGTAAGCTCGGCACTCCGGATCATTTGAGCTTGGTCGGGTCGGCCCAAGAGTTCGGCGATACCCGTGCCGATCAGGTTCACGGTGGTTTCATGGCCAGCAATGAACAGCAGGCCGACCTGATCGCTCAGCTCCTGACTAGACATGCGGTCGCCGTCTTCTTCGGCCTCGATCATGGCGGTGAGCAAGTCATCAGCAGGGTTCTCTCGTTTCCAAGAGATCACGTTTGCGATGTGGGCGTCCATGGCTCGATTGGCGACGACGGCGGCCTTGATCTCGTCTTCGGTGATGATTGGGTCGAGCGTCTTTACGATGTCTTCGGACCAGGAGCGAAGTGCCTGCGTTTCGCCTTCGGGCATACCCAACATCTCGGAGATGACATCGAACGGAAGGGTGAACGCCAGTTCAGAGATGACGTCGGCCTGCCCCTGGGCCAGGATGCGATCGAGGGCCTCATCGACCAGTTCTTGGATACGGGGCCGCAACGCTTCGATAGTGCGAGGGGTGAAGGCCTTGCTGACGAGGCGGCGCAGGCGGGTGTGGTCTGGTGGGTCGATGCCAAGAATTGAGGTGCGCTCCAGTTCCTCGACATCACCATCGACGGCATCAAGAAACGCTGCGAGGCGTTCTTGGTCGAAGTTCGCCAGGTTTTTCTCGTCGACGCTCAGGGCCGGGTCGCGCAACAGTTGAAAACAATCGTCGTAGTCGAACAGCATCCAGGTACCGATGGGGGAGGCATGGACGGGGTCGAGTCGACGCATTTCCTGTAAATGCGGAAACGGATTATCGGTGTAACCCACTTCGAGCGGGTTGAAGATGATCTCGGGACTTACGTCAGCCATAGTCCAACGCTACAGGTCCCCTGCGTTGGTAGCGAGAGCCGCACTGCACAATAAGCGAGAGCCGCACTGCACAATAAGACGGCCGTATAACTCCGTTGGATGGCCGACAGGCTGTGGGCTCAAGTCAACTGGGCTCTATTGCCCAGTCCTCCGCCGTCGTTTGGC
>Ga0213868_10003574_pt1 | contig 14451 bp, 11 predicted proteins | sample PICome_9_FD_160087 | JGI IMG/M metagenome (GOLD analysis project Ga0213868, IMG submission 160087) | Coastal seawater microbial communities near Pivers Island, North Carolina, United States - PICO127 | ecosystem: Environmental > Aquatic > Marine > Coastal | place: USA: North Carolina...
GCCTTGGCTTGAGGGCCCGCCTTCGCGTGTTCGTTGATCTGTGTCATGTTGGAAACCGATCTTAAGTCAGGCCTCGCAATATTCCAGTAGATAGTGTTATAAAACGGAACCTAGTTTCTAACTGTCCACTACCTGGGGTCAGGTCACCTCCGGGTTTGAGATATCGAGTCGAAGCTCACTCAGTCGCATGATGAGTGCTGCGTGCCCTTGAATCATTTCGGGGATTCAATCCGGGTGTTTGCTCGACTAGGTGCTTAGCGATGAAGGCGATGGTTTGAGTGATGTGTTTGGTAGCGATGTCGATATCCAGATCGCGTAGTTTTCCTTTCTCCGCAATGCCTGCAGTCATCCTAGCCATTTCGCAACGTCACAACTCAAGTACCCATCCTCTGTTTCGTATACGGCCCAAGCAAGCTTAGGCAGACTGTTGCTGCTCTAACCCTTCCGCCATCGGTTCATCTTCAGGCTTCGCAGACGAAAGAGGTTCTTGAGATTTGCTATTGCCTTGCTCATCGGCCTTCGCGGTGCGGTGAACTTCGGTGAAATCGTACGGCTCAAACTGGCCAGACTCCATCATCCGTTTCTCACGTTCCAGCGTTTGTTCTCCGTCCAGCATTGCTACGACTGTAACTCATGAATCCCTCGCGCGACAACTGCAAAAAGATCGCATGGAACCTGCGGCACATGCGCTCTTTCTCATCAATCGTCCGGCCAGTAGAGCGAATCCACTCCTCCGCGACTGCCCAGCTGGCCGAGTCTAGGAACTTGATTCGAGACACCATTGCTCCGATAGCCCCGTAGGTGCGGTCTTCAAACCGGATGGAATAGGCAACGCCACTGGGCGTGACAACGCGAAGCTCGCGCTGTTGCGCCACAGCCCCAGCAATCACATCCTCGAAGCTGGGCGGGGTTCCGTTTGGATGATTGTGGGTGAAGGTGCAGAATGGTTGAGCATTGGGGACTGAAATACGGTTGTTCTCACCTGCTCCCCGCCAGACTTCGCGGCCTGTTGAATCGAACAGTCTTCCGTGCTCATTTCTCTGATCTGAAGCCCAGTTTTCAAAATGGAGGACCGATTCGCTAGCGTCTGCAGAAAAGTCCTTCAAGGGCTCTGGATCTATTCCTGCGGAATCATTCCCATCGGAGGAAACTCCTTCAGTTAGGGCTTTCGCTAGTTCTTCAGAATACTCGACAGCGTGGTGATCACGTCCCAAGAAGTCTGGAGATGAGAATGGTGAGTCGGGCATATCAATACAGCAATCGTCGGCGAACTACTTCCTCGGTATCGTACAACTTCCCTTCTCGCTCGGACGAGTCTAACATTGCCCTAAAACTCTTGACTACCACGATAGAGTTCGTCGTTTGTCGTGAACAGATTCTCGATCTCAGAGGAAGCTTTCGCTTCCTGCAGGGCAATCGTGTTGATCAGAATGGCGGGATTTGGGAGGGAATCTGTGCGCCCCTTCAGCTCAGCCAAGGGTCGACTGGCCGCCGTGACTGCCTTGAGGACAGGGACGGCCTCTAGGTCCGCTTCCGGCGAACAGGAGGCAAGTCATTGTAGGGCTGGTCTCGACGAAAGAGCATGGGATCCTCGTGGGGTCACGGAATGTTCAAGATGTGAACATTCCCTAGCCCGAATGTTCATTTATCCAAGAAATTTGAACATTTGGAGGCCCATGTGTTCATCTGGTGAACGGTGGCAATAGCGCTGCGGCAAGTTCATCTTGAATTCCTTACTAACCAGCCTTACTTGTAAAGCATGACTGTAACGATCACAGCCAAGGGCCAGATCACCATTCCATTGAAGCTCCGGCAGAAATTCCATCTTGAAGTGGGGGATCAGCTCGACTTCGATGAGTCTGCCCCGGTGCTCACGGCTCGCCGGGTGATTAATCGAGACGAGTGGGCGAACGCTCTTAAGGACTGGCAGGATACGGCCTCCAAGAATCTCAAAGATCATCCTTGGGAAGATCAATCGGCCTCACGCATCGTTGACGATCTTCGGGGTGGGCCAGCGGAAGACACGGTGGAGAAATGACGACGGCCATCGATTCCTCAGTCCTTTGGGCCATCATCAAAAAGGAGCCTGCTCATGAAGCTTGGCTAGAGGCGCTCATGGAGGCGGCCTCTGAAGGACCGTTGATCATCTGCCCGATTGCCTTCGCTGAACTGGCGCCTTCCACCACCAATGAACTTGAGTTGGCCGAACTCTTAGCTCGGCTATCAATCTCTTACGACGCCATTACTCCAAAAGCCGCTCATCTCGCCGGACTCACTTTCAAGCGATATCGCCAAGCAGGTGGCCCTAGACAACACCTCGTTCCCGACTTCATCATCGCCGCCCACGCAGAAACCCAAGCCGATCAGTTAGCGGCAAGCGATCGAGGCTATATGCGGAAATGGTTTCCCAACCTGCAACTCCTCAAGCCAGCATGAGACAAGGATAAGATCAGCGTGAGTGTGAAAGGTTAGCGAAGGAATTTAGCTAAAATGTGGACGTCTATGGTGGATCTATGTCCGTCCCGCCGACAGGAAAATTCAGAGAGTCGCCACTTCTCCATTCTGCTGAATTGCCCATCTCCTACACGCCTGCTCAGCAGCATCCAGGTCTCATCTCCATTCTATCCGTATCGAGCTGATGACCAGCGACACGTGGTAAACTGCAGGACCTTGTTAAGGTTGATCTACTATTCTTTAACCCAACTCTCTAGCCACCACATGATAAACTTTTCCGCACTAACACCACTTTATATCACCACGTGTGGCGTGATGACATTGTTGGTCTCAGCACGACTTCAAGTTCACGCAGCGGACGTCGTGGTGAACATTGACCGGACAACGTTGGACTGGTCGGATCTTGGCCTGGGAGCGCCGTCGGCTGCAGACGATGCGGATCAAAGTGAAAACCCACGCGCTGTATTTCGATATGTGACAGGCTACGGAAAGCCTCATGCCGAGGCGGGCGCCAGAGATTTCGTGCTGCCTCGTTTGAACGATGGAAAGCTTCCAGGAAACGACGACGACAACGCCAACAATACCTGGTTCGATACCGCCAAGAACTCACGTATCCTCGTCGATCTAGGCGAGAGCACCAACATCGCACGGATCAATGTCTATTCCTGGCATTCAGGGGCGTTGTCTCCGCAACAGTACACGCTGTGGGCAGCTGCAGGCGATACTCAGCCGAATGCCGCCTCCGCTGATCTCGCCAACGATTGGCAAGAGATCGCCAAGGTGAATACATTCTCCTTAGGTGAAGGTGGCAAGCATGGTTCGAGTATCAACGGCAAGGACGGAGTCCTCGGGCAGTATCGCTATCTCCTGTTCGATCTGCCGGCAAATCGACCGGACTGGAGCCGAAGTGGTTTCCTCTCAGAAATCGATGTCTACAAGGTGGGGCGTCCATTGGACAAAGTGAGGGCCGTTGATCGAGACACCCAGTCAGGTAGGCAAACGTTAAAGTTCGGAGACATTCACCTAACAAAGCCTCTGAACGAAGCGACACCCTACCTGTTGTCCGGTCAAAAACTCTATGCCTACGGTTCGATGAACGGAACCTTTCCTCGCGTCGGGCGGCTCGGCGGTGAACAGGGTGGGCTCTGGTGTCATCCCATCAAGCTGTTGGACAGTTTCGAGTGTGCGATTCAGGAAGAAGGCCAGAGCGATTGGCCACTGCAGGGCCCGGCAACGCAGTTTGTGCACGAATTTGCCTCCTGTACGTTCACCCGCAGCCACAACGACCTGACAATTTCTCGACGGGATTTCGTGCCGGAGAACGAGCCAGCGCTCTTCTCGCTCCTCACGCTGCGGAACGAATCGGAGAACGCGCGTCAATTGAAGGTGCGTCTCAAGGCGTCGGTGAACATCCGCCCAAGCTACGAATCTCGCCTTCCCAATGGAGCGGACGTCGTCAGCTATCAGGATGGACTCGTCAGCGCCTTCGACTCTGAGGCTGCAGGCAAGTGGGGGCTGGTCTTCGGCTGCAATCAGACACCGGAGAAACATCACATTGATAGCAATGAGGCAATCTTGACCTATGCGGTCACTCTGCCGCCGCAAGGCGAAACCACCTTGCACACGCTTATCGCAGGCGAGCATGTGGACGGTGTAGATCGAGCGAGAGATCGTTTCGCGACTCTCCGCGGGCGAGCCGCGGAGATGCTCGGCCACAAGCAGCAGATCTATGCGGACAGAATCCTTGGCGGTGCGAAATTCGACTGCTCTGACGAAACGATCAACGTCGCTTTCACTTGCGCCAAGGCGAACGTGCTGATGTCAGAAATGGACCTTCAGCCGAACTACCCGGCGCCATTTCTGGCCGCGGGATTTCCCATATACACCTGGCTCTTCGGCTGCGACAGTCTTTACTCGACCCCAGGCGTGGCGGCGAGCGGCTTTAATGAACTTGCTGCCAACACGCTGGATTGCCTGTTGCACTTCGCTGCGCAGAAGAAGCAAGGAGCGCATGAGGTGGCGAGCAATGGGCGATTGCTAGGGTGGAACCACATCCAGGAAACACCGCAGCTCGTTCACGCCTGTTGGAAACATTTCCAGTGGACGGGCGACATGAGCTTTCTGAAGAGGGCCTACCCGGTGTGCAAAGAGTCGATGGCCCATGTCGTGGCCACGGCTGATCGTGATAAGGACGGCTATCTGGAAGGCCCCGGGCTCATGGAGCAATCAGGGATGGGGCCGGAGAGAATCGCCTCGGCCTGCTACTTGTTTGCCGCCTACGAAAGTCTGGCCGAAATGGCTCGGGCACTCGGGGAAAGTGGAGCACCTGAGTATCGCCAAAGGGCAGCGGAGTTTAGAAAGAACTTCAACGAAGATTGGTGGAACGAAGAGGAGCAGATGTGGGCCTGTTCCTTGCGAGATGATGAAAGTCAGACCATGGACGACTTCTGGGCCGTCTGTTTTCCGCAAGAGGTCGACTTGGCGACTGACGACAAAGCTAAGATTGCCCTGGCAAGGATCGAGAATGAGTGGGTCAACGATCAATGGGGATTCGTCGCGCAACGAAGGGCAACGATCGCCGACGCAGGTGTGGGTGTCGTGCACAACAACATCCTCGCACAAATCGCTTTTCGATATGGGAAGGCAGATCTGGGATGGAAGTTGATCAAGCTTTCGGCAAAGGCCCCTCTAGAAGCAAGAATGCTCGGCGCCTTCGACGAAACCATGCCTGGTGGCGGTGACCTCATGCAACTCTGGTCGTTCGGACCTTATCTCGAGGCGATTGTTGGCGGTTTAGCAGGCATTAAGGCCAACGCCTCTGAGCACAAAATTGAACTCTATCCGCAGTTTCCGAAGGACTTAGATCACTACGATTTGCAGGATGTCGCCGTGGGCGAACACAAGATCAGCGTTCACTGGAAACGGAACGAGGGAGGGCACCATTTCGTTCTAACACATACGGCGGGATCCGCCGACCTACAGCTCACCTTCCGAGTTTCCATCGACGAGAACACTCCTGTAGAAATGAACAGCAAGACCATGGATGCGGAACTTCAAGCGCTGCGGGGTGTCATGACGAAAGTGATAGATGCCTCCCTGCGGCCAGGAGCAAGCATGACTTTCCGATTCTAACGTGAAACTTAGGAGTCGTCACAGAATAACCTCTACATATAGCATTCGTCGCGAGCATGAACTCACGGATCAAGAGGCTCTACCATGTCCAACTAATTCTGTGACGACTCCTTAGCGCTGAGCCTGTAGCGGGATCGAATCACAGATTAACACTTGTGATACCGTTCAAAGCAGAATGAGATCGTAGGCAACTTCGATTTGTAACGGTGATTGCTCTTCACTACCTTCCTTTATCCTCACGCCGCACATTCCATTCAACTTCAGAGATCGCCTTGGTCGGCAATCTCTGGATTCCCAGACTTGCGGGTCTGAAACAAAACCAACGTGCCAGCCGAGCAATAAACCCTGAAAAGGAAGTATGCGATGAATGACAGACCATTTAAAATGCTTGGTGGTGTCGGTCCTATTCCATTCTGCTCTTGATCTGTTGATAGATGAGCTGTGCAGCTTCGCCACGGGTCAGTTGGGCGTTTGGATCGGGTGAGACGCCTTCTACAGAGTCGTCCGTCTCGCCGGGGAAGAATAGAGCGTTATTCGAGTATTATGGGGGAAGACTTGTACTTCACCATCCCTGTGATCACTAACGATTAGCTTGGCGTCGGGAGCCAGTTCTTACGACGAAGCATAGGCGCCGCAGCTATCTCTGACGATGAGTCTTGGTGCAAGCGTTAGTAATCTGCCTGGTAGAGAGGGATCTGATTGGCGTTCTATCATGGCCCGAAAGGCCGTCTCAGCAACCTCGCGGCAGGGTTGCTGGATCGTTGTGAGACAAGGATTCATGAGAGTGGCAAACTTGACGTCGTCGAAACCGACGACCCGGACTTTGTCCGGCACGTTTATCTTGCTGCGGGAAAGTGATTGAAGCAGTTGGGCAGCCGTGTGGTCGTTGGCACAGATGAAGGCATCAGGCCGATCCTTCACAAGTTCGCCGATGAACTTGGGATCGGTCAGATCGCCAATGGCATGGAGATTCTGGGGAATGGGTTTGCCATGACGAACGAGAGCCTCGCGGACACCGGCGCACCGTGCGTTCACGGTCGGAGCGGAGCCGGGTTGGGCGACGAAGCGAAGGCGCTGGCTACCCAATTTGATTAAGTGTTCGCCTAACAAGTATCCGCCTTCGATATTATCCACGCCAACGACATCGAACTCACTGCGCAGTGGGTAGGGCTTGAGATCGCGGTCTATCAGAACGACCGGAATGCCGGCTTGCTTGAGATTGATCACGAGCCATTGATTCATTTCCTCACGTTCTGACACAAGTTCATAGGGAGTGAAGAAGACACCAGAGACGCCATTTGCGATGAATTGCCGACAAAGCTTTTCGGCATGCGCCATGCTCAAATCGGTGTCCGCATGGGGCCGGTCAGAACCGCTCCACATGACGCTGTAGTCATGAACTCGTGCCAGACTAGCAATCTCCCCAGAGATGAGCTGAAAGATCTCGGTGTTCCCAAAGTCTGGCATCATGAGCGCAAAGATACGTTTGGAACTGATCGTCGTTTCTGAGGCCGAGGCATTGACGTAACTGCCAGAGCCTGCACGGCGTTCGATAAGGCCTTGGTCCGTAAGCGTGCGTAAGGCCCGGCCGATGGTGGGGCGGGAGACGTCAAATCGCTTCACGAGTTGAGCTTCACTCGGAAGTTTGCCTTCGGAGCCATAGCGCCCCGAGAGAATCTCGTCCCTTAGCGTGGCGGAAATTTCTTCGTGTTTGGCTCCCATCGTGGTCAGTGATTTGTAGTATCAATGCTGTATAGTTGTCATAACAGATAAGTGGCAAACCAGAAAACGATTCCCTGACAGCCTCAATTCGTCCTGCTACATGGCAAGCCGAATTTCCTATCTGGTTCGGCAATTATTGCCCTGAACCACCTCCCAATCTGATATCCATGAAAACAACCCGTGATTTCAACAGGCTCGCCAAGCGGGCTCGAACCGGAGTTTCGCTCCTACTTGGCTGCTTCGCGCTGGTGGTGTCAGGCACGCTGGCACAAGCGCAACTCTCAGATGGCCTCATTGGGTACTGGCCGTTTGACGGTGACTTGGAAGACAAGTCGGAATCTGTGCCGCCTGCTCATGGCGCGGGCAAGATCTGGTCCGGGGATGACGTTGAGGACGATCCAGAGGCGCTTGCTGACTTTGCCACCGCGGAGTTGACCTTTGCTGACGGCAAGTTCGGATCAGGTATCGATCTAGACGACCGCGAATATGTGGAAACCCCGCTCGAGGTCGAAGACCGTTTCGACTTTGGAGCGCCGGAGCAAGGCGCTTCCAATACTGAAGGTGGAAGCCCGACTGGGTTCTCCGTCTCGGCGTGGTTTCGCGTGGATGAGTTTAGCAAAGGTTGGCAGAGCGTCATTGGCAAAGGTGAGCAGGACCAGTGGCGGATTCACCGCAACGCGGAAACGGATACTCTGTCTGTCGCTGGAGGAGGTGGCGATGACGATGGTCTAGGCAGTGATGTGACGACGACCGAGTTTGGTGTGAATGACGGTGAATTTCATCATGTCGTTCTCGTAAGTGACACGGAGAATGATGTCACGATCCACTACCTTGACGGTGAAGAAGTGGGGCGTCTCAATGGCGTGGCTCTTAACGGAAATCCTATGCCGATGATGATTGGGCAGAATCCAGATACTGGTGATCGTACCTGGCAAGGAATGATCGATGACGTGGCGATATGGGACCATGCGATTACGGAAGAGGAAGTCGAGGTGCTTTGGAATGGTGGTGATGGAATCAGTGTGGCAGCGTTTGATGGCTCGGATCCTAACATTGCCGCTTTCGAGTCCGTTTCGATTGGGCCATTACCAGTTGTCGATACGGATACAGCATTTGAGGTCACTTTGCGCAACACGGGTGGCACCCAGGCATTGGAAGTCAGCGGCTTTGACCTTGGGGGTGCGGACGCCGATCACTTTACGGTGGTTTCTTCGCCTACTTCGATTCCTTCGGCAGGCAGAGACGTCGTTCAACTCACCTTCAATAACCTGGAGCAGTTAGGGGTCTTCAAGGCGACGCTGACCTACACGACAAATGATCCGGATGCAGATGACCAGACGATCGTCGTCGACTTGACTGCCATTGTTCCGAATCCTGATGGTCCAGAAGCACACTATCGTTTCGACGAGACGGATGTCGCTCAAGCTGCAGCAGACTCAACCGTCAATGGGCGCGTGGGGATGTATGACGAGAACGGTGGATCGATCAACCTGGCGGCTCCTGGACTGGATGCGGCCACGGGGACGGCCTTTGCGGTGGCGCCAGGTGGTGCAATGAAAGCCCCGGCGTTTCCGTTGGCTGATTTCACGATCACCGGTTGGTTTCGTTCAGATAGCCTCGGTGCCTTGCCAGCAGATCTTCGCCTCGTATTCGGGCAGGGCGAAGGCACTCCGGAGGTGGCTCTGTTAGAAGCGGGTGGTGCCCTGCATTATTACGGTGATGAGACGATTCTTTTTAGCTCAGAGGTAGGGACAATCGAGACCGGTCAGGCTTACCATATTGCGGTTACTTTTGATAGTGCCTCTGGAGAGGTCGCCCTCATTCTCAATGGTGTGGAGGTTGCGACTGGCAGCGCCCCGCTTCCGAGTTCAGACGGCGAGTTCTACGTGGGAGCCTACGGTGCCAATGGGAATCTTGGCTTTGATGGTGTGATTGATGACGTTCAGTTTTACAGTCGGATCTTGAGTGCTGATAACATCATATTCCTCAATGAGAATCCTGGCGAAGCCCTCAATCCCATCGCCGCTGGTGAAGATCCTGACAGTGACGAAGACGGTCTGTCAGACAAGGATGAGATTGCGATCTACATGACAGATCCGCTCAAGGTGGACACTGACGGCGATGGTCTGTCCGATGGGGACGAAGTTGCAAGCGGCCTGAACCCCTTACTAACGGACACCGATGGTGATGGCTTTGATGATGGAGGAGATGAAGATCCACTCGATCCGGATGTGCCTGGTGAAAATCAGTTCCTGCTAGTGCACTATGACTTCAATGAAGGCTCTGGCACTGAGATCGGAAATCGGGGTAGCGCAGGCGTCGGTGAATTGATTAACGCTCATGACAACGCGTGGGTCTCGGTGGGAGCTCCAGATGGCAGCGGTTATCTCAACTTCACGACCGACGGCGCTGGAGCATCCGCCCAGCATATAGCCACAGGACTGGAGGGTGCCGACAATCCCTTCTTCGGAGACGTCGACTACACCGCGATGGCGTGGGTGCGCTTTGACACCATTGCCACAGGAGGGATTAATAACGACAAGATGATTTTTGGTCAAGTGGTTGATGGCGAAGTGCTCCACCATGGTGGTCGGCAAAGTCGCTTAAAATTTGGTCACTGGGGTAACGATACCAATGGCGGCTCGGTCGTGATTGACGAGTGGGTTCACCTGGCTTTCCGCTACCAGGAAGGCAGACAAAGCATCATTGTTGACGGTGAGACCGTCGCTTCTTCCGTACAGGGAGCGCTCAATGAAGATGGAGAAATCGCAATCGGGTCGACCCATATCACAGATGACCGTGACATGTCTGGCGATCTCGATGAGATTCGGATCTACTCGGCTGCTCTTTCGAACGAGGCTATTGCTAAAATAGCCGCGGGTGCTGGAGATCCAGAGGCTGATACGGACGGCGATGGGTTGAAGGATGGCTTTGAGTTGGAGTCCTTTGGCAACCTGGATCAGAACGGAGACGGCGATCCAGATGGTGATGGACTAACAAACCTCGAAGAGGCTGCCGAAGGCACGCATCCTGGCGAAGCCGATACCGATGGAGATTCGGTCAATGATGGCATAGAACTCACCGACATGACGGACCCACTGGTCGCTGACGCGGATGCCGATGGGCTCAATGATGGCGAAGAGAAGGCAAACGGCACCCTGCCGGATAATCGCGATTCTGATAGTGATGGATACACGGATGGCTCTGAGGTTGCCCTCGGCTTTGATCCTCTTGACGCTACCGTTCCGACGGTGCCGCAGGTACTCGTCGTTCACTACGACTTCAATGAAGGCAGTGGTACCGCGATTGGAAACAACGGTTCTGCGAGTGCTGGCGAACTCGTCAATGCCCATGCAGGCGCTTGGGTTGCCGAAGGTTCGCCTGATGGCAGTGGCTACCTCAACTTCACGGGCGACGGGGCTGGCACCGACGCCCAGCACGTCGCCACGGGCCTTGCCGGAGCAGACAATCCCTTTGTCGGGAGTCAAGACTACACGGCCATGGCTTGGGTGCGCTACGATACGGTCGCCACTGGCGGGAACGATGATGACAAGATGATCTTTGGTCAGGCAGTGGACGAGAACGTCTTGCACCTTGGAGCTCGAGGAAATACCTACCTTCAAGGACACTGGGGCAATGACAACACGGGTGGCACCATCTCCGTAAACGAGTGGCGTCATGTGGCATTCCGTTACCAAGATGGCGAGCAGACCATTCTGGTGGACGGCGAAGCGATCGCCACCGACGCCAAAGGAGGTGTGACAGTGGACGCTGAAGTCGTCATCGGCACGACGCGATCGTCTGAAGACCGTGAGATGTCAGGAGACCTCGATGAGGTTCGCATCTATGCCGGGGCTCTACTCGATGCCTCCATTGCAGATATCGTCGCTGGTGGTGATGGCAATTTGGATGGTGGAGGCGATGATGGTGACCGTCCCTCAGGTATTAGTGATGTGGTCAAAGCTGACGGGGCAGGTGGAGCGATTAGCTTCAATTTTCCAGCCGGAACGACCTACGATGTCGAGTTTTCGACAGACCTCATTGAGTGGTCTGTTATCGCAACGGGCATCACAGGATCCTACACAGAAGCTGACGCAGATCTCAATGGTGCCCCCTCGGGCTACTACCGAGGCGTGGCAAAGTAAGTAGATCTCACAGAAAGACTAAACGCTTGTCTGACCAAGGGGCAGTACTTAGGCACTGCCCTTTGTGTTTCTAGGCGGGGTCCCGCATGATCTCGACTCGTGAGCGGTTGTCGAGATGCAGACCCCCGCCGCGGCTACCCGATCGCAGACGTCCACCTCCATAGTCGACCACAACGCCAGCGAATCAGGAGCATTCTACAGGGTCGCCCGTCTCGCCCAGGAAGAATAGAGCGTTTTTTAAACCGCTTGAAGGCGAACGATTCGAGGAGTAACGGGATACCATAATAATGAGCTTTGGTAACGTCCGGGAAACGGGGGGCTAACTGAGTTTGAAGGCCGGAATGAGTTGAAGGCTTGAGGCTGCGTGGGGCAAAGATACTCCTGACAATAACCACAGCCCCAAGCCCTTGCAATATACTCTTACTCTCAAAGTTGCCAACAGCATTTCCGATCAAAGCTGGGCTCTCCGTCAGATTTGCTGGATGAAATCCTAACAGGATAGGTGACAAACCCGCCAAGATCAGCTTGAGATCTGGCGTGGATTCAAATTGCTAGCGCACAAGTGAATTCGGCAGAGACGCGGCCATGTGGTAGAGCATCGGAAGACTCTTTCTCCGAGAACATCAAGCCGACTCTGAAACCAGAGCGCGAATGCGGCAACGAAACAAGCGCCCATTGATAGACCTCCCCAAGAAAGCGATCGACCATCTACTAGAAATTAACGTAAGCCCCCTTCCCAAAAGTCCACTTGGGCAAGTACTGCGCTATGCTCAAGGGCATTGGCCAAGCATGCAAGTCTATCTGGAGCATGGTGAAGTAGAGATCGACAATAACCTCGTCGAAAATGCCATCGGTCCCAGCGCTGTCGGCAAGAAGAACCAGCCCTTCATCGGACACCCTGAAGCAGGTGAACTCAGTGCGATCATCTACACGCCGCTTATCAGTGCCGAAGCTCAAGGCGTTGCCCCTCAGACCTACCTTACTGACGTTATCAAACGCATCCCCGGAGCTGATCCCAATGACCTTGATCAGCTCACGCCAGCGAACTGGGCTAACGACTTCAAAGCCCAGCAACAGTAAGAATTGCAGCGCACGGCCTAGCAAACCGGCCATTCAAACACTTCGTCGCCCCTTGCGTGACAACGCCAACAGCTCATTTTATTACAGTCGGCGTTGTCGCGCAATCCCCTTCCCAGGTCGGCTCTCAATGCCGAACAGGGTAGCGATCCAAAACTGGCGTGGACTTTGACCCTTTTACAATAGAGGTGTCGCCTTGTAATGGCAGGCAACCAATTGGCGCGTTATGAATAAACATGCCAATGATGCATAAAATCAAAAAAGCTAGTTCACTATTACGTAACCACAAGTCCTCTGCTCTTGTCGCTATTCTCGCCATCGGCGTGTTTGGGGTCGCCATCACCGAGAAGACTGGAATCCTGAATGGCCAAAAAGCGGCTACCATCAATACCACACTGAACGCTACTGAGCCCAGCAAGTTCACGGTCGAGCGGCCAGGACAGAAGTACGTTCTTGATGTGCGAACTCATCGCAAAACTCGACTCGGGCTCTGGATAGAAGATTCCGAGGGCGAGAAGGTTTACGAGGTGAAATGCCGGAAAGCTCGCCGCAGTCACTGTATCGCCTTTACTGCCCCGGAGGCAGGAGATTATACCGTTCAACTTGAGCGTTCCCGCCCCTTGTTCGGAGTCTCAGCAAACCGCAGCGGCTCCTCGATTTCGGCAACCATTGATGTGTTTACCAAAGACCGCCGAGTTGTCGGACCTTTCCTGACTTCCTGGGGATTGTGATCAGATAGGAGATGAGCTCAGCGTATTGCCAGATTACCACCACGGTCACCCTGGCAATACGGCCCCTCATCTCCTATCAATTCGACTAACCCACAACCTAAGCTCAAAACATGACGATGATTTCTCTTACATGTAAGCGTCTAAGCGGCCACCATGGAAGACGGCTATGGCAAACGGTGCTCGTCACCACGGTGTGTTGTTGCAAGACGACGCCAACTTCACGGTTGGCGGAAACAACGGCCTCGCTATAGAAGGCGTCACCTAGCGTGACCGAAGCTGGAAAAACTTTCGGGTCATCCCCTCCGTGTTGAAGAACCTCGTACCCTCAGTGGTTGGCACGTCGACCCAGGGGCCTCCGGGGGAATTACTTTGTTGGAGTTGGTAGATCGGATTCCACGATAGTTTAAACTGGTTTTTGAGAAGCGTCTTGTCCATGCGCTCAAAGTCTTTGCTCGTGTCCAAGCCCGGGCCATCAGCCCACTCAGCCGATAAAGTCATGGTTTCATTCGGGATTCCTGCAGTAATTGCGCCACCGAGGGCGGCCACTTCCGCGGCGCTCATCTTGTAGTTCCGAAGCTGGATACTGCTAACGAGGAGGTTTCCGGCTGCATCTTTATTATCGCCAAACAGAAGTGCCGTATCCATCAAGCTCCACCTGTCTGCCGAGTAAGAATAGGTAGGACCAGCAGGAGTTGCATTGAACGTCCGTATCGGTTGTTCGCCTACCAGATCACCATCAATGTATTTGGACATCACCTGCTCCCGGGTGGTGTCGACCGTAATTGCCACACGATGCAACGTCCCCGGCGTCAAGGTATCATTAACATAGTAATTACCGACACCGATAGTCCCAACCAAGCCTGCTCCCGAATCGAGCATTTTAATGAACAGATCCCCGCTTGTCGAATTGTCCAGAGTGTCAATCTTGATCAGAGAACTGTCTCCAATGCCGTGGTTGGTGGACACTAACAAGTCCATGATGAGCGTCCACTGATTCAACCTCGCTGCCGAGGGTCCGCCGTTGGGTGCGGCGCCGTGCCTCATCATCAGGCCTTCGGTTGAAGGGGGTACTAGGTTCCGTTTTATAACACTATCTACTGGAATATTGCGAGGCCTGACGTAAGATCGGTTTCCAACATGACACAGATCAACGAACACGCGAAGGCGGGCCATCAAGCCAAGGCCCTAAA
>Ga0213868_10003575_pt1 | contig 14448 bp, 9 predicted proteins | sample PICome_9_FD_160087 | JGI IMG/M metagenome (GOLD analysis project Ga0213868, IMG submission 160087) | Coastal seawater microbial communities near Pivers Island, North Carolina, United States - PICO127 | ecosystem: Environmental > Aquatic > Marine > Coastal | place: USA: North Carolina | collected...
TCTTCCTCTAGCATCAGCTTTGTTTGGCAAGACAATAGTAGCCCCAACAGCAGATATTGCAACGGTCAGGAAGTCGGAACGCGATGAATCAGTAGAATGCTCCATTTTTTGGACAAAGATACTGGAATCTTGTCTTCCAGGCACTTGGGGTAGAAACGCTGTAACAGCTGAAATAGCGCACAGAAAGATGCCACAAACAAGTTTTACCATGTTTTTTCTAAAATGTATTCAAATAGAAGAGAAGAATTGTAGTTGGTTTTTCAAACCCTATTATCTATCTACAGTAAAGAGTAGGATCGGAGATGATACACTTGATTACTCCATCACGGATTTTACTTGAAGCTTGAAGAACTCCAGAACGAAGATGACAATTTAAAGATTGATTTATCCATGTCGATCCAAGGGTAGTTCAGTCGTCATTTTTTGTAGAAGCTCAAATCAAATCGTCATCATTCACAAATTATTTCTTGATTATCCTTTGCATTCATTGACTCCATGCACTGAGAATCCAACTTAAAAGACAACAACACGATCTCATCAGTATTAATCCTAGAATAATCATTGTGTCCACACCATCATCTAAAAATTCAAGGATAAGTATGATACAAGTTAACAGAAGGGAAATCGAATAAAAGATTGAATTCGCCAAATTGGAAATAAAAAACCAATCCGCAGTCTTCTTGTCTTCATTGATGGATGAATTTCTCAAACGAATCTTTGTCAAGTAACCCACTAAGGAAATCATTGTGAAGAAGAAGTAAATTTGAAATGATATTGCAGCTTCATCTTTCTCAGTTGTGCCAGATTGGATATTTGTTAATTTGAGAGACTCGTAAAAGGACTGAAAGCCAACTCCCGCAAGTATACCTTGCGCGAAGCATAAGAGTGACCTTGACTTTAATGAAAAGAACTTCACAACTTCTTCCCTCCGTTCGTGTTCGTTGTCGATTGTCGATTGATGCACAATATTATGTGATACAATGTTTTGTTGAGGGAAAAATCGTCCCGAGGGATATTCCATGAATAAGTGGCTTCTTCCTGCAGTGTTTCCGGGTCTTTCCATATTCTCTTGATGATTCAAGTCTCTTGTAGAGTGGGTAATGCGGCGATTGCTTCTCGGGCTCTCGGAGACTGGGATGTCATCGTCGACTCCTACATCCCTATTATCATTCAATCGACTGAGACTATTTGCATATTGTAAAAGTCTAGATGATTTTGATATATGTTGATGATCAAATGCATAAGTGTTAGATAGTCGGCTGCTCGTGTTCAAAAATTTCTGATCTTGGTGATTCGATTCGCCGGTCTCCTTTGCTTCTGCAACTGATGGTACTACGTTTCTTGAATGTTGTAATGGAATAAGACTCGATGTTGACGAAAGACGAGTCGGGGATTTGTAATCATTATGAGCGTTATCCATGTTTGAAATAACTGTAATGGAAAAAGGCGGATGGCATCACATCAAGAATCTGATCAGTGCAGAATATTCAAACACCTACTAAGAAACAGAAAATCTTTTAGAAAGTCATATAGAATCAACAACCAAACTTGCTGCATTAACAAGAGCTCTTGTATCTCCTTGAATCTTGAGGCTCTTATCAGACATGGTACGAATGAATCGCTCGATTTAGCAATGAAACGTAGGCTGGGAAGGAGAAGTGGTGCTGATGCATGCGCATTCCTCATTTTCTTACTCTTCCGTAATGGGAATCACTCTAAAAAGTAATGTAAAGACCTTCTTGAATATGCTTCATCTCAATTAGTTTCTTAGAAATCGATTAACGCTTCTTCAATTTCGCAAACCAATGCATTTAGATCAAGGCGCTCGCCGGATCTTAATCGTGTGATTGATTGATGAGTTAATTTTTTTGCGATTTGCTTTCTGTTTTCATCTCTGTCATTGTTGATGCCTATGTTCTGAAGCATTTCATCCATCATCCGTTGAAATTGAAATATTTGCTCAGATGCGCCCATCGCCGTTAATCTGATTATGCTTGTCTCAATTGCGGGCTCAATTGCCAGCTTCATCACGCTCTCAATAGCTTCTTTCTCCAATAGAGGTGGAGCTTTTTGACTATATTTACCTTCAGCTGCAAATGGTTTTAATTTCTCTAAAATAGTGCATATTTTCGGATCTCTTGCGGCCTTTCCGGCAGTCAAGGCACTATCTAGTACTACTTTCACCTTTGGATATGCATTCGCTACCTCTACGGTCCGTTTCAGTTGCAACATGATATGTGCATCTCTTGAAGAGAAAGGACGAAAAATAATATCTCTGTCTGGCCTGGACGCTCTTGGAGCTATACCTGCAGCCACGGTACTGAAATGCTTCACAATTTCAATAATATTGTTTGTACTGTTGAGTAACTGATAAAATTCTAATTGTTGAGATTGTTCCCATGACTTTGAATCATCCAATGATCGACGGTAGAAATCGATGACATGTAAGTTGATAGCCACTTTCTCATTAGTATCAACAACCATACCAGGTAAATCCAGTACGGATGATAAACCTTCCACGAGTACATATGAGTTTGTACCTCGTTTCTTTCTCCGCTTTTGAAACGATTCCAACTGTTCTAGAATACATTTTGTAACTAAAACTTTAGCTGAATCGTTCACTATGGACGAGGATGGAAATAGCTCTAATTTTGATTCGGAATCAGACTTTAAGTCATTAATGCTTGATTCGCGCACTCTTTGCATGACCAATAAAACATCCATCCTAGCGCAATTGGATAATATCGCACATTCGGTAATCGAATAGACATATGCTTCGCTTTGAAATGGTATTTTGACAGAAGATCCAACTAGAACATCACTAAGTGCTTTCAAAGCTCTTGGTCTAGGAACGAAATAGTCTCGTCCATCTCCAAGTACTACGTCTTTCCATTTCCATACATCTCGCAATAGTTTTGGACTTTTGTCTGATACTGGCGGTAATGATATTAGATGAAGATTCGATGAACATATTTCGAGCGCACTGTTGTCTAGTCCATCTGTGCTGGAACCATCAGAAACAGTAGCAGCAGTTGTTGTTGTATGAGCAGCTAATGGCGTTGGTTTTGAGTTGACCACTGAAACGAAGAGCGTCCCAAAGGAGAACGCATCTAAAGGATTGATCAGAAATAAGAAGCAAAGAGATACCAATATTATCACAATCATTTTCTGCGACATCGTTGCAGAACGATTACTTCAGTACTGGAGGGGAAATAGTATGTGCCCAAATGGCTTTATTGAACTGGGTACTCTCTACTGGGTATGCTGGTAGCCGGTAGCTGGTACACTGTGAACTGTGAACTATGAGACCAGTACTAACAGAGACAAGTTTCAAATTTGTTGCACCAAATTGCAGTAATCGCGTCAACATATTTCGTCTTGATACTTCGAGCGAGTATGAATTCACATATTATCCCCAATGTTCATATGGAGAATAAATGTATTGCAGTGTATTTCAGTAGATAGTACAGTTCTATCCTTCATTCGAAATAAGTACATGCGCCCAGGATGGTACTGTTTTCGCATTGGAATTTTGACTTTTCGGCGGCACTTGCATTAATCATCACCTGAACTATTCTTCAGAACTATTCTGCATACGTATCTGTAGTATATTCCTATTATAGCTGCAATGAGATATAATGTACTTACACAGGAGGACTGCTGGGGATGTAACTTTTATTTAAGATCATTACAAGAATTATTCTAATCCTACTTGTGCAGGAAGCGAATATAGATTGCAAATCAATGTCTGCATCCACTGAAAGTAATTTTCTGAACGCCCATGAGAATCATAGTACTGAATGAAAAGAATTTTCAATTCATGTAGCATTTTGAGCAAATCGCTTTCAAAACGTTCATTTCTTTCCATAGACGAGATGATGGCATTGATATGACCATGTGCAATGCTTAAATTCACCAGCATTGCCGCGAATTCGCAAGCTAGTGTTGCTCCATAGGCGGCCATCGGATTTGGCCCCACACAGGCATCTCCACCAAAGACAATCAACTTCGTTCCGAATTTTTCAAGAAGATGCTCACCATTTTGTGTAGTTGAATCAATAATTGCATTTGACGCTATTCCAACGTCCACTGTATATTCTCCCTCCATGACAATATTTCCTCTTTTCTTTGCCGCCTCTGCCTTGGCCCTGTTGTATTCGTTGTCAGGAGCATTAGAAAAGATATAATCGAATCGAGCCTTTCCCCCTTCATCCTTCTTTCCTTCCAACTGATTTAAAAGCATTTCAACCTTTGACATTGCAACTTCATGTCTTTCTGTTTCTGACGCCTTATCCATCTCACTACCTCCGGACTTTTCAATTTTTCTTAAGTTCCAGTCATGGAGGGCGATTAGATTATCACGAACTCTGATTAAGTCTTTCCCAGTATCACGAGATGCCTCTATCGTGAAATGCCACTTTTCGGCCCCATTCTCAATATCTCGAGCTGTATATGCACTTGTCTTATCTGATGGTTTTACCTCAAGCCATAGACGGCAAGGGGAACTTAAATCCATCCAAGAATGAATATCCATTACCTCTTTTAACCCGGGAACAAGGGCATTTGTATGTGCGCCTGCAAAAAGAGCAACAATATCTGCATCATCACTTGTAGTTGTAGATGATGTGCCATCTTTGCAAAAACTGTTTTCATCGCACTCAAACCTTAGATCTGCTCCCAAACGTTCGGCAGATTCTAAAGCACTATCTACGGCATCCCCCAAAATGATTTGGACCCTGTCTGAGCTCATTACTTTTGAAGTCCCATCGTCATAAGTCACATTGATACGTTGTTGATATTCTACTAAGTGTTGGAAAGATTCTTCATCCAACATCTTTTCGGCGATATCGTACGCTCTCCAAGATGCATTCTGGAACCGACTCGTCACAGCTCTAGGACCATTTCTTGCTCTTTTATCATACCCCACAACGGAGTCTACTCCATTCTTTTTTAATCCACTTACTGCCAAAGATCCTGCAATTCCAAGACCAATCACCTTTACCTTTACCTGTAACTTCTTGGGGGGAATCCTTTCCACAAACTGAAAACTATTCTCATAAAAATGTTGAGGATAGAACCTGTTAAAGTCCTTCAGCCAATCATATTGATGAAGTATCATATAAAGCCTCTCTTTGGCATCTAAACACAACAAATCAAATTCCTCGTTTTCATCAAGAGATGAACCAGCATGCACTCTATCATCGGGTAGAATACCTGCACGAGCGAGTGTCACGTCGATAGAATGTTCCTGGAATTTGTGAACAAGAAAGGAAATCTTTCCAAGTATTTCTTGCCTGGTGCTCTCTTCAATTCTTCGCAAATCAGACATGTAACTAGAAACCTCTGGGATTTGAAACACTTTGGCTTGTACGGCACGGTTGTTCAGGCATCTGATCGATGGTTTTGAAAGTTCCACTTTAATCAGCTGCACGATTTCATCCAACCTTGAATAGTTCAGCGAAGAATTGCTCATGTTAATCGTTTATCGTTGAAACAACAAATTGTATGACTAATGAATATATTTTATGACAAATCAGATTTTTGATTTCTTTTGAAGGGTATCGAAGAAAAACTAATGCCGTGGTGTGGTGCGTGGTTTTCTCGCTTCTCATTTTCTTCGGGCATTTTTTTCGGCATTTTTTTCACCGCTCTTGGTTCTAACCTTCACGAATGAATCCTATTTTAATCCTTGTAGGAAGGGGTTGAACTTGTTGGATCGCCAACATCATCTTTTTCAGATCCAACTACCAACTAAGTAGACGCCGACGGTTCAAGAGAAAACAAACACCTGCGCAACCAAGATACCAATAAGAATCATTCAATTGGAACAACTACCACCTGCTCAAGACATTTATCTTTATAAGAATGCGTTTCTCTACACTTACTGTCCTAGCACTCGCCACCTCTGGAGCTGAAGCCTTTGGTGTATCTTCAAAGCCAGCTTTCTCTGGTGCCGCGGCAAGCCGTGGAACCCTTACCGTGCTTGAGGGTGTTAGGAACCCACCTCCAAATGAATCCACCCCAATCAAAGCTCTTGGTTTCCTTGGAGCTGCTGGGGTTTCGATGGCTATCCTTTTAGGAGGACCCATCTCCTCACCAAACTCTCCAGGAAATGTCCAGCTCTTTGGGGCACCAACTGTTGAAACTACCAAAGTTAGTGCCCCCAAGGCTGCCCCAAAGGCTGAGAAGAAAGCCGCACCAAAGACTGAGAAGAAGGCCGCACCAAAGACTGAGAAGAAGGTTTGCCCGAAAAAGATTAATAAGGGTCCATATGATTTGGACATAGACGAGTGTATCGCAGAGGATAAGGCTATCGCAGCTGAGAAGGCAGCAGATGCCAAGGCTGCCGCAGAGGCAAATGCTGCTGCTAAGGCTGAGGCCAAACTAGCTGCTGAAGCTGCAAAACAAAAGGTAAGTTTTCGTTTGTGAATCAAGAAGCAATATATGATCTTCTCTAGTTGAGGATACTACGAGTTTTGTTTGTAATAAGTGTCTAACAGCTGATGAATTACACAATTTTTAAATTATGAATTTTACAGGAGGCAGCTGAGAGAGCAGCTGCAAAGGAAGCTAAAGCAGCAGAAGCTGCTGCCAAGAAGGAAGAGGCATTGAAAGCTAAGGCTGAGGTATGTACATATTGAAATATTGAAAACTATAACGACTCCAGTCTGTAGTCCTAATTTTATATTACGCACCTTGTTTCCAATTGATACTATCAACAGGCTGATGCTAAGAAGGCTGATGCAACCGCTGCAAAGTCCTCGGCGAAGGAAAAGCCTGAAGCGGAAAAGAAGGCAGCTGCTGCCGATGCGAAGGCTGAAGCTGAACGTGAAAAGGCAGCAGAAAAGGAGGCGGACGCTCGTGCAGCTGAAGAAAAGGAGGCGAAGGCTAAGGCTGCAGAGAAGGCTGCTGAGAGAAAGGCTGCTGAGAAGGAAGCAGCGGAAAGAGAAGCTGCGGCAAATGCCGCCAAGAAGGAAGCCGAAGCAAAGGCAGCCGCTGAGAAGGCTAGGGCAGATGATGAAGCAGCCGCTGCTGCGCCAACACCGGCTGTAACTGATTCTGTAGGAGCTGTTGGTGTTGTGAAGGGCGGAGAGGCTGGAGGTAGAGTGTTGCCCAAAGAAACTCTTGATGCTGGCACTATCGATTTTTTGAAGAAGTACAAATAGATTCTGATCGACACCGTTAATAGTTCAAGTTGAGATTGAACTCGCTAGAATAACGGAGAAGAACTCACACATACTTATCAAACATATTAAATTTATAATAATCACCGTACTTATTATTTATCTCTCCATTTTATTTATATCCCCTAAAAAGTTTCTGACAATTGTCCTTAAAGAGAGTACTATCTAGTGCTCTTAAAATCGATAAAAAGGATCCCGTCGTCCGTACAGTAGTCATCCTTCATCCGATCATTAGAGATTACTTTTATTACATAGTCATTAGTCATTACCCATTACTACCAAAGACTCTTAGTGTAATAACTTGTGGATTAGAGAAAAGAATGCAATAAGTCAAAAATGAGCCAAACATTTTCTCGTATTTTTTACAGATTCCTTCACATCGATCGTGTTCGGCATCAAGATTCTAAGAAATGGAGCAAAAGCTCTACCTTAGTTAAATTTCCAATTGCTATCGTATCAGGCATGCTACTCATGAACGAAGATTATTCTCCGCTGCCATTCAGTGTGGACTTTCTCATCGGACCATCTATGATGCCAACTGTGCAACCAGAAGGGGAAGTATATCTCCGTATCAAGTCATGGGCCATGTGCCCTCCAGAAGCGGGACATGTTGTTGTATTTCAAGATTTCAAAGGTGGATATGCCTGTAAAAGAATCATAGGAGTGGAAAATGACGAAGTTGATTTAAAGGGTGAGTACTCATCAACAATTTACAGAGACAGAAAGGATTTGGGCATACCCGTCATACCTATTCCGAACGCACTACCGGCTTGGCAGAATGAAGCTCAGATAAATAATGGAAGATTTAAGCTTCCTGCTGGTACACTATGGGTTGAAGGTGACAATCCTTTAGATTCTATTGACTCAAGACATTATGGACCAGTATCGATTTCAAACTTGAAAGGTAGAATTCTGTATCGACTATGGCCAAGACGAAGAGGTGGTGAGATAAGTTCCTCTTGCATTGTAAGCTCCTTAAGACCTGAGCCGATGAAAGCAGCTGAGTCACCTACGCAGTAAATGAGCTGAACAACATAATTGCGCAGTGGGACACTAACGTTGATATGAAATCGATCCTTTAGAATATCTACTATGTTTTCAGCAGGTATTGTTGATCCCTTTTCACGCAAATCAAGGCACAATTCCAAAATATTTTATAATACTCAATTTGCAATCTTAGTTTTTATAGAGATTTCATTACTACATTTCGATTCTTGTCATTTCAATCCAAAACAAAGCTGTGGAACTTTCCCAATTGGGATGAAAAACATTCATTCTTAAATTTTACCAGTAAATAAAATTGGCCTTTCTTCCGTGACTATTGAGTTTTTCCAATGAATGTCTTTGCGTGTACGTTCTAAAACCATCTTATATAGTAAGATAAGTTCGTGTTATAATCAAGCGATCCGCTGGGTTTTAGTTAAAGTAAATCTATTCACGGCGTACGTTGAATTCGATCATCAACAATGCATGCTACATGTATGAGCCATTCCTTGTATTTGCCTTGTTTTTGATTAAAGAGGGGCAGTTTATTGTTTGTCAAAATACATGTATTGTGAGGTCAAATATCGATATTCGATGGTATTCAATATGAGTAAGCTCCGATGGTCCAGGATAGAACCTCGGCAAATTCCATTTTGCGACGGTAATAGTGAACATATTCATCGACACAAGTAAACTATCATACAAGCTTTGTTTTACAATATTTATTGATGCTGTGATCATGTCCATATTGACATTGCATTAACATTCGATCTAAATCAGCATGCGATCCTCCTCCGTCGAAGATTGGGAAAATGGTCCAGGATGGAACTTGACCTCGACCTCATTTCGTCTGGACGAGCACGAATGCGTTCTCTAGCATCGTCCGTATATTGCGATATGAGCATGTATATATAGAGTTAAAGTGTCCTTGTCTATATTGCAGGAATACAGCTCGATCCTTCGATCTAAATCAGCATGCGATCCTCCTCCGTCAAAGATTGGGAAAATGGTCCAGGATGGAACCACATTTGAGTCGTTGTTCGTTGTGATATCTTTTGTTTCCTGTATGAAGATGGTTTACACCACTATCACAATACCTACTTATTACGCATTACAATTCAATCAGTCAAATTTAATGTTTCAAATTTAATGTTATACCTTTTCCATTGTTTCACTAAAGGTATAATTGGCAGAAGAAGTTCGAATTACGATGCCAATAGTACACGGAAATGCGTCGATTTCGTTTACCTCAGTAAAGAGGCTGAATAACGCCTTCTTCGCACTACTTAATGATCATATGCTCTAATGCAATCATTCCAATCTAATAGTATGTTTACCAGCATGGTGTTGGTGATGATATCAGTGTCGGACGAAGGTCGAATTCTGAGTAATGCAGCCATTATAGTACTCTAAATTATAAACTGAACTTTTCTTCATCGAACATTAAATAAAACGCTTCCATCACACAATCTTTTCATCATATATTTTATATCAATGAAATAAAAATGAAATATAATGTTCTCGTACGGTGTATTGATGAAGTTATACGCATCAGAAAATTTATGATTTTTCAGAAATCTGAATTATTTCTCTTCAGGGGGAGATTTTGAAAACTTTTTAAAATCAAAAATATTCGTACTCTGATTCTTTTCTAAATATAATTATTGAATGTCCCCAATAGATCATTTTGAAATTCAGAGCATTTTTGAAGATATATGCGCTTCTGTATTGGTTTACGGATGCTTGAACCGCGGAAAATAAAATAAACGAGCGGACGCTTTTTCCACCTGCAACCTGCAATCAACAAGCAACAACCAGCAACCAGCAACCGCATTCAAATGATGTACTCCACTGATCACTCAAAATTTGTGAGTATGCACTTTTACTTTGCGTCATGATCAAAAGATTTAAGTTGCCGAGAAGAGCCGTTCGCAGAATAGCGAAGAGGTATTCAAAAAGTGAAGAAATACCATCGAATCTAAGCAACGTACTCTCCTTTTTAGTTCGAACTCAGACAGAAGCTTGCAGGGTTCAAGTTTACCTCGATACTGCCACAGCGGTGGTCATGAGAGTTCTTAACGATGAAGTACGACATGTTTTCCATAGGAATTGTTCAGAAAAGAAATTACAGGAAATTTTTCGTAATCCGACAGAATTGACAATGATCAATGCTGATGGAATGGAAACCGAACGTGAAATACTGGACTTTGGTTCCACCATACTAGCTGTTGAAAGCGAAACACTCAAGTCTCATTACTCAGATATAGTCGAAGATGACCATACTTGTGAAGAAAGAGAATGCACATACTGCTTACCTCAGCACTTAATGTTTCAAGTAGAGAATATCTTAAAGGAAGCGAAGACTGGCGAAACCGTAGAGTGTGCAGCAATCAGTGCCAAAGCAGCTCTAATTGTGTTCACGTCTGGCTCATGTATCAAAACAAAGGGTCTTCCGACTTCACTTTCCTCGTTATTAGATTCTCATGATAGAGAAGATAAACCAGTATTCGTAGAGCTAGGTACTAAGAATCGTTTCTTCGTCAAGTTTGATAGTGGTGAATCTTATTGGGAGGGACCAGAGTCACTAGGATCATGTATAGAAAACAATAGAGTTCGGACGGTGACGTTTGGGAGACGTTATGATGATTTTTTTGTTGTGTATGAAGATGGAAGTTGGAAATATGAGGGAGATGTTCCAGACGACTTGTCTGATCTTTTGACGGATCGAAATCATGCTGCAGATTTAATATGTGTTGCATTAGGACCAAAGGACGAATATTTTTGCAAAGCTAGAAATGGACGAATGTGGTGGGGAGGTGTTTCTGATGATACAGATGAAGCTATAGACAATTTGGTGAACGGGGATGAAGATAATGATATACACCATATTTGCTTTTCAGAAAACGACGGGTATTTCATAATCTCCGCAAATATGAATAATATATAGCCGTATACTTTAAATACACTTAATGAGTCTTTGCAACCCGGGTAAGGACAAAATTTTCAAATTCACTGCATGCTCCAAGGAGGGACGTTGCAGCAGAATCAGCAATTAAAGTATCCCCGTCAACAAACCTTACATTCATCGCCAAATCAATATCGTCTTCGTTCACTGTCTCATTGGCACAACGCTCAATCATGTCTTCATAATCTTTCTTTTCATTCGAAATCAGAGTTTCGATATCAATCTGTAGAGCATTAATCCATGCTGATCCTGTCAGATCTTTCCCAGTAAGCTTCTTAACAATATCTAGGAAATTCTCACTATTCCCGCACTGCCAGTATGAAGATGAGAGTGTTGGACCAACTTCTTTGTTATCTACAATAAAGCCATATTTTTCTTTAAAATATTCTCGTGTCTGATGAACACTCATTTCTGCTAAGGTGTATCCCTGGTAATAGCAGCTGGCTTCATCGCTCACTAAGTGTGGAACAGAAAGCAAAGGGCGACTGCTAAGTCCACCCTGAATCTCGTTTTCAATTCGATCAGCCAGTGCTTGAACATTATCTGATGTAAGATCATCGTCTGGAAGCTCATACAAAGCCTTTTCAAAGTATGAAACTGCAAGCATGGCGCGCAGATGCTGTACTTTGAAAGGATGAGTAGCGCGGATTTCCTCTTCAATTACCGAGAATGGAATGGGCTTTCCATCCAAATCACGAGCGTACTTGGCCCTCCAAGCTGCATCATCTACAAGAGAATCAAGAAACATACTTTGATTTTCAGCATATGCCACAGATGTAGGCGCTCTTTCTTGACTAAAAAGAGGACTTGGTTGTTTGATGTTTGCAAAATGTGCTGCATGTCCAGCTTCATGCATCAATGTTTGAAGAGCCGTCAAGCCAGATCCTACTGCGGACGGATCGGCTAACGAGGTGAAATTCGTTTTTGAAGGGACCCATGTCCCATCTGGTTTTACCCATGCAGGTCTTGGCCAGTGACAAAATCCATTACTGTACTTATCCTTCCGATCTAACAAATCCAGAGTCATCGTACTCCCACAGTATCCAATACCCAACGCTGCATAGGAACGAATGTATCGTTCGACTGACTTAGAGAAGGGGAAATACGGATCCATCTTCTTAATGACACTCCCTGCTGACATGAACCCAGTATTCCATGGTTCCAGCGCTTCTTTTCCATGACGTTTCTCCAGCTCCACCCTTGCCTTGAGCATAAGTGCTCTAGTACCTTGCTCTAAGCCATCTAGAATCTCAAATAATTTCTTCTTACTGAATCCTTCTGCGTTTTGGACAGTATAGTCGTAGTAGTCTTCAAAACCAAGCGTTTTAGCTAGTTTATTTCTCAGCTTGACAATCTCGAGGAATCCATTCTCACATATAAATTTCCCTATGCTACGAAGTCCTTCGTACGCGGACTTTCGGATCGCCTCCTTGTCTGCCGAACGCATTATTGTTCTAAGACCTACAGAAGAGAAAGATTGAAAGTCTCCATTTTCATCAGTGCAGCCTAAAATCATACGATTTCTAGCAGCCTCAAGTGTTCCCTCAATTCTATTCGTTTCTTCTCGAACACTTTTGGAATCTCCAGGAAATTCGTTGCATTGACACGTCCTGATAATAATCTGAAGAACCTTCATCAAGTCAACCTGTTCATCATCCTTAAGTAAGGTTTTGAGTGTGTTGTAATAATACTTCGCTTTCTTTAGAATGTCTGGATTGGCAAGTAGATCTTCCATCTCTTTCTTGGTTCTCGTGAGCTCTTCTGAAGAATAGCAGGGATCCGACAGCGCCATTTTTGTGCCCCAAAATTGATTTTCAAAGGCTTCGTGTTTCAAAGCATAGTCATCATTGAATTGATCCACAAAGGATCGTGCTTCTTCGATTGACATGGTAATAAAGCGTTGAAATACAAGGACGAGTATTTTGTGTCGTTTGTCGTTTGTCGTTTCCCCTTTCCCGTTTTGCTTCTTTTTAAAAACATTTTTAAAAATATATACCATGATAGTACTTATTTAGCCTCATTTTTTGAAAGATCATTTGCTTTCATCAAGAGAGCGCAAACAAGCAAGAATAAGTGTCATTACCTTTGAGATGGTGGATTCGTTAGAAAGCATCGATGGAGCGGGTGATCGTAGCTGTCCATTGCTACCACTTCCGGAAAAGGCGTTATATCTGGTTCAACAGTACGCAAAGTATCGTCAACTACCAGATATTCCATCCCAGGACGTTATTGAGGAACAAGTCGAAGAAATTTGGCACTCCCTTTTGGACAATAATTGCATGAACTATACATGTCTCTACAATGGTGGCTTTCTGCGGCCTACTGTGACGAAGCATCCGTATTGGAAAACAGTAAAAGGAATAGCACAACAACTTTCATTTACATGTGTATTGGATGTAGGATGTGGGCTTGGAGGGGATGCTCGTGTACTTCAAATGGAATTATCGAGCGGCTGTCCTGGATTGAAGATCGTTGGTTCCGATCGCTGTAGTCTGTTGATGAAACTAGGCTGTAAGATCTTTGGTGATTGTGATGATCACAACATTCAATTCCTAACAGGTGATGCTACTGATCCAGACTTTTGTACAATACTTCACGAAAGAGTATTTGATATTATATATGCGGGAAAATTCTTACATTGTTTTGATACAAAAGGTGAAGTATCTCAAGTTCTCTCGAACATTCACTCCCTTTTATCGAAAAGGAGTGGTATATTCTTTGGAGTATATGGGAGAAACCCCCCATGGATTTACAGTGATCGAGTTGATTTCGAAGATGTTATGAATAGCGAAGGTTTTAAACTCATCATGATTGAAGAAGAAGCGACAGGTGGGACGTGGTTTGCGGCCACAATTCAATCACGATAATGAGCTCTCTTTCCCTACGTAGCTATGATATATGTACGGGATCACACTGCAGCAAAGAACCTTCCAATGATAGGACCAGAAGTTCTTATCATTCTCAAAAACAAGTGTTCACACGAACCGTTTAGTGCTGAAATTAGAGACGTGAGTTCATGTATCTTTTGGACAGTTATATATGAAATATTAGATGTATTTTATTCGTTTATAGTCCATTATTTTCAATGCCTGTCTGGAAAGTCTCGACCCGTCGACAAAATGATGGAATTTTGCACTACACAACGGGTTTTGTTCAAAGCCATCATGCTTTAAGCAGTCAAAGTCTGCTTCACAACATCATCTTGAGTATACATGTGTGTTGCTAGGATTTCGGCTTCTTCCAACACTTTCCCCTCATCGCTGAGAGTACCCTCACGTTTCTGCCACTTACGGGCCATCTTGCCACGGAGATCAC
>Ga0213868_10003577_pt1 | contig 14444 bp, 16 predicted proteins | sample PICome_9_FD_160087 | JGI IMG/M metagenome (GOLD analysis project Ga0213868, IMG submission 160087) | Coastal seawater microbial communities near Pivers Island, North Carolina, United States - PICO127 | ecosystem: Environmental > Aquatic > Marine > Coastal | place: USA: North Carolina...
AGCTTATTTTTTCGCCTGTCTGAGATGTATACCCGTCTGGGTTGAAGCGAATAAATACAATCGGACGATGACCTACATCTCGGGATATTTCCATTACTCGCTTATTTTCACAAGAACAACCATACGAATCGTGTTTATTTTCATCAATTTCAGTGATAACAATGTGTGTTCCCAAATCTAATAACAAATCTGGGCGGCGTCTCGAACAACCGTCCGCTACTTTTTTATCGGCAACCCACGTAAAATCCGGATATACTTTACGTATACTATCTACAACCTCTCTTTCCTTTGTTTTGTGATTACGCATTGCTGGTTTATCACGATTATCCGGATTATTCACAAAACACGGCATACAATACCCTTCATATTTTGATTGTTTCCTCGTTTCACACCATTCGTTTTTACACAATGCACTGCCACCGCATTCTTTACACTGTGATTTGAATTTGCAGTGTTCGCATATTTCACTGCCACCGCATTCTTTACAGCGTGATTTGATTTTGCCGTGTTCGCATATTTGACTGCCACCGCATTCTTTACAGCGTGATTTGATTTTGCCGTGTTCGCATATTTCACTGCCACCGCATTCTTTACAGCGTGATGTGCGTTTGCCGTGTTCGCATATTTGACTGCCACCGCATTCTTTACACTGTGATTTGAATTTGCAGTGTTCGCATATTTGACTGCCACCGCATTCTTTGCAGCTTGATTTGCGTTTTCCGTGTTCGCATAATATTTTTGTTCCATTCCATGTAACAATTTCATTTTTATACATATATTTTTGTTCTTTTATTCGGTCGGTTACATTGGGTAATGGTAGATAATCACTCATTTTTTAATGTTATTTTATAATTATTGTTATAGCGTAAATACAGTTTTCAATTTTGTACCATTATCCAAATAAAAATCCCATCATACTATATAATGGCAGATTCCAGTTATAAGAAATGGCAAATTAGCATCTTCTCAGCGTTCATATTTGTGCTAGTGATACATCCTTACACATACAAGTTAACCCAACAAATGTTTGGTAGCATTTTAGGCAAGATATCGGAAGCAAATGGTTGCCCAACTATCCGCGGGTTAATCCTGCATACACTCGTCTATATATTATTGGTCCGTGGGTCTATGGATTTGAAGCTTTTTTCAAAGTAATCCTCGAATATATTTTACTATATTGAGAACATTGACACTATAATCATAAAAATGTATTGGATTTTGATGATGGAGAACCTTAGTTGTAACAAAATTGAAATATCGGTTCCCATGTAACACGTACGCATAATTTACCCGTACACTATGACCGGGTTAGACCAAAAAGACGGGTTTATTGTTTCACCGGATGGTAATTTCGCATTATTGATTAGCGACAAGGATAATACTATTGCGGGGGAAGATGTTCTCTTTATAAAACAAGATTATATTGAAAATATACGACCAGATAGCCCACTTTACCATATGATACACGAAAGTGACAAATATAAAGGTCGAATTAAAAAGGTCAAAGAACAATATCTAGATAACGGCTTTATCGGTTATAAATATTATAAGAAGTTAGTGTCAGTATCAGAAAAATACACCGACAGGCAAAATAAAATAAACCAAGAAATAATTAATGTATCTCCACACCGCGAAAACGACTGCTTGGGTTTTGCTGAATGCTTAGCTCGAGGGTTTACTCACATCCCCCCGGATACAGCAGTATTTAAATCAAAACATTTAACAGAATTAACAGATATTGTTGAGTGTACCGACTATTCGCACGATAATAAACCAATATTCGGCGAATGTGACGAAAAAAACATACAAATCGCTATGCAAACCGACACTAAGTATACAAATAATAATGCGGTACCAGAACAAGGTGAAACCTATGTGATTGTAACCATCAATCATGGAGACTACCTCATCCCCGACGCCGAGACTACTCCTTTTCACGCAACTACTGTAATATACCAGACAACCGATGGCAAAACTAATATTACATTGGAGGCATTTGCCGAGACAAAAGACCGATTTCCGCGATTTAAACTTTATATCACTGACCCGGATAGTGAATATACATTTCATAATAATTGGATGAAAGATACAAACCCCGGAGGGTTTAACAAAAACCCAGAACTACCGAAAATAACTATTGTTTTGAAAGATAAACAACCCAAGATATCTAGTTGTAAACGAATCAGAGAGCATGATGATGATATTATACATGTGCACCCAAGTAAAATAGCAGGTGGGAATTCAAGGAAAACATAAAAACACGAAATATAAGACCGATCACACTAACACTTTCACTTACTACCAATAAAAAAGACCTATATACAGTCTTTTTTATTTTGTTTTTGAATTTTTAACTTCATCTTGCTGACACGAATACAGCGATCGCGACGTCAATAAAATTGAAAATGACTCACGCTTACTACACATCATAATAAATACTAAAATGTCTCGAACTGAGGAACTAATTTCTGCCCGTCGCGAGGACGTATCGCAATCATACAACTCAGCGGCTGCAACGAATCGGCGCCTTTATTTAGAAGGTGACGTAAAATCAACCGCTGAATATATTTTTCCAAATCAGATGGATGACGCAAACGCTATCGTCGACCTATTTTACAATGGTAAACGAGTAGTAAGCGTGCAAAAAAAGACAAAAGTTGGCGCTGACGGACTAATGGTCGCAGTTGCAAAATTGTTATGTACGCATATCGACGATGGATTTGTTACCAACCCGTCAAATGTAAAAATTTTAACCGGTATGAGTAATGCTGGTTGGGAGAAAGACATGATCGACAAGGCTCCCACTTGCTTTAAGACCAATATTTTCCATCATGGAAAATTATCCCGAGTAGATTTAATGAATATGCGCAATGGACTTATCATTATTGATGAGATTGATACGGGTGATAAGGAGTTTCAGGTTTTACATAATACTTTGAAAGAAGCGGGTGTGCTTGACGTAAAACACATGGAAGAAAACAATAACCGGTTTCTCTTTATCAGTGCTACTATGATAAAAGAACTTTATGATCTATATCAATGGGGCGGTCTTCATTCGCTATATAAGATGACAATCCCACCTTCGTACTTCGGTCACAACGACTTTTTAGAGCGAGATATAGTAAAGGAATTCTATTCGTTGAATCACGATGAAACTGCGAATAAATGGGTTAAAGAAGATATAATTGACAATTATAAAAATGACTTTAGAGTTCATATAGTGAGGGTCACTACTAAAACAGTCTACGTAGTTCAAAATGCTTGCATTCGCAATAATGTATCATTTCGAAATCATACTTCGACTGACCGTCTTTCGAAAGAACAAATCGGCGAGTTTTTCGAAGAACCTCTCACCCAACACATTGTCCTTGGCGTAAAGGGGTTCTTCCGTCGAGCAAATCTTATTCCAAATCGTTGGAAACTTCGTATTGGCGCTACACATGAACTTTATACCAAGGTCACCGATTTTAACGTTCAAATTCAAGGTCTACCTGGAAGAATGACCGGGTACTGGAGGAGTGATATCGAAGGCGGTCATAAAACAGGACCTCACCGCACTTCAATAAAAGCTATTAATGAATATGAAAAAATGTATATTGATCCATTTGGATATAATGTTTCATATCAAACTGCTGGTTTTCGTAAGCACAAGGGTCAAGTTTCTACCAAGTCTACATTATTCTCACCCAAACATATCGCGAATCTTGAGTCTACTCCATTTCCCATTATCAGTAACAACGAATTTGCACGCGGATATGAAATCTTTTCATCTCAAGCAGAAAATGAAGAATATGCCGCAGCGACAACTGGTTCTGAAATACGTGAATCTAACTATCATGTTAACCCCGATGGATTCAAAATGTGTTCTACAACTTCACTGAAAGTACATTCATTAGAAGAAGTATTAAAATTTACAACAACAGCAAACGAAGGTAGTAATCTAAACAAGAAACTATCTGACCTAATGATTGGAGACTACGCGCATCGTCGGTATGTTTGCTATGAAAATATTAATGATATTTCAACAGAGAAGTTTGTTACTATTTGGGTAAAACGCATAAAAGAATAACTTCTACTGTTTCCACATATCAATGAAACAATCTAATTTATAAAAATTCAAAACTAATAAAAAAGACCTATATACAGTCTTTTTTATTTTGTGCGGGATTGGTTGTAATCTATAGCTATAATTCACGTAACTTCATCAAGTCCACTAGGTAGTATTTCTTCAGTGTGGTATATTTTTCATTTAGTTCGACATATTTTTTACTACTGGTTATATCAGTTTTAAGTGTTTTGTGTTCGTTGAAGAGAATCTCATATTGCTTGATAAGGACCTTATTTTTATTTCGCTGTAACTCGTACGCGTCATTTATGTTAAGAATAAATATCATGGAACATATGGGTAAAATTATGAAGAATGATACCATACTAATGATACTTATTTCAATTGTCATAGGTGCACTCATAGTTGTTGTCTTGTTGTTTGATGTCATATACTTATAAATATTTTATTATTCAATTTTATAGAGGACGAGAACTTGGTCCCATAGTGGTGGGGACATCGCCATAGATGTCAGCTATTCTCTTCTCGGCTCTAAGTCCTATCATTCGACGACGGGCGATAGCCTTGTCGAGTATTGATTGAGCTTTCTGTTCCTTTTCGACAGTCGTATATTCAAGAAGTAACTTGTTTAAGAGCGTAATCACCTTACATGTCTTGTTGCTCTTAATTATAGGGTCAATAATAGCCCTTACCTTAGTCTCTACGCCACGAATATTGGGCGAACGTTCTGACTTACTACCCGATTTCGCTACCGTCTTTCCATTCCCATTGTTTGCCTTCGCTACCGACTTACTCGCAGAGTTCGATGTCTTTACCATGCTGGTCGTGTGTTATTTGATGCCGATATTTATCAGGTATTATAATCAAATTTTCTCCACTAGTATATATGAGTATTTGCAACAATCAATTGTTACAAGTTGAATTAGACAATCGTTATATACAATCATGGACTCCACTCGAATGTATTGACAAAACAGCTAAAAACTGCGGAGCATCCGCGTTAGCATTAGCCAAAATCATACCTAAAGATTTAGCCCAACTAATCAGCCGAAATACAGAATTATCTGGTATCAACGAAACCAAAATGTTAGATATTATTAATAAAGAAAACGCAATGGAAGCTAAATATGGATTACGATTTGATTCCATACGCAATTATCCCAACATATTTGAAGAATTAGAGCCTGGCAATGGTACCATCGTGATGTTCGCGCGCCGCAACGCCGACGGACACGTTGTAATTCTAGCCAAAGATACTGACAATAAAAAATATATATTAGAAGCACAATATTTACAAACATATACGGAAGACGCAATACTGCCTTACATAGAGAGTCAATCATATACCCAGTTTTTTGTATTTTGTAAGACCACAACAGCGAACCAACATTTATTTACCACCATCATTCAAAGTATATTGGGTAAACGGAAACTGGATGAAGTGGAACTTCAACATGAAACACCACAGAAAAAAAGAACCAGACGTAATAAACCATCGATTAACCGTAAGATGAACGTGGATACGGAAGAAAGTAGCCAGATGGATATTAGTGACGATGAAGAGGATAATAAAATGATGATTGACGGTGGCAAAACAACAAAAAAGAACAAACCGGACAAAAAGAACAAACCGGACAAAAAGAACAAACCACGAAAAAAAGGGAAAACCAGAAAGCACAAAAAATAACCGTTTACAAACCATTTTCGTTCATCAAACAGTAACAATTTCGCTTCATATTCTATATAATGAGTATTGTAATTAGAGAACTACCACCAGAACAGATTACGCCTATTGTAATAAACGATTTAGACATCGAAAATCAACCCGATGTCTACGAATCATTTTATCAGGTTTTACAGCAGATACCTATAGCGATTAGTCTCGTAATTACCTATATTGTTGAATATATCCTCACCATAATAAACATTGTGTATGGACCCATACAGAGGCAGTATGATTTACTCACTACTAATACATGCGTCAGCGAATCCAATAGAAAGAATATCTAACAATATAGTAGAATTCATCACATGGAAGAACCGACCAACATCTTTTACAAAATATTTGAAATTATGGACCATTATGAGAACATATTAGATAACAGTTCCTATGAAGGCGATGATAAATACACAGAAGGGGACGATTTCTTCGCGTTTCTGTTTAAAAATATGAAAAAACAAGAAGCCACCCCCCAAAAAGAGCCCAATACAGAACCTAAACCGGAAACCGACGCAGAGAAAGAACCCGACCCAGACCACAACAAGGAACTTGAACCAGAAACAGAGCCGGAAGTTGATAAAAATCCGGTTATTAAAGCGTATATTAAGAAATGTTACAAGAAAATTGTATTAAAATGCCATCCGGATAAAAATAAATCTACCCACAATGCAGACACTCTATTCATCAAATGCCACAACTATTATGATAATAATTTCTTGATTGGATTATTGTATATCTTTTACTTATATAAGATATTACCGCCCGCTCCATTAAATAACACCGCACCTACCGAACTTGACGAGAACTCTAACATCCTAGTAGAACAAATTTTTAAGGAAATACGGTTAATACAAGACAAACTTACCCAGTTTGAATCTCATATGAAAACACACGAAGAACCGTCTTAGTTATTTTCAGTAAACAATATAATATTTTGGATTCATATATTATATTGAAAATGCCGTCGAAGGAACAAAAGAAACTCAATAAACGAGAACAAAATGAACTCAATCGTATAGCCATACAGAAACAATATGCTGAAGAACTAGAATGGGATAGAGGAACCGATACACGCGGCATTCAACGCAGACAACAACACGATGAGAAGCTATCTGAGAAACTACGTCGTAAAAAAGAACGCCAAGAATTACTCGAAGAAGAAGGATAGTCCATACTGTAACTTAATTTAGTTCATTTTTTACTTATATTTATATAGATACATCAAAAAGTCGAAAAAGAAATGGCTCAAGATTTAGAAAATGGACATAAAATAAATGTCCAATTTCGATTTGGTCGATGGAGAATCCGTTTGGGAATTGTTGAAATTTGCGTATTAGACCATAATGCTGCGATTTCATAAAAATGGTGTAAAAAGTTGTTACCATAAAAAAAAAAGTATAATACGGATGAATGGACTTAGAGCGTAAAAAGTATATCCTATTAAGATATATGGGTGATATACATTTAGGGGCAATTCGGGCAACGAAATATAGATGTGAAAAATGTGACTTTAATTGCAATAAAAAGTATGATTATGAACGCCATTTATCTACACGTAAACATATAAAGATACATCAAGATAAGGATTTAAGTGCGATTGAGGGCAAACAATCTTACTCCTGTCATTGTGGAAATGTGTATAAACATCAATCTGGTTTATATCGTCACAAAAAGAACTGTACGATAGAAAAATCAGCTAATACATCAAGCGCAAATGACGACAAGTACGATATGTTATCAAGCACAATAATGATGTTAGTCAATGAAAACCGCGAATTCAAGCAATTGTTGATAGACCAGAATGCAAAGATGATGGAAATGGCAGGAAATATGGGCGGAAATAATCATCATAATAACAATACAACGAATACAAACAGTCACAATAAGTTCAATTTGAATGTTTTCCTCAACGAACAATGTAAAGATGCTATGACATTGAAGGATTTCGTGAAAAATCTGGAAATCTCCATGGAAGAATTCATAGAAACCGGCGAAATCGGGTTTGTGGATGGATTATCTCAAGTAATGATTCAACGAATTGGCGATATGGATATTCACGACCGTCCTATTCATTGTACGGATCTCAAACGAGAGACAGTTTATGTAAAAGACGCCGAAAAGTGGGAAAAAGACGTCAATAAGGAGAAACTACGAAAGGCAGTTAAATGGGTAGCCCATAAGAATGAACGAATGCGTCCAGTTTGGTATGCCGAAGCCCCCGAAGTGGATACCATGGGAACCGAGAACTATGAAAAGTTCTTCAAATACTCAGCGGCGGCATTAGGTGGATACGGAAAGGAAGAAAATAAGACATTTGAAGACAAAATAATGAAAAATGTTCTCAAAGAAGTTACAATTGATAAGCAAATGAAGATTGAGTAGATGAGATTAGGAAAAGGATATAGATAGTTTCTTGTAAATCATATTACTATGGAGAATCCTTCTATAAATGTGTCTGAGTTAGACATTTCCGACTTTTTAACGCCATGTGAGGAGTCCCCCTATAATAATCATCGTAGCAAAAACGATAAAGAAAGACGTTATCGGCAACAGATGGAGTATGGTGCGAAAAAGTACATAAAGCCGTGACGTACGGGCACCAAAAGCCAACAGATTCCTACAAAAGGAAATCGTAAGCACAGATAACTATGTTTTGGTAACTGATGATGATGTAACTATATCGTAATGACGGAACTTATTGTACCCGAAAGTATATGTACGTCAAAACACCCAAAACAACCCAAAACAAATCACATAAAAATTGATAATGTGATTAACAATGAATTCTGAATGAAATCCATTGTTAATAATGAATTATTACGACGAAATCTGTAACTGGCGACAATATGTAAATAAGAATACTGTAAAAAATGTAATTAACTTCTGTATTACGAATTTTGGTATCTACTCCGTCTGGGTAATCATGCATTACATAGCCTCACACTTGTATGTGTATTGGTGTGTTCCGGCTACGTTTGTAGGTATAATAATGTCCCCATTCTTAGTGCCTGCCCCTCATTGTTACGGTCTTCGGTGGGCTATTTATCACGGTGGCAATAGCATAATTGCGATGTGGACGATTGTTGGCATATGGTTGCTTGGGCGCATATTACCATTGAAGTCGGAGTAAATCGGTTATACATATTTGAAGAATACTCTTTTTTTTCGCATTATATTATAACATGACAAAGACAAAGAAGGTTAGACCATCAAAAACAGGTAGGAGAACAAGGACAAAAACAAGGACAAAAACAAAAACAAACAAAGTACAAAAAGGCGGCGATTCAAATACGAATTTCATAAACGCGGTGAGCGAAGGAGATTTGGAATATGTAGAGAACCAGGTAGGAAATATAACCGACCTTAGTTTTGAAAATAGTGATGGAAATACCCCATTGGAGATAGCCATCAACAAATACAATGAATTAAGAGATAGTGGTGACGATACATTTGATAATTTTGAAAAGTCGAATATATTTAGTCAGATAATATCAATTCTCTTAGAAAATGGCGCTAATGGCGAGAACATACGTCTTCCGCGCTTTAATTTCGTGAGAGTAGACCTAACAAATGCCAAACTTAAGGGGGCTGATTTAACTGGTTCTGATTTAGAAGAGGCTATATTAGACGGTGCGAATTTAGAAAATGCTAACCTAACTACTACTGATCTTCAAGATACCCAAATCCGAAATGCGAACCTTACAAACACGAATTTTACGAACGCAAATATGGATGGTGCAAATATAAATGGGTCGATAACCCAGGATGCGAATTTTACGGGTACTCTATATGACCCGACGTCAACCACCGAATTACCCGGAACTCCCGACAATGTATTCCGAACAACCACCGATTTACCAGACATTCAACCAAGAAGGTTAAACTTTGATGAAACAATTTCCAATATAGATATGAATGTGAATTACGACAATAGCGGTGATATAAGTGATATTGAGTCCGACCCTACTAATAATAACAATATGGAAGAGGTTGGAGACGAATGGTTATTAGACCTAATGGATTCGGCAGGAGAACAAGCAGAGTCCGACCCGGAACGAGAGGAAAGACTAAAGCGCGAGAGAGAAGAGAAGAAACAACTCTATATGGAGCACCCGACTATTAGTCTTAAAACAAATACGACAAACCCATTTGAAACGGTTGGTATGTCAGGTTACAACGCGATAATGATGGAAGATATTAGTTTTTGCGAATACATTAAGGAGAACAAGGACAATGTGATTTTTATTAACGAGAAACAGGTAGGCATGTTTGATAAATCTACTATACGCCCAATGATTTCAAATGAAACCCTGGATGAAACTAAGGTTGTATATCAATGTAAGGAATTATCCGAAGCATTTATACCTCATAACGAGAACATAATAAGCGGACCTATGTTGAATATGCGTATAATAGGTATGTTTGGATTAATGATACCCTTTGAATTCTTAGATGAGGTAGTTAAAGGAGAACACCAGATTTTTGTCATTGAAACACCAAATAATCAAAAGACGATTCCGATTGCGTCGTTAGCCACGCGTTTAGCCATGGGAGATAATGAGAGTGGTAGTGCGGTAGTAAGCGCGGACCATTGTCAGGCAGAAGTATCGATTCAGGTAGGTAATCTAAGTTATATCGAGAACAAGGTATTGTTGAATATGTGTGGCAAAACTGGTGGTAAAAAACGCAAAACGTATCGTAAAAAACAAAAGAAGACAAGACAGGCGAAGAAGAATCGAACACGCAAGAACAAGAAGAAGAAAAACTAATACATTTACCAAATATTTTTAGTATGATTGAGAACATTGACATAAAAATTACATAAACATATAGATATAGACACTATATGTTTGAAATCGTCGTGGCGTGTAATGAACGGATGGTTATAGGGAAAGATAACACGATACCATGGAATGTAAAGGAGGATTTAGCCATGTTTAAGACGTTAACAACCGGGCATATACTAGTAATGGGTCGTAAAACATATGAATCCTTACCCATAAAACCGTTAAAGAACAGATATAATATTGTTTTAACCTCAGAACCTGACAGATATGAAAGCAAGCACGATAACCTGGTATTCACAAACCATGAAAATCTGGATAATATCCTTAACAATCAAATGAAAAAATGGGGAGAACGAGTCTTCGTGATTGGCGGAAGTGATATATATAAATTGTTCGTAGATAGATGCGACAAACTTCATATTACGGTTGTGGATACAATGGTCGATGGAGATACGTATTTTCCCTATGCGTTACATGATTTGCGTACTATTGGTTTCAACTTAGCTAGTTCTAGTAATAAGGTATTATCCGTATCTGACAACGTTACATTTCAGTATCGCATATATTCCCGTTAAAAATTGATTGTTGTTATAATACTATTATTTGAGTATAATAACAACCCCTATTACGATGAATGAAGTCAGAGTAGTAACCAAGCCATATAATAAGTTGCCATATGAATTACAGCGATACGCATATTCGTTTATTTATCCAGATGTACGTTTATCGTGTGGATTTCCCGACGATGATTCTATTTACACATTAGTACGTGAATTGGTAGATACGTATGGTTCATTCATGGACGATGTAATCGTATTAGTAAGCGATTTATATTATAAATATTTCCCCGGTGAAACGGTCTATCATTCCGAAAACGAGTTGGTGATAAAATATCTATATCGTGTATTTGATAGAGATGAAAGAGGAAATCGTATGTATTGGTATGAAGAAACTGCCTCCACTGACTACAATGGTTTTATAACCGAATTAAGTAATAAAATCATTTATCAAAAAAAGAATGCTGGCAACAACAACGTACCTCTGTATAAACTATTGTCAAGCTATCAATACCACTTATCTCACTCGGATGAATATTACGATATGGTTATGAATGAAAAAGAGTGTTAGAGTGTTAGGATATACGGTCATATTTGTATAATTTGTATATTTTTTTGTCCCAAAAAATAGGGAACTAATTCGTCATTCCGATAATTATTAATGTATCGTATCTCGCTAATCCCCGACGCAATCAACAACCGACAACAAATCAGACACGGATAATGTGTAATGTATGCAACACTTCCATCACTCGATACTCCTCGCTTAGCACAGTCACATAAAGCATTTTGTTCTGCATGAAGAGTTGCTTGTTCGTGGTCGTCACGAACTATACTTTTGTGGATGCATCCTGGTAAGAACCCATTATACCCTTGACTTATGATGCGGTTGTCTTTTACTAATAAACATCCTACTTTTAATCGTTCACATGGGGAACGCTTCGAAGTAACTTGGACGATTTCTTTGAAATAGGTGTCCCAATCTGGTCGCGACATTGTTATGAGAATCCTATATAGTTCGTTAATGATATGTTATATAATTCATCTTTTATATTATTGTTGATTTTCAAATTATCTACAAAATGGTGTAAATCCGTCAAGGTTATATCCCCCGAATCACATACTCGTGTAAAGTCTTTTAATTTATCATACGCGTCGTTCATTCCATATTTGCGTAATATGGTTTGATAGGCTTCCGACAAAACCACTACATTTTTATGTAAATCTTCACTCATAACCTTCTTATTCGGTACAATCTTATCAAGCCCACTAAGAATGTTTTTCACTCCAATAATGCTATGTGAAAATGCGACTCCGACATTGCGTAATACCGTGCTATCCGTTAAGTCGCGTTGTAGTCTGGATATGGGTAATTTCCTTGACATGAATTCGAATAACGAGGTTGCTACACCCAGATTTCCCTCGGCGTTCTCAAAGTTGATAGGGTTAACCTTATGTGGCATCGTAGAAGAACCCACTTCATTTGTATTGACTGCTAATTGTAGATAATTTTTGAAGATATACAACCATACATCCTGGCACAAATCAATAAGAATGGCGTTTATTCGTTTGACACTATCAAATATGAGGCTCAAGTTCTCATAGTTGTCTATTTGGGTTGTGTATTGACTACGATAGCATCCAAACGATTCTACGAAATCGTCCGAGAACTGTTTCCAATTGATAGTTGGGTATGACGCAACATGGGCGTTGAAATTCCCAACTGCTCCACCGAATTTACACATATATTTGATATTTTTTACTTGTTTTATGGATTCGCTTAGTCTGTATGCGAAAACGTTCATTTCTTTACCGAAGGTGGTGGGTACTCCTGGTTGTCCGTGGGTATGACTCAACATAACAACGCCATTATATTGTGTATACATGTTATCTAGTTTCTTGATAATATCCATAATTAAGTTACAATATACATCATTTATAAAGTCTTTAATTAAGACTGGATAAACGACGTTATTGATGTCCTGAGAAGTAAGTGAGAAGTGAACGTAACTGCTATATTCGCCTATATCCATGTCTTCACATTTGGAATTAATATACATTTCGACTGCTTTAACGTCGTGATTAATCCGATTTTCTATTATTTTTATTTTTTCACATTCGTCTATATTGAAGTTGTCTGCTATGTCTGTCAATATTTTTATATTTGGTTTAGTATTTACGTGGTGTAATTGCGGTAAGGTCTGTATCAGTCTATGTAAATACCTTACCTCAACACATACGCGTTTTTTTTGTAGAGCATATTCAGAAAAATATTCGCGACAGCATTCTGTATATTTGGAATATCTTCCATCGCATGGCGAAATTAATAGCAATGGGTTCATTATGTATGTATACGCTACTATTTCTATATTTTTTGAAACGCAAACATACAATTTTGAATTTATGGTTGGGAACATAATTGATTGATGCCCTTTTCAAATGTCATATGAATGTCCCATCCTAACTGTTTTACCTTTGCGTTACTTATGTAGTAACGCTGGTCGTTGAAGGGGCGGTCTTCGATGTAAGTTATCCATTCATCGTAATCATCGGTGTTTTTAATCTTTTTAATCAGCAGTTTAGCAACGTCCAATACACTGTACTCCATATCGTCATCACACCCGATATTATAGATTTCTCCAATGGCACCCTTTTCCAATATAGTTTCAAATGCTCTAACGGTGTCTTCCGTATGCAAAAACGCTCGAACCGCACTTCCATCGCCTTGTATAGTCACCTTCTGGTCGTTTTGGAGTAACTGTATAAATCGCGGAATTAACTTTTCGGGATATTGATTTGGACCATATACATTATTACCACGGGTGATAACAATCGGCATATTATAAGAATGATTGTAAGACTGGGCTATTAATTCTGCGGATGCTTTGGTAGCGGCATATGGATTTGTAGGACACAAAATAGAGTGTTCCGTTTTATGCGATTCATTGATATTATTCATAGATTCTCCATAGACTTCATCTGTGGAAACGTGGATGAATTTGGTTAGTTTGCCGTATTTTCTACAACATTCCAATAAAACGTGGGTTCCTAAGATATTGTCTCGTGTGAATTGAAGCGAATCTTCAAATGAATTTTGGACGTGAGATTGCGCGGCAAAATGGATAACTTGTTCTATTTTATGTGAACGCAATATGTGAGTCATCAAATCTTCCGAACATACATTTCCCTTCACGAAGGTATAATGATTGCTTTTTCTTATGTATTCGTCCACATTTGCTTCGTCCGCACAATAATACATAGCATCAACATTGATGATGTTGTATTGATTTGTCTTTGCTATATGATTTATGAAA
>Ga0213868_10003579_pt1 | contig 14439 bp, 12 predicted proteins | sample PICome_9_FD_160087 | JGI IMG/M metagenome (GOLD analysis project Ga0213868, IMG submission 160087) | Coastal seawater microbial communities near Pivers Island, North Carolina, United States - PICO127 | ecosystem: Environmental > Aquatic > Marine > Coastal | place: USA: North Carolina...
CATCAGCCATCAGCCATCAGGCCATCAGCCATCACAAGTGTCGATCGGTACTAACGTGTATGGCTTTTCCCAGAAAGAAAAAACAACGGATTTTCGACTTGCTTCGAGCTTCGAGTTGAATCAATCAATTGTTGCCATTTTCCCTCTTGGCACTCATAGAGATAGACAGGAGATAGATAGATACATACATTGCATAGTATACAGAACAAAGCAAGATCCTGCCATATAGTATCTGCAGATATATATAGTGCTTGATCGATTTAATTATGGCTGAAAATGATGCTGACGTTTCCATCAATTCCTCCAAGAAACCTGATAACACGTCAAAACTGAAAGATGCGAACACAAAGTACATGAAACTACTAAAGCTTGACAAAGAGCGCATTCAATCTCAGGAAGAAGAGGTCGAAAGACTTAAAGGTAAGTATTTATTTGAAAGATATCAACGATTTTATCTAGAATTACTTATTAATGCATCTGTTTTCTCTTATCATTTTATAGCTGCTTTAAAGGAAATGGAAGATAGATCCGATAAGGTTGGTGCAAGCGTATCTAAGAAATCATCAGATGAACCTGCTTGTTATAGCTACAATTATGATATCCCATTAACGCAGATAGAAAACCATGATCAGAGTGGACCAACAGTGGTTAAAGTGTCCCATAGAATCAAAATAGAATCCGAAAGTAATATTTCAACAACATCTATGATAATGAACCAGGCACCTTTTATAATATGGGCGCTAATAGAGTATGAATATACTGGTGTAGATAATGCTGAAGGTATCGCTTCGCCAAAGCGATTCACACGATGGAGGCGATTTTATAGTGAAAATGATTTGATTGATCACGTGCGAAACAATACTGGAGAGCCCATTGGATTGCCACCTTATTCATTAAGCCCACAACAATCTCAACGAATCGAAGAAGAATCACGCCAAGCTGTTGCTCATGTCACAGAGGAATTCAGACGGTTTAGAGTCAGATCAGAAGTTGTAAGAAAGCAAGCTGATGCAACTGTACGTTCTCTGCAAAATAATAATGTGTTGACGGCTCAGAAACAAATTGAAGGCCAAGATATTGCAAGTGAATTGGCTCAAGCTCGATCCGATCATGAGCAGCTAGTAAAATTAAGACAAGAAATGGCTGAGCAAGAATCACATTGGAGAGAGGCGTACGATGCTATACTGGTAGAGAATAATGCTCTTAAAAGTTCCGGGAGTGAGGCTCTACTTGCTGCACAATGGAGGCAACGTTACGAGACATGTTTGACAGAAAAGGAAAAACTTGAAACAGCTCTAGCCATCGAAAGACAAAAGTCAGATAGAACGTCAGAACAACAGAGAAAGCTAGATGCAGGGAAATATGAGTCCAAATATAAGGATCTCAAAGAATCATTTCGCTTGTATAGAAAAAAAGCAAAAGAAATTTTTGAAGCCCAGCAAAAAGGTGACGTTGCTATGATTAACCTAGGGGATAGTGGGGAAGAGGCCAAAATATCTTATTTGCGAAACTTAATGGTTAATTATTTATCATCCGATCCAACTGTGAGAGAACATATGGAAGGCGCGATTACAACTGTGCTCAAGTTTTCGAAAGAGGAAAAAGACAAAATAGCCAAACAAAAAGCTGTGTATCAAACGAAGGGCGCTTGGTTTTAAAAGTATGCCAAAATCATTATTTCTATTTGTATTAACACTTTCATCGATTAACTATTATGGATCATTGTTCTGTCTTTCCATCGATTGTTGCCTATTGTGATTTCCGTATCCTAGATTGGATCAACTCATCTTGTTCCATAACAGCTCTTTCGTATTGATCATGAATAAGATTCTGTTGTATTAGGTCCGATAACAATGCGCTTCCCCCTCCAAAATTTGATGACCCCAATATTCGAGTAGATCCCATGAAAGCATAATGTCCCGTCCCACTTTCAGCCCGAGATTTGAAACCAATTCCTCGCTTTTCCCACTCTTCTTCGGCTACTGCTGCAACTGACTGAGACCTTGGGGCCAACTGCAGTTGTGATGGAGGAATGGATTCAATTTGGTCGCTCATAACTTTTGCTGCATTCAAGTATTCGCTCCCAGTTGGGATGGCATCGCGGACAACTTTTGGATCATGATTAAAACTCGAAGCACCAGAAAACGAATTTGAAATTTTCTGGGGCATCGGTTTTTGTGGTCTGCCGAAAGATCTTCCAATCATACCCTGGCTACTAGCAGCTAAAGCCAGCTCGCCTTTAACAGTGTCTAACTCTCTCATTCCACTTCTCAGTTCATTTTGAAGAGCATGTAATTCGTTGTTTTGTGCGAACGCATCTGCCTGGGCTCGGCAACCTTGAAGGAAGCCCACTACGCGTCCAACCCTTGTTCCTAGGAAACCAGCTGCTTTTGGTAAGTCTTTTCTTCCAATGGCCGTTACCCCTATTGCAAGCAAAACAAATGATTCTCCCCATGAAACTTCTATCATGATTTAGTTTTGAATAACTGTGAGACATGAGAGATGAGAGATGAAAGAAAAAAGACGGAAAAAGGAGAACAGAAAAACTCAAACAACTGTACATTCATGTCAGTGAAGTGCTAACCAGTGTTACAAACGCCATCCTGCTTCCTGCTATCTTCATCACCTATCACATTTTCACACATTGCACTATTTACACTATTTATTTACATTTTGTATAGAACGCTATGATTCAGAGTCACAGTTATTGTTCTCTTCTATTACACATTTTACTTATATTTGTACTACTCGGTGTGGATTTTGTCCATGGGAATATCAATCCTGTCGAAGGAAGGTACTCATTTTCTCTGTCTACATTTAGTCCAGACGGTAAAATCGGACAGTTGTCTTACGCAACGTTGGCTGCGTCTAATGGTCCTCCAATCCTTGTTGTACAAACTGACGAGTTCAGAATTATGGCTTCATTGCAGAATCTTTCATCGCCTATCATTGAGGATGATGGAACTGCGCGCTTTGTAAAAATTACTGACACAATACTTCTTGGTCACACTGGAATCGCTGCTGATGGAAGGGTTTTAGCTGATGCAGCACAACAGTTAGCTGTCGAACATGCATATACATTTGAGGAAGAAATTCCTATCAACATTCTTTTGGAGGAGTTGGCGTTGTTGTTTCAGTCATATACCATGAAGCCTGGCGTGCGCCCGTTTGGTTGTTCCTTGATAATATGCTCAGAAAAAGGTTCCTATAGAATTGATCCACCTGGAGTAGTTATGAAATTAGATAAGGTTTCATATTTCGGGAGAGGTGATGCGGAAAGTTTTGTTCGTCGAACAAAAGAGTTGCTGAAAAGAAATTCAGAAGAAAATGAACTTTCTTTGGGTGATATTCAAAGCATGATCATTGATTTGTTCCGTGAAGAATGCAGTAAAGGAGTGCGAGTCACTAATGAAAAAGTGGGTGAAAACACAATCATATCGTATATTCTATGCGCAGCAATCGATAGACAGAGGAAATGGTTCATGACAAAGGATTCTCTAGAATGAGTTTCGTCACTCTCTATGCATCATTTTGTAACAATTGTTTTATAGAAAAAAATTAAATCCCTTTTTGAAAGATACTACATGAGTAATTGTCGTAGTCTTGTGTTTTTACTGAAGCAAGTTTGTCTCGAAAGATACGAACTTGTAGATTCTCTCTCTAAGTAAGTAGTAGTGAAGATCCTATGTACCTATGCACTCACTCATATGTTTCTAACTGATGATGCATCCCTCGCAACACAATGTCTTACCCCCCTTCTCACTCTTAGTTTCATCCTCATATGCACTTGCATCATCTATGATTTTCTCGTTCACAGGAGCTGGTGAGGGTTCAGTCACTGTTGTATTGGGGGGAGATGAGTCCGCCTTCGAATCTGGCTCAGATACTGTAACGGATGGTGCATCTGGTACAGATTTTGCCTCCTTCCGCCATGATGGTCCAGAAGTATTGGAGGCGGCGGAGTAGGTTTCTGAGTAAATGGAAGCTTCATCTAGATCTGCGTCGATATCTTCGTGTCTTTGATCATTGCGAGACTTTAGGAGACGCTTGAGGTATTTTGCTACTCGACGTTCAGGGAGTTTCCATTCCGGGTGATCAGCGATTAAAATGAGGTGCAACTGCTTTGGAGCATTCTTGCTGTCGACATTGATTGACTAAACGATATGAATTAAATTACAGTGAAAAGTCAGTTTAGGAAAAAGAATATAAGAGATACGTTTAGGATCGTGTATGTACGGACCGTACCTTGTCTAAAATATCAGACATGACTTTTTCAAGCACCGCCCTTTTCGGTGCATACCTGCGAGTTCCCCTGTTTCTCAGCATCTTCGGGTTCTTGAGATGAATGAAAGTATGTTCTGTAGTTAGGAGGTGCGGGTTCCTTTTCTTCTTCTACTTGCAAAATATTTCTTTTGTTCCATGTTTGGGTCTTGTGAGCATTAGTGTTGTTTGTTGCCTAGTTAGTTCTATCTTCTTTCTTTTTTGTTCTCTCGTCTCTCGTCGACCTTCGACCAGGTGGAATGAGCAATGTTGAATTGACTCAGTTTCAATCAACTCATATATATCTTACATCCAATTCTCTGAAAATGTATGAAAAAATGAGATTTGAATTGTTTTCAATTATTTTTGTCTATTTAGGAATTCATACTCTTGCTTTTGTCGCAGTACTACCCACAAAGCACTCGGATTCTTCTTTTCAGTCACAAATACGCACCTTGCATTTATTAAATATGAGTTCTGGGACTGATACTCCTCCCCTACCAAGTACTGATGATCCATACGCTATCTTAAATATCAAACCGACTTCAGATTCAAGAGAAATAAAGCGAGCATACAAACGAATGGCTTTAAAGTATCACCCAGATGTACGGACAAACTCAGGTTCCAGCTCAGATGAACGCAAGCAAGCAAATGATGAATTCGCCAGAATCAATGCAGCATACTCAGTTCTCACTGGTAAGGCGGAAGGAGTGCCAAAATCAAATAGTTCTAGTAGAACAAGTAGTACCGATGCTTATTCTAGCTATTCTGCACCGCATAGAAGAAAGTCTGCTAACTATGGAAGATCGTCATTTAGTGATTGGAAAGATTACATTCCTAAATATGATGAAGAAGAATATGATGCTGGAGGTGATAGCTTTACATCTATATTGACAGATTTGCTAGCACAAGTCGGATCTTCGTCATCTGGATCTGTTTTGAATGATTTTATTTCTTTTTTAGAGGGCAACTTCCCTTCAGTTGGATCCAAAAAGAACGTTGAGGAAGATTTGATTTTGGACTCGCTTCTATCTAGAGGGGATATAGATGAAATAAAACTTGAGCTTGATGAAGCGAAGCTCTTAGTTAAGCAACTAGAGATTAAGGAGATGGACTTAGCTGCTGAAATCAAGACTATTGAAGAAAAGCAAGCGAAAGAAACAGTCACGAAAAGATCCTACATGGACGAAATGCGACTTGATGAAAACAAAAGGGAAGTTGAAGCGAGAAAAGAAGTTGTTGGGGACTATTTGCTGAGAGCCAAAGTTAGACAAATGAAGCTTAGAAAGCGTTATGACGAACTGAAACAAAATAAAGTAGACGATAGGTCGAGAAATAACGCAACGTCCGTTAACAATGCATATACAACATCTCCCGTGGGAGAACAGTCCACCGCTAGATCCTTTGAGACCAATTCTCAACAGAACACAGGTGAACAGGAATCTTGGAGGACACAGGGTTTCGGCTCGGGTCGAAGACGTGGGAGGAGTCGAAGTGATCGATCTTCGAATGAATACAGGACCTCATCCAACCAGGTATCGACTCCTCGTTCTAATGAAAAAACATCCGATCAAAATATAGGAAGCTATTCAACTAGATCTGATACACTAACATCAAACGTCCCACCTCATAGGCGAATAGCATCTTCATTCAAACAACAAGCGGAAGACAAGCGACGTTTGCGCGAGATAAAAGTTGATGAAGAGATCGATAAAATGAAAAAAGAACTTGGATTGTAAAATATAATTATAATTCTAATCTTCAGTTTTATTACAACTGAGAAATACAGAAAAATAGGGTTGGTGAGAATTTGGTCTAAGTAGTGCTTGGATGTTGCAATTCCTTTTCAAAATGACAATGAATGTCAATGCCTGAGAGCTCTTTCGATTGATTCTTACAACTTTTTTACTTGTAATGGTGAACGACTACTTACTGATCATGAATATATCTATTTTATTATTGAACTTATGAAATTTCACATGAACATTCGATGAAACTCTTTTACGCATAACCTTACAGACTTGACATCATCTCTCAAAAGTAAATTATGCTGAAGGCTTTAAACCTGCGCTTTCTATCTTCTCTTCACCCCTTACTCCTAGTCTACCAGTCTGTCCTTTATCTAATTGTTCATAAGTCTGCCCCATAGCCAAAGCAGCGGCATCCTGCTTTTCTCCAGGAAGCAATTGTTGCAGAATATTGAATGCAATTTGAATTTCCTCCTCTGACAAAGGCCCATCAGAGTCTTTTCTAAGTCTCTTCAGCGAAGATGATATTGTTTCTGAAGGACTATAACCTTCTACGCAAAAGGCCTCAAAGGTTTTTCCCGTTGCTTCAGCAGCGTTCGCACAATCAACAAGAATCTTCGCGACATCCTTTCGATTAATTCTACCTACAGCAACGTCGCCCTGTGAAAAGATGGGCCTGGAACCAGCAGGCCAATCATCGTTCAAACCAGTAGGGCGAAAGATGACATAGTTCACTCCGCTTTTCCTTAGAATTTCTTCGCTTTCAGCTTTTTTATTTAAAATTCCGAAAGGATTAAGACGTACAATTGGGATATCAGCGCAGCCTGCCAACTTAGCTTTTTTCTCATCGCTCCAAGAAGGTCGTGTCACCCCTGCAGATGACAACATAACCACCTTTGGTAACCCATCATCTTGAATAGACTGTTCAAATGCCTTTGATAGAGCGGATATACCAATGTTATCAATGCTTTTTGAAGGTGAAGGTTGATCATCTCTTTTACCTCCAAAGAAGTCTATGACTCTATTCCATAATGACTGTGGTGGAGGGTTACCACCTGAAAAGCCTGTTGCACACCATATAGCAGCATCTGCTCCTGAAACACAAGATATAATATCCTGTTCCGAAGACAAATCGCAGAGAATGATTTTCAGACGATCATTGGATGTAGGAAGCATATCTTTTGCTTTTTCCATGTTTCGAACAAGGGCAATAACGGAATCACCGCGTGATAACAACTCATCCACGACAAGAGACCCGGTTTTCCCAGTTGCCCCAGCAACAGCAATTGTAAATGCATCTGAAAAAACAGGCAATATAAATGCAATAAAAACTAGTTTGATGTATAACATATCGTTTGATTCCTAATGGGAAGAGTTAGATCTCTGAGAGAAGATTTAGAGAAAAAGAAAACAGTGGAGTTCCACATCACCATCTCACATGAGACATCAGACATCAGCTCGTAGCTCGTAGCTCGTAGCTCGTAGCTCGTAGCTCGTAGCTCGCTATCTTATCCACTTTGTGTTGAGAACTCCTGAGAAAAACTCCCGGGGCCAAGCTAGCTCTTTTCCTGTTTTGGAATGTGCAGAGAATGTTAGTACCAGCATTACAATCTGTACTGTATGGACTGTATGTGGTTACGTAATTAGAAAGAGCTGCCGATACATTTCTTCATTTACCACTAAGCATCTGACGTGAAAAGAGGAAGATATGGTTGACGATAAAATTGATGCATCCTTGAAAACACTGAGGACATTGGTGAGCGAAAATGAATTTGAGTCAACTGAACGAGTGGCATTCAGAATGCGACTTGAAACCTTCTCTGATCCACATTTATTTTTCGCTAAGCCTTTGTCTCTTTCACCGTTGATTTGCTCAAGATTTGGGTGAGTATCATGAATTTTTCAACGATGTATGTTTTTTTTAACACTTTGGCATCTTATTCATTCTCTATCTTTACGTAGATGGAAAAACTCAGGCAAAGATTTGCTGACATGTGATGAATGCAAAGGTTCACTTTGTGTGAAATTTCATCCTGATTTATCTTTTGAATCAAAGGCGCAGTTGACTAAAACCTATCGAAGTTTACTAGCTAACTCGCACAAGGAAATATGCAAACACTACATAGACGCTAAAAGGTGGCTTTTGACTGACGATGATTCCTATGACAGCGATGTGAGATTTGTTGTACCTCCATTCTTTTTACGTTTAGGAATTGAATTTCAGTTGCTACAAGATCAATCTAAGGATGGATACCAAGCTAGAAATCACCTTCTGTCTTGTGCAATTTCTTTGAACAATTCGATGTTAAAAACGGATGCTGTGGTGGATTGGTCTCAATATATTGACAACGACGTAAAGAACTTAGTCTTCGGACAGATGAAATCCGTGAAAGTTACACCAAATTCGCTAGTATTTTTATTATCACCTCAAAATAAATCTACAAAAGAGAATGAAGACAGTCCCATATGTGATAAATTGATGGAACAGTCTGTATTCCTGGTACTATTTGGTTGGAGAAGTATTGATGCCACGCCGATCATTGGAAATGACCCATCAGTCTTGAATAATAATAATGGTGAAAGTCTCAATGAGAATAATGGAATTTGTATACAATGTCAGTTGTGTCTAGCAAAAGTCGTTATTTACAGTGATTGTCCCGTCAATGATAGACTGCCGAAACGAAGACGAATTGAAGAGGTGGAAGGTCTGACTACAAGTCCACCGTTTCATGTATTAAACTCACATAGACACTATTGCCCTATTGTCAAGGGATTTGCAGAACATGAAACAGCCATAAGCGGCACTAGCAAACCATGTTGGGAAGTTACGCTTGACAAATTGCTAAGAAGATATAAGTCTAGTGAAGGAGATGACGTAACAGACCAGAACTGTCCGAGTATGGATGAACGATTCGCATTTATTCGTAATACTTTGCGCTCTTCCATCAAACCGAAAACAGCAGAATAAGAAGAATCACAAAGGGTTTGTGGTATTTATTATTTCGACGTCTTACTTCATCTGATAATCCATTTTGTTGTGAGATGCGACTCTTTGTGCTTTGTGTAAAACTACTTCTTGGTAGATTTGATCAACTTGAATAACATCTGTACCTCTCTGACTTTGGAGAATTCAATACAAAAAGCCTGTATCTCCACAAAGTCTTCAACATTTATAATATCGTTTTGGATCAAATTTTGCAGGAAAATAGCGACAAGACGTACAAGCTTTTCTTCTCTTCCTCCCATTATTTTTTTAGTATTGCTTCCACATCTTGAAAATAAACCCATGACGAACACATGAAGAAATTCAGGATGAATTTTACGCAACGTAGCTAACTTATAAACCACTTCCATTGAATGCAGAGAAATATCCATATTCGCCAATGCTGAATGATGTGCTGGAAGACTTTCAATTTTGTATTCATGCATTTTGAGCAAGAATTCAATAGCGATTGTTGGATTATGAGTCACCAACTGTGTTGTATTTTCCGGATTCAGTCCACGGATTAAAATCAGAAATGAAGCCTTATCAACCGATAATAATACACGCTCTTGTTCCAGGTCTAGTTGTTGTTCCATGGCTAATGAAAGAAGCGACTGTTCATTCTTCAGTTGATGGCTCAAATCAGGAAGCCATTGGTATCTTATCGAAGGATAAGGTGTGTGAACAAAATGTAACTTATGATTAAATGGAGGGGGTATGGGTCTATGAAATGGTAGAAATGAACCATAGTAGTCGCTTTTGTTCAAAGACGTTTTAGAATCCAACTGAGAAAATGCTTCATGTCGATGTTTCAGATACGAAGAGAAAGCATTCTCTTCGTTTTCAGTGGAGAATGTTTTACCAATCTGATGGATTGCATATAAGGCACATAATCTCTCTTTGGGAGAGAGATAAGTTTCTTTTGATTCAAGGGTTTGATGAAGATGTGATGCAAATTGAAATCTGCTCGTGCTTACGGATGATGACAATAATGCAGAATCAATAGATTTATTGAAAGGAGGAACGTCTGATTCACATTCAGCTAGTAGAGCTTTCACATCGGAATCGCTCATGGTGAAATGTCCACACAACTAGAAGGTGGGAAAGTTTGTATTGAAGTGGATAAATATGTAATGTATGATGATCTCTGATGTTTGTTGTTCCTGTTTGCTTGGTGTTGGAATTGTTGGTTGGTACTCTTGGTACTTCGTGAAGAATAGTGAGCACCAAGCACAGAGCACAGAGCGGACACGCGCGGTACGCGTGCATGGTGCGGCACACGGAACGTTGAGGCTAAAATCAGAAAGAGCGTAGAACGTACCAGTCTATACTACAAATCACACACATATCATCATCATCATCATGTTGCACTGTTGTGTCAACTCATTACTTGTGTCGAACAACAGAAGATGTCAATTTCGAGCTCTAAGCACAATTGGAGAGTCATTGTTTCGAAAGGCGGAAGCATACATACAAAAACAGAAAGAAAACAAAGGAAGAGTCGAAGCACAGAGTCAAGCGGAACAATATGAGTCTCAATCTGGAATTAGGCTTGTGAAAACAATTGTCAGACAGCACAGAGTTTATGAAAAACACAAAGAGAAACAGAATATCAATTATTTAGAAAAGGCTAGGGCGTGTATAGAAGAAGCGGGACTAGTACATGGACATTTAGACGCATTGGTCTCATTGGCGAATGACATTCTAAAATGCACCGAGGAAGAAGTGCAGTTCAAGTACGTTGAAGGAATGAAGACTGTAATCGATATGAATCTTTTGAATAGTTTGGCACCAATACAAGTTGCATTGAAGCTTTATCAGTACGCAGGTGAGAATGGAAGTAAAGAAGCTTGGTTCAATCAAGGTCATGTCCATTGGAATGGATATGAATATAAATGGGACAATAAGACGATTTCAGTACCCCCTAACCATGACTTGGCTCTGAAATGTTTTGAAAAGGCTGCAATGTATGGAGATGATGATGCCCGCTATTTTCTTGGTGTTCATATACTGAATGGAAATGAGGCAACTATCACTAGAAGAAGGATCGGACTGGATATGATATATATAGCTGCTAACAATGGTCATACCGGTGCTATGTATTATCTATCATTACTTCACCTCAATGGTAGTGTAGAGTTGGAAATAAAGCCGAATCAGCACTTGTTTCGACAATTTTTGGACCAAGCAGCTGACGGTAATGACGCTGATGCCCTTTTCATGCGAGCTCATTGCCGCTTTTATGGCGAGGATGGATATGATTTGGATCTTCCATTGGCGTGTATCGAGTTTGAAAGAGCGGGCACTATGGGCAATATGGAGGGGTTCATATCTGCTGGTGCTATGTACCATCATGGACAAGGAGTCAAGCAAGATAAGACAAGAGCTTTCGAGTTATACCAATTAGCAGGGGAGGGAGGGAGCATTGAAGGGTGGAAAAATGTAGTCGCATGTTACATGATGGGAGATGGTGTTCCGAAATGTGAAAATACTGCCAATTATATCATTAAAACTATGCTGCAAGGAGGAAAAGAATAATGGGTGCTATGCTGATTGGTGCTGAATCAATCTATATCGCACAGAGTGTTTGAAAGTATGCCTCTTTGCAAAGCATAGTCCTCTTGAGCTAGATGATTCGTCTAAGTTTGAAAGCATGAACTATATTGGATAACCTCAAGCACATTGATCATCCAATATGATCTCAACAAGGGAATAGCTATTATGAGTAGATGACATTCGTTACGTGTCATTTTCTTTCTTTAACAAAGTACTAGCAAATCTCTCTCGTTGCTGTAAAGAAAGGGATGCTTGGATTAAGTCTTTCTGCTTCTGCTTCTTTTCTACATTCATCAATTCAAACTGTTGAAACATAATTTCATGTTTCCATTTCAATTGTTTAAGTGTATCCTCTTTGAGTTTGAGTTCAGTTTTCTTCATTGACAGAATTGTTTTGACACTGTCAAACTTATCAGCTTTGTTTGCAAGTGATTCAACATCGTGTTTCAAATTTTCATAAGGATGTTTAATTGCGCCATTTTTAGTCTCCGCATGCTTGCGCTTTTTTTTGGATTGTATAAGAATCTGCCGCTTTTGATGTACAGCTGCCTTTAAAGATTCAATTTCATCCAATTGTGACTGTAGTGTCTCTTTGAAATATATCCTTTGTCTTTCTGATATCTGTGTGAGATATGCAGATAATTATTAAATGAGAGAGATTGATTTACATAGTAACTTCAAAGCAAATGAACTAACCTCTTCATATTCTTTGATTTTGTGACTGCTTTTTATTTTGTTTTGAGCTGCGAGCTGTTCCATTTCACTTTGAGCTCTATACTGTGATTCTTCCCGGATTGAATTAAGATTCTGTTCACATCTTATGGTCACATCATGGTGCTTTCGTTTGAATTCTTCATTTAACTCGGATTCTTTCCAAGAGAAATCCCGTTCAAGCTCGTGAAGAAATGCATTGTGAGTAATTTCAACGTCTCTCAATGCATCCAGATAAGCAGCTGCGTCAAAATCTCTTGCTTGAATATCTTCAACATTTTTATAATGGAAATTCCTGAGTTCAAAGATTGCTTGGTTCTTTGTTTTTAGTATAGATTCCTGTTGATGTTGTAACTGATTTTTGATTGTACCTTTCATATCATCAATTTGAATTTTGTGTTTGACGCTCGTGGATCTGATTTCATCCCGAAGACAATGGTACTGCATCTGATGTTCCTACAAGAATAAATGTTTATAATGTCTAAGGTTCTATAAAACAATTCAAGATATAATGAGAAAATGTTCGCAAACTTACTTTTAAAGTTTCTCTTTCATCTTTCCAGAAGCATTCAAGGCTAGACTTTCGGTCTGATAATTCGTCGCGTAAGAGGTGCTCTTTTTCAATTTCTTCCGTAAGGCTTTGAATTTTCTTCACCAAAGCCTTGCGTTTCAATTCTTTATCATGTTCTTCTTTTGTAAATTTATTCTTTTCTTCTTTATCTTTCTTTTTCTTTTGAGGTGCCATGGGTGATGACACAATTTCAATTTTGGTCAGGCAAGACGAAATGTGTCATCCTCAATTTGCAAATCATTCAGAGATATTTTGCGCCTTGTAGATGACCATCTTGATGGATTGTTGAGATCACTAATTCCATTATTTCGACTATACTCGATATTTATATCATTTGTAGAAACGTTCGATACTTATGAAATAAACGAGAAATGATCATAGTCTTCTCTACCATAGCCATCATCATCATCAGGATCCGAAAACTGTCTCTTTTTTCAGCGATGAACGCTCAGATGCTGATTTCTCGTGACTAGTCATTCATAATTCCAAGTTTGAAGCACCGCTGTCTTCTAATGATTAAAATTACATGTTATTTGGTTATTACTTAGGAAGAGTATGTCGTAAAGTGTGAAGTGGTGGTTGCAAGTGTGCTTTTTGCAGCACACCCCTTTTTTAGCAAAAATTCCGCGCGCGGTAGAGTGCGGCGGTCGCTCCTTCGCGCAAAGTTGTTGTCGACCAAGAAAACTTTTTTCTTATGTTTCATGTTTCACTCTCATCTTTAGTGCATTCATACATTTCCCATCTTTTCCTTCCTTTGCTGTGTGATTGGTCAGTTCAAGCAGATGACAGACAATATTCATTCAAGAGAAGAAGTTGATGGTGGCGCTTGTGAAGGAATCTCTGACGTTCCGTCTCCGCAAAACATCATGCTTATTGATCAAGTTCATTTGAATGTGATTGATGATCCTGTGAAAGCTGAAGATGCAAGAATCAACGTGACAAAGAACATTTCTTTTGGTTCAAAAAGTAATGCAAATGTGCTTCGCTGTCAAGCCAAACGAGGTAGAGGGAGGGAAATAGGAGGTCGACAAAATCGTCACTTCAGTCAAAATCGTCTTGAAAATAGAAAACGGGGAAGTTCTGAATTTGGAGATTGTCATCGACCAGTTGGTAGTAGAATGGGAAGAGGCACATCAGTGAGGGGGAGAGGGAGAGGATCATACGATATGAGGTCACTGCACATGAATCCAAATCAGGGAGGGCGGCACCCACGATTTGGATCTATGGGTCCAGCGCGAGGTCTGCCTCCTCGAGAGATTCCTCCACCGCCGCCTGCTCCTTCAACTTTTAGAGGACATTTTAGTACCCCGGATGGAAACTGTGGAAGAGGATCCAATCAACTTCAAACAAATCAATCTGTATCAAAATATGCGAGTTTGGGTTATCAAGATGTCTCTCGTCAACACCAACAGATACCAAATCAACAGCAACAATCATTGCCACTGCAACACAGTTTCTATCCACCGAGAGATATGATTTCCAATTTAAACTATCATCCCAATTCTGGAGGGGTGACTCCACAATCGCTAAATGGATATTATCAGTTGCAGCAAAGTCAGAGAGTGGAAGATACCCAGAATGAAATGAATAGTCCTAATTCGATTGCTACC
>Ga0213868_10003583_pt1 | contig 14437 bp, 13 predicted proteins | sample PICome_9_FD_160087 | JGI IMG/M metagenome (GOLD analysis project Ga0213868, IMG submission 160087) | Coastal seawater microbial communities near Pivers Island, North Carolina, United States - PICO127 | ecosystem: Environmental > Aquatic > Marine > Coastal | place: USA: North Carolina...
TTAACAAACTATCAATATTGAGAATCATCATCATATTGTCGTCAATAGACACTAGACCCGTAATAAAGTCTGTATTGATTGAGCTACCAAAATCAGGGGCTGGTTTTATCTCTTCAGGCAACACGTTATGTGCATCTGATACACCATCAACCACGATACCCACTGTTCGCTGAGTAATACCATCCACTTTAAGTACAACGACCACTGTTGTAGGGGTGTATGCACGTGGAGGCATACCAAAACGTAATCGCAAGTCAACTACCGGTACTATCGTGCCGCGTAAGTTCAATACACCGCATAAATAATACGGTGAATTAGGAATACGGGTGACGCTATCCCAGCCTTTTATTTCCTGAACACGTAAGATTTCAACCCCATACTCTTCTTCACCTAATAAAAACGTTAGGTATTGCTCTGAGGCATCCTCTTTTTGTTCTATCAAATCTACAGAGTCGCTCACTGCTTGTAATTCACTCATAGTGTTCTCCTTAGGCCGCGCGGTCGTTATTAAGCTTCATCTTGGCCAATGAAGGATCACGATATAATGCCATTACTCCAGGTACATCAAGAATCAGTGCAACCGTACCATCACCTAAAATAGTCGCCCCAGATACGCCGACCACTTTGCGGTAATTAGTTTCTAAACTCTTAATCACGACTTGTTGCTGTCCTAATAAATCATCGATGAATAAACCAATTTTTTGACCCTCACCTTCAACAATAACCAACAAGCCTTCTTCTAGGTCGGTAATTTTTGGCGTTAAATTAAACACGCTGTATAAACGGATGATCGGTACGTATTCATCTCGTAATTTATATAATTCACCTTGACCTGAAACTTTTTTCATATCAACGGCTTTTATTTCTAATGTTTCGATAATAGAAATCAACGGAATAATGTAGTTTTCATCAGCTACACGAATGGTTTGCCCATCCATAATGGCTAAAGTAAGCGGCAAACGAATGGTAAATACAGAACCTTCTCTAAGCTTAGAGAACACCTCAACAGTCCCGCCAAGGCTACTGATGTTTTTACGCACAACATCCATGCCCACGCCACGTCCAGAAACGTCAGTAACAGTATCCGCAGTTGAAAATCCAGGCAAAAATATTAATTCATGAATTTTTTCAGGGCTAAGTACATCGCCCTCATTCACTAAGCCTTTTTCTATTGCTTTACCTAATATTTTTTCTTCATTGAGACCAGCACCATCGTCGTGGATCTCAATAACAATATTACCGCCTTGATGAAAGGCTTTTAGTTGTAGCGTACCAGTTTCATCTTTACCTGCTGCCAAACGAACATCTGGTGTTTCCAAACCATGATCCAGAGAATTACGCACTAGATGAACTAATGGGTCACCTATTTTCTCCATCACTGTTTTATCAAGCTCGGTTTGTTCTCCAGTGAGTTTTAATTCAACTTTTTTGCCCATCTTATCAGTCATATCATGGACAAGACGCGGGAATCGATTGAAGGCAAAGCTTATTGGCAACATCCGGATCCGCATGATGCCTTCTTGCATTTCACGGGTATTACGCTCTAATTGGGCCAAGCCATCTATCAGTAGTGGTAACATTTCATGCGTGAAGTTCTCACCAATCTGACTCAACATAGATTGGGTAATCACTAACTCACCCACCATATTGACTAATGAATCTACTTTATCTGTACCTACACGAATCGACGCTGCCGCGGCAGTTGCAGGTATTGATTTTGTCTTGGTAGCCTGGGCGGCAACTGTTGATTCTATCTCAACAGGAGCGGAGGCAGATGTGATAGCATCTGCCACTTCAATTTGCTCAGGATCATCGATGCTATTTTCAGAGCCTGTACTTGTCGCTTTTTCAACAATAGCAGATGGTTGTAAAGACTCAGCACCTAGCTGAGTAATGACTAAGTCACAATCTTCATCAACCCATTCAAATATCTCCATCACATCGGATTCAGCGACATCTCCCCGTAAAGTTAATCTCCACGTAAGATAGCTATCTTCTGGTTCTAAGTCAGAAAATGGTGGCAGTTTGTTGTAATCAACCTCGCAAGATAAATCTCCTAGCACAGCCAACTCACGGAACATGCGGACCGGATCGTTACCTGTTTGGAATAAATGGCGATAAGGACGAAAGTCAATTATCCAACCGGCATTAGACTTATCAGCTTCTAGCTCGGTATTTTGCACATCATTAGCTAACGATACTTCGCCGCCTGCTGGCAACTCAACGTCATCGGCCATCATTGCTTCTAATTTTTGTCTGATATCAGCAATGCGTTCATCGTCGGTTTCCACCTTCTGTTGCACCGCAGTCAACATTTCACGTAATACGTCCACCGCATCTAACAGTAAATTAGTCGATTCCGTACTGACTTCACGCTCGCCATTTCTCATTTCATCAAGCATCGTTTCCATTACATGCGTAAATTTGGAAACATCCATGAACCCAAAGGTGCCTGCTCCACCTTTAATTGAATGTGCAGCTCTAAAGATGGTATTTACGGCATCAACATCTGCGGCACCGACATCAAGGTTAAGCAACCCGCTTTCCATCGCGTCAAGACCTTCGAAACTTTCTTCGAAAAATACATCGTGAAATTGTGAAATATCAATACTCATAGCTTATTTCCTACCTAAATTTAGAGTGCAAGATCCCTGCGAACATAACGTAAGTTATTGTTTATTAAAGAGTAGAGATTATCCCAGCACTTTACGAATCGTCGCTAGCAATTGATCTGGGTTGAAAGGTTTAACTAACCAACCCGTAGCACCCGCAGCTCGACCTGCTTGTTTCTTATCCATGCCAGCTTCAGTTGTTAACACCAAAATTGGGGTGAATTTAAATGCCGGTAAAGCCCTTAACTCTTTGGTTAAAGCCAAACCATCCATAATGGGCATATTCACATCGGTTAACACTAAATCAAAAGTCTGTGTTCTTGCGATATCTAAAGCCTGTTTACCATCTACTGCATCGGTTACGGTGTGACCCGCGGCTTTCAATGTGAATGCCACCATTTGTCTCATTGAAGCCGAATCATCAACTGCCAAAATTTTCGCCATGGGATTATATATCTCCATTATTCTTGACATATTTATATGCCAAATTTATATATTATTCACACTTATGATGGTGAACGCTATTGAGTTACCTCAAGTCGCATTGTCTGTCATATTCATCAGTGTTGCCAACCCTAAAATCTTGGCACTTCGCACAAATGCCTCACTTGCGTGCTCCCAAAGTAAAACATGACCATGCTTCTCAGCTTCTTTTGAAAAAGCATAAATCATCTGCATAGCCGCAGTATCAATACGTTCAATCTTACTTACATCGAACTGCATGCTCTGTCCTTCTGCTAAGCCACTCAATACACGTGTATACATATCACCCACGTTTGCAATTCCTAGCGCCTCACCACAATCTATTACCGTTATTTCTTTATCCGACATTACTTATTTCCTTATTCTCAATAGCGTATAAGATAATCACAATATGTCTGTAGTATTTCGCCCCAACGTTCACGCTGACTGAGCGATTTTCCCGGCAAACTTAAATCGGTTATTTTTGCCGCTTTATCACTGCGATGTATCGCGTTAAGCTTTCTTCCTTGCCGATACATTTGACTGATCATTACTGCCTTATGTCCCGCCATATCATGTCTTCCTATTATCTATCGCTAATTCCGACCAATATTTTTCACTCTCAGCACTAACTACAATGCAGAGACCATGCCAGCTAATTATCACCGCTTATTTTGTAAGATAAATAGACGATGCTGACAAGACAAAGAACTACGTTATATGTTCTAGTCGTGAACTAATAGTGAGATATGATTTAGGTAGATTAATGAGTTCTATTTACTCATATGCCAGAGATTTTATCGTTAAAACTCTGGAGGAATTACTAACGCGAACGGCGCACCCATTGCGAGGTATTACGTTCATCATTATCGAGTTGTTCTTGTCTCGATTCTTGTTTGAACTCTTCATCCTGATAACGTCCGACTAGTGATTGCATGGCTTGCTCTTTACTACTCGCTTGTTGCCACAATACACGTTGACGAGCCAAAGCTGCATATCGCGCATTAACTTGTTGTGTTTGGGCTTCAATAGCTTGATCTAGGTGAACCAGAAAACTCCGTAACTCAAACACTTTTTGTGCTGACATGGTCAACGTATCACCACGGCGAAATCTATCTAGGTATTCAGTCCTGTAGCGATGCAACTCATCCAATTGTTCCTTATCGGCTAACCAGGCTGAATTAGCAGTACCAACTTTAATAAGGGCCGCTTCAGTGTCTTTAGCCGCTATAACAACAACGGGGGATAATCTCTTTGATCGTTTCATATCGATAATGTATCAGGATTTAATATGGAATTAAAAACGTTTTGTATTTTGATTGATAGTCATCGGTGATGTAGCCTTATTAATAGTGGGTTCTTGCATCACTTGCTTCAAATTCGCTAGGCTTTGTTGCCAATTTACGGCTTGATCCATATTTTGTTTAATCAGCATTTGTAGTCGTGGATACAATGCTATCGCTTCATCAATCTCTGGATCAGTACCCATCGCATAGGCACCTATATTGATAAGGTCTTGATTTTGTCGATAAGTTGAGAAAATTCGTTTGAACAATTGCGCCAACACAATATGGTCTTTGGCAACAATTTGTGGCATCACGCGACTGATTGATGCTTCAACATCAATCGCAGGGTATTGACCTGCTTCTGCTAGGCGACGTGATAACACAATGTGACCATCTAAAATGGCTCGTGCTGAATCTGCTACCGGATCTTGTTGATCATCACCTTCGGTCAAAACGGTATAGATAGCGGTAATAGCACCTTTGCCTTCAGCGCCAGTACCAGCACGTTCAACTAATTGTGGTAATAATGCAAAAACAGAAGGCGGGTAACCTTTGGTGGCAGGTGGTTCACCTATCGCCAAGGCAATTTCACGTTGTGCTTGGGCAAAACGAGTCAGTGAATCCATCAGTAATAAAACTTGTTTACCTTGATCGCGGAAATATTCGGCAATGCTAGTTGCCAACATCGCACCATGTAAACGCATTAACGGCGAATGATCGGCAGGAGAAGCCACCACTACAGCTCTCTCCAGACCTTCTTCACCCAAAATATCTTCAATGAACTCTTTAACTTCTCGGCCACGCTCACCGATCAAACCAACGACTATTACATCGGCTTCAGTGAATTTAGTCATCATTCCTAACAGTACACTTTTACCTACACCACTGCCGGCAAATAACCCCATTCTTTGTCCACGGCCAACACTTAGCAAGGCATTAATTGCTTCTACGCCGACGTCTAGATGTTGGCGTACTGGTGATCGTGCTAGTGGGTTAATCGGCTGGCCATGTAAAGGTACACGGTCGTTTACTTTCAACGGGCCTTTGCCATCCAAGGGTTTGCAAGCGCCATCCACAATCCGGCCAAGCAACCCTTCACCTACTGGCACTTGAGAATCACTAGCAAGCGGCCTAACACGGGCATTGGGTACCAGACCACGCATATCGCCTGTTGGCATTAAATAAAGGATTTCACCTGAAAAACCTACAACCTCAGCTTCTACTGTGCGACCTGCAGCACATTCTATTTCACAACGGCTACCTATTGCAGCTTGAAAACCAACGGCTTCCAAGGTCAAGCCTACCATTCGTGTTAAACGCCCCATTACTGACAATACTTCTGTCGGGTCATTATCTAGTCGTTGTTGATGTTCTCGTAATCGTGACCGCCAGTTTACAGTTCGGTTAGCTTGCGGCGATAACGTATTACTCGGTGTGGTCACTACTACGTTCCTCACCTAACAGTTTATTAATTACACTATTCAGGCGTGCTTCTACTGAAGCATCAACGGTTGTATCGACGGTTTCAAGTCGAACACCACCTCGCGTTAATAGAGGGTCTTCTACCCAGTGCCAACCACCATCATCTTCAAGTGATAAGCCTTTTTTGACCAATTCCACATCTTGAGGGTGCAGAAATATTTTTAATTTCCTATCGTTGATCGGTAGTACTGCCATCGCGGCGCGTACTGCACCAATCACATGTTCGGGTTGTATTTTTAATTCTCGACGCACTAATTGTCGGGTCATTGTTGATACTAAGGTAATTAAGTCCGTTTCTATTTGCTGATCTAATTCTAATAGAGGCGTATTTAAAGTGGTCATGACCTGTTTCAAATAGTTAACTTGCTGATTTATTTGTTGTTGACCAGCTAACAAGCCAGCCTTGTGGCCTGCTTCTCGTCCCAATTCAAATCCAGCTTTATAGCCTTCCTCTTCCGCATCTTTTTGTAAGGCTTCAATATCTTCTACGGTAAATAATTTATGAGATTCATCCTCAACATCAGTAACTGACACCATTTTCGGTGCCTGCCAACGTTGATAAGCCGCGCTCAGCTCTTCTGATGACACCACATCAGATTGTTCTGTAATCAGTTCATTATCAGAGGAAGTCATCGCCACCACTGCCACCTAACATAATCTCACCTTTATCAGACAAAGTTCGTGCAGCGGTAAGTATCACTTTTTGAGCAGCTTCGACATCACTCACACGCACCGGAGGCATTGCTTCTAAATCATCGCGTAACATTTCAGCTGCACGTTGTGACATATTTTTAAGGAATTTTTCTCGCAGAGTTTCATCCGCACCTTTCAAGGCAAGCTGCAACTGATCAGTCTGGATTTCACGCATCAAGGTCTGAATACCACGGTCATCAACATCAATAAGGTTATCAAAGACAAACATAAGATCTTCGATACCTTGGCCCAAATCAGGTTCAGACTCTTTTATTTTTTCCATGATGGCGGCTTCAACACTGCCTTCAACAAAATTGAGTATATCGGCCGCTGTTTTCAGTCCACCAACTGACGTTGTTTGACCACCAGCACTACCGCTAAATTGTTTTTCTAAAATATCATTCAATTCAGTCAGTGCTGACGGTTGAATACCATCTAATGTTGCGACACGAAGTAACACATTAGCTTGATCGCGTTCAGGAAATTGAGCGAGGACAGATGCAGCATGATCAGCTTCTAAAAAGGAGCAGACAATAGCAATAATCTGTGGATGTTCTAGTCTAATAACTTCATAAATAGCACGAGAATCCATCCATTTAAGTTGTTCTAAGCCGTTCGTATTACCACCAGACAAAATCCGGTCTAACAAACTACCCGCTTTATCCTCACCTAATGCGCCTACCAACATTTTACGGACATAATCATGAGAACCAATACCCAGTCCCGTTTCTTGTTCTACGGTAGATACAAAGTCATCCAACACACTTTTTACTTCAAGCCGATTCACATTGCTAAGTGTCGCCATAGCCTGACCAACCTTTTGTACTTCTTTAGGCGTCATGTGCTTCAGGACTTCCGCTGCATCAGTCTCACCTAGTGAGCGTAAGAATACTGCCGCTTTTTCTGTGCCTGTTAGTTTTCGCGCTTCTTCAGCCATTATGCATCACTCGCCGACCAATTTTTAACCACTTGTGCAACTAGTGCAGGATCTTGCTGCACTAAGCTACGTACATTACTTAGTTGCTCTTCCATATCGGTAGAACCTGTGGCAATCTTAGCTATGTCATCGCTAGCAGAACCCGCCGCTACACCTTGTTGCGTAGATGGCATGCCTTGAGCGTTACCACCAGGATTTTGCTTATTATCAGCCACATGTATCTTATTCAGATCTTTAAAGGCGGGACGAATCACACCGAATATTAGGAATAATACCAATAACCCACCCAATACTTGTTTAGCAACATCCCACACCCATGTTTGTTCCCAAATTGGTAGGTCAGGCAAAGCTTCAACTAGAGCAGGCGCAATAAACGGTGCATTAACCACATTTAAACTATCACCTCGAGCTTGATTGAAACCAATTGCATCCATCACCAAAGCATTGATTCGAGTCATTTCCGATTCTGTAAGTGCCGTATTAATAACGTTACCTTCAGCATCAAGACTATGACGCTCATCAATTAATACTGCAACACTTAATTTTCTAACCGCTCCTGGAGCGACACGGGTATGGCTTATAGTACGGTCCAATTCATAATTAGTCGTACTGTTTTTGCTGCTACTGCCAGGCACCGTTGAGCTCGCTTGTCCGTTAGCATCAGTTGTCGTTTCTGGAGCAACACCACCACCTGGGGGTTGATTAGTTAACGCGCCAGGTACACCCATAGTACCACCAGCACCTACACGTTTTTCTTCTTGTATTTGTTCGCTACGCACCGCGGCAAGATCAGGGTTATAACTTTCTTGAGTTTGCTCAGTGACGGTGAAATCAACTTCAGCGACAACTTGTGCTCGAACACCGTCCATACCTACAATCGGAGACAATATATCTTCAATACGGCGAATATAGCCTTTTTCTATTTTTTGGGTGTATTCCAACTGGGTATCACTTAATGCCACATTAGCATCACGATCATTTTTGCTTAGTAACCGTCCTCGCTGATCGACGACAGTAACATCTGCATTGGACATATTAGGAACACTTGAAGCGACCATATGCGTAATAGCAGTTACTTGACCCGGCTCTATATTCCTTCCTGCATATAAATTTAAGATAACGGATGCCGTTGGCTCTTTGCGATCACGAACAAAAACTGATTGTTTTGGCGTAGCCAAATGTACACGAGCACTTTGAACATTATTTAATTGTGAGATTGAACGTGAGAGCTCTTCTTCCATTGCACGTTGATAACGGGCACGTTCTACAAATTGGCTGGTACCAAACCCTTGGTCGCCATCCAACATTTCCATACCTTGAGTTGAACTACGTGGTAAGCCTTCGGCGGCTAGTTTCATACGCAGTGCTTGTACTTCAGAGGCTGGTACCAATAAAGCTCCTGAAGTAGGATCTAACTTATATTTGATATTAGATTGTTGCAAAATGGCGACAACCTCAGCAGATTCTTTCGGTTGCATACCCGAAAATAACACCTGATAATTCGGAGTTTGTGACCACATCAATACATAACCACCAATTGCAATACTGGCTGCAATAGCGACTAAAAACATGACTTGCTTCATAACAGGTTGGCGCGATACGTTAGCTTGCATTGCACCAAGCGGTGTAGTTGGCAAAGGCATCATTCCTGGGGAATTAGTAGTGGCGGGGACGTTTTCCATGATTTTTCTCTTTAAGTATCAGTTATAGAGTTTAGGAAATCTAAACGCTCATTCTCATTACTTCTTCATATGCCGAAACTAATTTATTTCGTACTTGCAATGTCGCTTGAAAGGCCACGCTTGCTTTTTGAGATGCAATCATCGTATCAGCTAAACTGATATTAGGATCACCCATTTCAAAAGCTGTTTTGAGCTTGCCAGATGCTTTTTGTGTTTCATTAACCTGATCAACTGCCGATTTCATTAAGCTTGAAAAACTAACCGAATCGCCACCATCGCTTTGACTAGGAGTCGTAATTTGAGCTGTTTGTTGAGTGGCTTGTGCTTGAGCGGCACGCATTTGCATTAATAATTGGTTAGGGTCAATGGCATTAATCATCATGGTTCTCCAGTAGTTCTTTGGTTAACCTTAGTTATGCAGACTTCTTGCCAACCTTCTCTGGAATCTCAACACCTTGCTCTCTAAAACGCGTAATTTTGTAGCGTAGTGTACGCTCACTTATCCCTAACTCGTTAGCTGTAGCGCGTCTTGCACCATTATTATTTTCTAATGCTTCAATAATGTGACGTTGCTCATGGCTACGTAAATCATCATTTAAACTATTATCATCGCCATGCTCGTCAGTATTTTGACTATTACTCAATTCAACAGCCATAGACTCAAAGGCTAAATCTTGCGCCTTAATACTATCGCCAGATTGCAAAATTAACGCCCGTTGTAAAACATTATCTAGTTCACGAACATTTCCTTGCCAATAATTAGCTAATAACGCTTTCACCGCACTTTTATCAAACTCAGGTGCCAAGCGTTTTGCTTGGCGACAATGCCGACTAATTAACTGCTGTGCTAACGGTAGAATATCGTCAGGTCTCTCTCTCAATGGCAATAACTGCAAAGGAAACACATTCAAACGATAGAATAAATCTTCCCTGAACCGCCCAGCTTTAATTTCTTCACGTAAGATTCTGTTTGTTGTTGCAAGCACCCGTACATCTAAAGACAATAGTTTACGCCCACCTAATCGCTCAACTTCTCGCTCTTGTAGCACACGTAATAACTTCGCTTGTAAACTCAAGTCCATTTCAGAAATTTCATCAAGTAATATGGTGCCTTGCTGTGCCTGCTCGAACTTACCAGCATAGGCTTGACTTGCACCTGTAAATGCCCCTTTTTCATAACCGAATAGGGTTGCTTCCAACATATTTTCTGGAATGGCGGCACAATTAATCGCTATAAATGGCTTATCATGTCGTGGTGAATTATCGTGTAAAAATCGGGCAAGGACTTCTTTACCCGTTCCACTTTCACCATTAATCAATACCGTGGCATCTGTATCGGCTACTCGACGAGACAAACTTAATAAGTCCCTCGAACTCTTATCGACAGCAATCATGTTCTCCGAACTAGGAGCTGTGCGAATATAACGCTGAACACGCTCGAGCAAATCATCTGCTTCAAAAGGTTTAATTAAATAATCACTGGCACCTTCATGCATCGCTTCAACCGCACCTTGCACAGTGCCATAAGCAGTCATCAATAAAATCGGAAGATCGGGAAGTAATGCCCGTGCCTTTTTCATTAAAGTTTGACCATTCATTGGCCGCATTTGTAAATCGCTTAACAGCAAACCAAATGGCTCATTAGCTAGTTTATCTAAAGCACTTTGCCCTTGATCCGTTGATGAAACTTTATAACCAGCCAACTCTAAAGTGTCACATAATGCTCCACGTAGGTCGTTATCATCCTCTACTACTAACACGGTTGATTTATTCATTATCTTTCCTTTGTTCTTATTTTTGAGCCGTGAGTATAAAATCATCTGCAGGTTGGTAGAGAGGTAAACGCAAACAGAAGGTACTGCCTTCACCTTCATAACTTTCAAATAGCAACTCACCTTTATGAGCCTTTGCTATTGATTTTACGACAGCCAATCCCAAGCCTGTTCCTGAAGAGCGAGTTGTAAAAAAAGGCGTTAAGATTTTATCTTGATCAGCTTTAGCGATACCTACACCATCGTCTTCTACACTTATATCTATATAGGCAATATTCTCTTCATCTTTAATTATGTCAGCAAAAATAATGATTTCTCCCTCAGCCTCACAGGCTAAGCGTGCATTATTCACTAGATTATTAAGCGCGCTGGTCAATGCGTCTTTACTTCCATAAACATAAACTCCTTTTCCAGCATCATTTATTTCTAGATGTATATTTTCTATATCTGATTGCGATCTAAATTGCTGCTCTACCCCTGCAAGCAAGTCTTGCAGTAAAACCGGGGCCGTCTCTGCCATAACACCGCGTGAAAATGCCAACATATCTTTTACCAAACGCTCCATGTGACTAATACTATTATGTAATCGCTTAGCAAAACGTTGTATTAACTGCGGTTCGGTATTTTCTTTTAAGAGCGGCGCGACATACAACAAAGCAGTAGATAAAGGTGTTCGAATTTGATGCGCTAATTGTGCCGTCATTTCACCCATTGAAGACAGTCGTTGTAAATGAGAGACTTGTTGCTTAAGTTCACGTGTCTCAGTGACATCATTCATTAGCACAATCTGGCCCGGTTTATACTCTAGTGGACTGGTCGATATATGCACTAATCGACCATCGTTCAGCGAGATATCATGGCCATCATTTGATTGCGGTCGAAATGCCCGTTCAATTACCTTTTTCCAAGCTTGCCCATCTAATTCTGGCCCCAATAAATCGACGGCAGCAGCATTACTTTGCTCAATCACCCCATCACCATTCAATACAATAACGCCGTCTGGTAATACTGCTAAAAGACGCGTCATCCGTGTAGCTGAATGGTTCAGTTGGTCATCAGTGGATTTATTCGAATTAACATTAGTAAAAGCAGCATGATCATGCACAGGTTTATTCAGCTGTGAGCATGGCTCTCCTAAGACTAATGTTTCATTCATAATTTTCCCCGCATAACGACAAGTGTGTTTAGTTATTTAGAGCAATAAACATGCCTTTCATAAAAAGCATTTAAAATCAATAGCTAACGAGACCTTATTAACTTAGCGTCAAAGCAATGACTTACTTCGGAAATGCTTAGTGCGATCTAGTCACCATCACGCTGAATACCGTACTTACGCATTTTTTCCACCAAGGTTGTACGACGCATTTTTAATCTATTGGCGGCGTGTGCTACTACACCAGTAGCTTCATCTAAAGCTTGTTTAATCAATAAATATTCAAGATTTGCGAGATGTTCTTTTAAATCTAAGCCTTCTTCTGGCAAGCTATCAATATCTGCTAATGGTATGTCATCTGAAACTATTTCAGAAACAACGACTAAAGGTTGAGCTTCGACCACTCTCATTACCTTTGAAACTGGCGTTTCATCAATAACAGTAACAACAGAGGCAGGCAAGTCATCACCGTCAACCTGAAACTTCTCAGGCAAATCATCGTAATCTACCGTGCCATAGGGGAAAAGAATCACTAAACGTTCAACAACATTAGCGAGTTCACGGACATTACCTGGCCACTGATAACGATACAAGGAAGCAATAGCCGCCGAGGTTAAACGCACCGTGCCACGATTTTCATGTTCGACACGGGTAATTAATTCATTGATCAATAGAGGAATATCTTCTGGACGTTCACGTAGTGAAGGCATTTCTATCGGAAAAACATTCAAGCGATAAAACAAATCTTCGCGAAAGCGACCATCCGTTATGTGGTCTTCCAAATTACGATGTGTAGCAGCAATTACACGAACATTGGCCACTATTGTTTTATTACTACCTACACGCTCATAGGTACGTTCTTGCAACACACGTAATAACTTTACCTGCATAGGCAAGGGCATATCACCAATTTCATCAAGAAATAGTGTTCCACCTTCTGCCATTTCAAAACGACCTTTGCGTGCTGTTATGGCACCCGTGAACGAGCCTTTTTCATGGCCAAATAATTCACTTTCTAAGAGTTCAGCAGGAATCGCACCACAGTTCACGGGGACAAAAGGTTTTTGTTTACGTGATGACAGATGGTGAAGGTTTCGTGCCACCACTTCTTTACCTGTGCCAGATTCGCCTAAGATCAACACATTTGCATCAGATTCAGACACTTGGTCGATCATCCGCTGTACAGCTTTCATTGCACGGCTATTACCGACTAAACGTCGATAATCATAAGCTTGATTATCGCTCGTACTTTCCTGTTGCCCACGATAAATAATGGCTTGTTGTAAAGCATTGCTTAATTGGGGATATTTAACAGGAATGGATAAGGTACCTAATGTGCCAGGGAAATCAATGATTTCAGCATCGGGTAACTCTAATTGAAACACCGGAACCCGTGTTTCATGATTTACTAATTCACGTAACAACTGCTTGGTTTGATGCTTATCACCACAGTCACCAACAATTGCCATTGCAATATTAGATAACTCACCTGCATCCTCAAACCACAAATCAATATTTTCAACAATAACGGCTTGGCAATTTATAAACTCGACCAACGTTGATAACAACTCACGTCGAACTGGATCAACTTCCACCAGCAGTACATTGTTTGAACTCATTTTCGCTCCAGCCATTGAAGTTAATGTTACATCGAATAACACGACATAAGTATTTCACAAGCCAAGAGTTAACCACCTTTCCTATTGATTGTCAAAAAAGTGACACTATTCTTTCCAGCAATAAATAACACGGCTGAAAATAATGCTTTTTAATGGCTATCCTAATAGACTTAATACCTGTTGGGGTAATGAATTAGCCTGCGATAACATGGCCGAACCTGCTTGCTGCATAATTTGAGCACGGGTTAAATTTGCTGTTTCTATTGCAAAGTCTGCATCCATGATTCTTGAGCGACTTGCTGATAAATTTTCAATCCCCGCACCCGTTACAGCCATTACGGATTCAAGTCTATTTTGAACTGCACCCCACTCGGCTCGCATAGTGCTTACATTATTTAATGCACTATCAAATGCTGTAATTGCAGTGTTACCTAAACTAACTACATCCAAGCCATCCAAACCCAAATCTTGAAGACTCAAGCTAGTTAAATTGACATCTATCGTTTCACCCACATTACTACCGACTTGAAACGACACACTAGAAGTTGCTAGCACCGTTTCCGTCCCAGGCCAAACCTCCAGAAATCCCACTAAAGGGTTATCCGTTAAGTTCGCAGTATCGGGAATAGTACCTATCTCCGTAGTAACACGAGTGCCGCCACTAGCATCAGCACCACCAATACCGCCAGTATCATTATTACTTAAGTTCAGACCGCCAATGAACGCAGCACCATTAGTT
>Ga0213868_10003585_pt1 | contig 14429 bp, 10 predicted proteins | sample PICome_9_FD_160087 | JGI IMG/M metagenome (GOLD analysis project Ga0213868, IMG submission 160087) | Coastal seawater microbial communities near Pivers Island, North Carolina, United States - PICO127 | ecosystem: Environmental > Aquatic > Marine > Coastal | place: USA: North Carolina...
TTTAAAAATTCACTTGGTCCATCAGCTAGTTTAGCTCAATTAGGGTTAGGGTTAGGGTTAGGAATAGCCTAACCCTAACCCTAACCCTAATTCAAACCCTAACCCTAACCCTAACCCTAACCCTAATTCAGCTAAACTAGCTGATTGACCAAGTGAATTTTTAAATTGAAATTTTTGATTCCGCTGAAAGATGAATGAATCAAGAAGTCAATAAAATATTCATCATTTTCGTGGTGAAAACCTTTTTTGATTTTGAGATTTTGGTTTCTGATCTCGTGTGTGTTGCGCGAATCGTGCCATTATTAGTACCGATGAGAATCTTCTTTTTAATAAGCTAAAGTAGCTTATGCCCTTTGCTTTTACAAGACACAACTACACGCGCTTTTTGGCTCTTTTGCATCCCATTTCAAAAGAGGAATTACTGCCTCTTGTCTATAGAGGATCGATTTCTTTCACACATTAGTTTTGGAATCATGCCTCGTGAGTTATCGTCTACTGCTAGAGCAATTCTAGATCAAATGGATTCATTATTTGAAAATGACATTGAAAGAAATCCTAACTCCGGAACGATGGTGACACCGCCCAGAATCTCAAAAGCTAATAAGGAATCTTTAAGTTCACCAGAATTATCCCACGCAACATATCGCACCTCATCCTCTACTATTACAAAGTATGACTCACAAGGAGGAGAATCTGCGGTGCCTTCTGGAATGGTGATTACTGCAGAGCAAAAGTTCGAGTACGCGGAGGAGGCTATCATGGACCCCACTTGGCTTGATTCAGAGGACGATGAAGAAGATGATGAGGTGAATGGTGATAAGAACAAATCTTTCATAAGCGTCACTGGAAGTTTATTAAGTGGTTTACAATCCGATGACTCTAAGTCTCGCAGTTACTCCTTCGGAAGTAGTATCAGTGTAGGAAGTTGCGGTTTCGGTAAAAGTAGCTTGTGTGATCTCAGTATTTCTAGCATAGGAAGCAAAAATAGTCACGATAATAATCTGCTTGATGTAATAGATATGGGCCCTAATTATCAAAGTCCTAACAGTTTTGATAAAAGCACACCTGGCGACTGTGTGGAACACGAATTAGAATATCTGTACAATCTTGAAAATTTCTCTGAAGATGAAGATGCCAATACATTCAATCAATCTTCGCTCAATCATGATGATAGTAGCGATGATGAGAAGAGTTTATATTTACCCTCTCATCTCATAACTCAGAAGGCAAAAAAACGCAACCAGTCAATTGAGTATGATGTATTTGAAAAATCCCAAGGTAGTTGCGGCAACTTGGATGATTTTAGTCTTGGAGACTTACACGAGTTCTCTACTCAGGGAAAAGATAGAAACATACATGCTGAGGAAGAAAATAGCGTAACCTCTTTAGACAGTGACTTCAAATCAGGAGTTTCTAAACCTCACGGTGATGTCCACAACGTAGACAACACTAAAATTTGTATTTCTATTGGTGACAAAGACATGAATTGTCAATCAACCGATTCTTTTTTGAATGGAAAGGAATGTCAAGTCATCGAAATGGAAAATGATGTTTGTTCATCACGTAGTAGCTGCGAAGCTTTATCGAATCGTAGCTCACCTTCTAAGTCAGAGCATTTTGATTCGACTATTTTACCATCCGAGCAGTTATTGCTTTTGAATCATACAGCTGGTATAGTCATAGAAGATTTGGTATTTTCTTTGTTTGACTGCCTTGGATCAAAAACACGAAAAAAACGCAACTTCAAGAGTGACAAATCTCAGTTCAAATGGGGACATCACGTGTTTCAGACTTGCATACAAAGACTGCGAAATCTACGAATGATCGAAAGCAGTATTTCGTCTGATGATACTGTCCGACCTCATTATATTTCTCCTCCTCGAGCATTTGAAGATTTAAATTTGAATGAAAATATTAATGAGATTGAGTGTTCGCCTCAAAGAAACGAAAGACGGATTCTAGATCTGTTGGCATGCCATAAATTTCATGAGGCCATTCAGCAATACGAGGCAGAAATTTTACGATTAAATCAGAATTTGGATATATGCGATGCTCGTCAAGATTTGTTTGCGAAGTATCAAAGATGCATCAATATAGCAACGTTGAACTTAGGAATCATGCATCTCATTATCTTTGATTATGAAAGTGCTCTTAAAGCCTTGAATTCAGCACTGGAATCATTTCCAGATGATAATGAAATACACGTTGATGTCCTAAATTTGATCGCATGTGCGAATTATGCGATGGGAAATTTTGAATCTGCTCAACAAATATGGACAAATGCGCTTACGATATTGAACAAGCACGAAATCAAAAATACGCACGTTATCTTGGCACAGATATACAACAACATGGGATGTGCTGTCTTTGAGACCTTGTCTGAATCCAAGGCACTCATGTACTTGAATAAGTCTATTGCAATACAAAGCGAATTTATTCAAAATCCTTGCAATCAGAAGGAACATCTTCATAGAACCCTTCTTTGCAAATTAACTACAACAAGGGGAAATATTGGTTATTTGCATATTCGAATGAAACGATACTCGTCTGCTTTACGTGATTTTGAAACGTGTTTGAGAGACGGAAATCTATGTCTTGATGCGGATGATAAGTTTGTCATCGCCACTCTTGATTATCTTGCAATCACGTTCTTGCGCCTTGGAAAAGATGATGAAGCGTTGAAGCTGTATTCGAAGATACTGACATCAAAAATTAAAGAGCACAATGGTGCACACGATGAATGTACTGTGATTCTAAACAAAATTAATTTACTGCAGAGTAAAGGAAAAAAGAAAAAGAATCAAGCGTCTCAAAAATGTATCTTTAACATTTGTAACAGTATTGAAGACAACCAAATCGAAAAAGAACGATTTGAAAAGTTATTGAAAAGCATCGGACTCTACACAAGACGATCACATGCCTCAGTGAGATAATTAGAAAAGTTGTGAGCGTACTTTTTGACACAAAATTTGAGTAAATGTTAGCTAAATTAGCTCATTCATTCCGTTCTACTCAATTTTTATAGAGATAGTTGGCGCGCTACTTCATTTTATTCATTACCTTGAGTAGAGAGACTTACTTACATCTTCAACAACGCACGACGTACCTGACGATGCACCCGTTAAATCCATACGCGAAGAAAAGTAACACGTCCAATATCAGGAAAGTTGGGCCTTGCGTTGAGGTGAAGGACTCTGGAATGCGTCTCACAGCTCAAAATGATCAGGCATCTCGTTCAAATGGATGTCAAAATGCACATCAAGTGACTGTGCCGCCACCGTCTGCTGGTAAAACCTTTTCATTGAGTGCCACGCCAGCATGTAAACAACCTGTGAATGTGTGTCCAAATATCGAAATGAAAACATCTGTCACACCGTCTCCCACTCTGAAGTTACCTTTAAAACAACAGCTAAAGTACGAGATCGCAATGCTGAAAAAACAGAAAAAGGATCGCATCATAGCGAAGCAAAGTACTCTGCAACCAGTTACACAAATTCAGCCCCCTAACGTCAGTGTTTGTAAAGAAGGAGACCAACAACCAAGAATTAATTTCAATACCAATGGATCCCATCAGAGCTTTGTAGCTTTAGAGAAACAGACTATAGCACCAGTGCCTAGAAGTTGTAACTCGGTAACGTCTCATTCGACCAACTCAAATTTAGGAAAAAACACGTACATACATAACCAGCAAAATATTAACATTACTAAGGCAGTGCATCCAATCAATGTACCTACGCACATGCACATGCCATTAGTAGAAACCCAGACAAGACCACCAATGACTCCGGGTTACCAACACTTTTACCCTATCGCTCATCACGCATTTTACCATGGGGCTCCTTTACTTCATCATCAACAAATTCCTTATCCATTCACTCCAATGTATTTTCAATCTAATCAGCACCTTCCGAATCCCATTAAGAACAACGCCCTGATCCCGTCAGTGCCAAAGGCACCTTCGATGATTTTGCATACAGATCCTCTTCATCAATCATTCTTTGGTAAGACGCATTGTCTTCTAAAAACTCAAATCAAAGTTGTTAAAAAGGAAGGCGAATCTTTTGGTATCAATTTGAAGTACGAGACAAAGATTAATTCCAAAACAAAGGAAACTTGTGGTGTTTTGATGGTAACGAACTCTAATGTTCAAAATCTACGAGCAAAACCGGGGACAAATCAAGTTAATCTGCTGCAAAAAGGAGATATTATTATATCAATTAATTCTACAAAGATTTTTGGGTTGCAGTTCCGTGAAGCTACCAGTTTGTTTGCGAAATGTAACCGCGTCCAAGAACCGAACATGTCTAGTGAAACATCACATGCCAGCGACTATGTTTGTACTTTGACGATTGCGCGTGACAAAAAGAGGGCCAAATTATTGGCTCTCTTGGAAAATTTATCACTGGATACAACAAAAAGTTTGAGTATTAAAGGTGCTTTTGGTCCAGCGCCACCAAAAGTTCCGTTCATTATCAATGACGCAACCGGAATGATTATGACAAACAACGATTTTAATTCAACGGAATTGAACGCTCTAATTACCGGGTACTTAGAATGCCAAGGACAGTCGAATGCAGATGTCTTCTCTGATATTCTTTTGAAACCAATTGGAATGAAAGATCTAAGACAAAGGACTGTCATTGATTGCAGCAAAAAATGGGAACATATGAGTAAAGTAATAGAATTGGAAATGTCCAGCAAAGCTATATCTCATTGGAAATCTGTTTGGAAAGATGAGACCAAAGACGAAGAACAGAAACAAGTTGAAAGAGAGTTCATATCCGACTCTGAGCGAAGTTTTTTGCGTCAAAGACCTCGCCCGTCAGAAGGGTGTAAGTGTGGCAGCAAAGAGCATGTGTTCGTTAATCATCCAGACTGCTTCCTTTACAGACACTTGAGGAAAAGTCTCGATCCAAATGACGACCGGATCGATGAGACAGGAACCAAGAGCTCCGAAAAAATTGCCAAGTATGATTCTATGTTAAAGAACAAAACCTTGAATAGCATTGGTAATGCACATCTGCAAAGGATGAAAAATCAGTTGGAAGAACAAGAGGCCGAAAGAAATGAAGCCGTTTTTGTCAATCAAATGGAGCAAATTCAAGCTAAACGCGGTATCGCTGTGTTTTCACCCAAACATAAATCAGTGATGGTTATCTCGGCCATTGCTTCTTGTCAAGAAAAACTCGTTGATTCGAGTAACAATGATGAAAAGTCAGCAGAGAACAGAGCCATAATAGACCCAGAGAGCGATGACGACAGTGATGATGACGATGATATCCCTCTGAACGCAGCTCTGGGTAAAAGATCTGCGACACCATCAGACGTAAATGAGAGAAAAAGTAAGACGGCTCGGTTTTTACGGAAATTATCAAACCTTGTATCGTTAGGTTCCATTCTAGAACACATAAGTATCACATGGGGTCATCTATTTATGGATCCTCTCCCTGTCGAGGAAGCTTGGTGAGTACATAACATGTTGCCAACACTGAAGTTCATCACATTGTCTCACACTTGTTATATTGGATGTAATAGGGCTAGACATTGCACATTGAAAGGATATACGGATCGTACTTATATTCCTGAGAAACTTTCAAAGGAATCTTCATCTGGTTACACATTCGAACTAGCTAAATTTGCTCTTTCAAGTATAAGCAGACAAGATAAATTGAATGATAAGGATAAATTTGCTGTCACATACCTTTCATCGGATGTAAAAACTGGTTTACTTCAAGAAATTCAGGATTGCATTTTCGCTGGTCTTGTCGAGGTGAACGAAGATGGAGCTTTGAAGATGGCAACTAATTGGGAAAGAGCTATTTCACCCCACATTCTTTTCGATATGCTTGAAAGTGGATGGTCTTCGAAAGATGACACTTCTAACAAGTTTTGTATTCACCCCATTATTCGAAACGGAATAGAATCCGAATGGACGCGCACATCGGTAGGATGGGTCAATAAAGGTTTTCCTAAAAAGGTGGTAATCGTAGATGAAGAGTATGCACGTCTCCGACAAGAATTGATCGATAAATATGAGGATCACGAGGCTAGTGGTGCAGGTGTCCATCAATTTGGTGTTTAAAAATAAAATTCATTACATCGCACGTCTTCATATCATATTAAATTAGCGTAATGAAGTTTAGAATTTGTTGGACAGCTGTGGCTGCGAAGAAAGAGAAATATTCTGACCTGACATACTCCTTTGTGCAAACCGTTCCGAACGGCTACTGGGCTTAATAATCATGAAAGAGCAACATAAATTCTCATCCACCGATATTATACCACCCGCATTATCGAACTCTCCACAATAGTTCGGAGCACTGAATAGCGTCACTAATCTTCTCCCCGCAAAGAATTCATAACCATCCTCCACCACTTGATGGGCTCTAACTACAAGATCTAAATCGTGTTTTTCCAGAAAATTGCAGACTACATCAGCTCCAAACACAAAACTAACCCCACGATCATTCTCTCCCCATCCATTAATCGTATGATCAGGATCGCTCCACAGAAGATCACACATCAGACCTACGTCAGGTATATCACAAGGTCGACTAAGATCAGCAATCTGCTGCAATGACTCAATTTCTGGACTTAGTCCACCGTGCATACAGAGAATCTTTTCGTCAATCAATGCAGAAACGGGGAGACAATTGAAGAGTTCCGAAAATTGTTTCCACAGTTTGATAGAATACCTCCTTTTACATTCATCGTAGAATCCATAAATTCTATTGATACCAGCTGCTTCGTGATTTCCTCTCAAAATAAAAAAGTTGTTGGGATATTGAATTTTGTAACATAATAAAAGACAAATGACTTCCAAGCTTTGTTTCCCACGATCCACGTAATCTCCCAAAAAGAGGTAATTTGCCTGAGGAGGGAAACCACCGTATTCAAAAAGTCGCAATAAATCTAAATATTGCCCATGTACATCTCCACAAATTTTCAACGGTGCTTCAAGTTCGAGTAGCATCGGTTGGGATAAAAGAATGGGTCGTACACGTGTCGTGAGTAGTTTGATTTCAGCCTCTGATATACTCGCTTGTGTTCCAGGAGGTGAACCTCTTAGCGCAAGAAGTCTTTGCATAATGGATATGATTGGATCATCTGTCGTCGCGATGGAAGAATTTGTGATTGAAGATGGAGCATCGTTGATTTCTAAGTTATCTATTTGAATATTATCCGAAGGGGTAGACGCTGGTGGAGCAGATTCGTCATCACTTTGAAGTTTGGCCTCTGATTCGTTTTGAGACACGTCTTCCTCAGCGACAAGCGTAGCCGATGAATCGATGGTTTCGGTAATGGAATTGTTTACCATGGAGGATGCCACCGCCGGCGTCGTCGTCGTCGTCGTGACAACAACCTCGGTGTTTGTATGGTTTCGGTCTAAAGCGTCCATTTTTTTATTTCTATAAAATAAAAAAAAAGTTTTGTCTTTTTGAATATGTGTGTGAGTGCAAGATCACTCCGAGTTCGATTTGCTTCACTGAAATGGAAAGGAAATGTCAGTGAAGCCTTCTTTGTATATTCGTATCAATACGATTGATTCGGACAATGCTTCTTAGAATTTTACAGAGGAAGTTGTGACATGAGACCTTTCGTTTTCTGGCGTTTCTTGATCGCGTCGCAAGTCGCAACCAACGAGACAAAAACACGTCAAAAAACGTGCGAGACATCATCATGCGTGGTTTTTCTAAACCATGTAGTTTTGGTATTTGGGTAGTGTAAGTGAGGATAGTTAGTACGTTGAAGAGGAGAAGATAAATTTTACTCGTCGATACATACACCTACTTACGAGATACAACACTCACTACTACTAAACAAAAGACACAATAATGTTTCATAAATTGAAAACCACGATATGCATATCTATATCCATTATAGCATGTGCAATACACGCAGCAAGTTCATTTACATCACCACTACGAAGCGATTCTACACGTATAGCATGTTCGTATCTATTCAATAATGTTAGTACTTCATCGGATCCACTATCGACCAAAGTGCCATTCTTCATTCAAAAATTACCAGATCGACCATCGAAAACAGACTGTGAGAGTATTTCTTCTTTAGTGATTGATGTGTTTTTCCGAGAAGAGGCCGAACGTACTCCTGAAAAAAGATCTGCTGGTTTTATTACCAAACCTTTGATTCTGGCATATTTGAAAAACTTACAGTTTGGTGATGTTCGAGGAAAACGGTATCTTTTGGGAAATGCAAACAGCAGTATGTTTGTGGCAAGGAGATTGAAATGCATTGGAAATGGTTATCTGGATCCTGCATATGGATATTCAATATCTGATCTGAATGACCTTGGATCCGTTTACAATATGGATTATCTTGCAGAATCTGAAAAGGGATATGAATTTGGTGAAATTCTAGGATTTGTGGATGTTACAGAAAAGTCGTTTGGTTTGTCTGGTATTGCAGAATCTTCTATACGGACAATAATACCCGAGGAAGATAATGATACTTCAGATCTTAAAAAATTGAACGATGCTCCAATCAAACGCAAGTCCAACGATAGAACAATGAGACCAGTGCTGACAAATCTTTCAGTAGCACCATCGGCAAGAGGAAGTGGTGTTGGATCTGCACTTGTTGAAATGTGTGAACAAGTTGTTAAGAACGAATGGTCTCGAAAGTATTCTGAAATTGTATTAGAAGTGGAAGAAGAGAATATAAACGCCCAAAGGTTTTATGAAAACAGAGGTTACGTTGCTTTATTCTCAGATCCAACAAGTCGTAGATTTGATGCTAGTGGAATTATATTGAGGAAAGAAAGAACAACCAAGATATGTTACAGAAAGGATTTATCAGAAACAACGAAAGTATCAGATGGAGATGAAAATAGGTTCAGTGGCATCTTCAGTGCTGATATGTTCTTTGCCAGAGTAAAGAAAGCTATTGGAGTAAATTAATGCTTATATAAGTAGTATCTCACAATGTTTGCCAACTCGTGTTGACAAAATTAGATAATTGCTCCAAACATATCGTCATAACTTCATCGACATCGAGGATCTCAAACAGTCAAGGCATATGCGTTATCAACAGATATACATTCATGGACCAACCAAAACCCTTGTCTCGGAGGTCTTCGTTCTTTGATGAGAGTCCACAGAAATCTTTTTTCATGAATCTTTTCATTTGCTGGTTGTACGGATATTAAAACCGTCTTCATTGCACCACGAGTATTCGTCCCTGCAATTTCAGGACCTACACTTAAAACTTTCCACTCTTTATTGTCCACCAATACACGAAACGTTGGATTTGATGCATACGCCATAAACGCCTCTAGACTTCCGCCATTTGCAGCACGGCATGAGTCAGATGAAAAATTGAAACAAACTTGCAGCCCTGCATTCGTAATAGGTGCGTTGTTGTTTTGGAGAGAATCCATACAAAACGAAACTACATCTTCGGGGATTATTTCTGCATTAGGCTGAGGCAAACACGTTTGTTGAAAATCGGATGAAGTTGTCACAAAATCACATTCATCATCTTGTATATTGGAAAAATCTATGCCACAGATTTTGGTACTAGTGTGACTCAATCCTCGTATTTGAAAACCAAAAGAACTAAAGGCCATGGAATTTCTCAGAAAGAATAAGAGAAGCAGCGTCCATTTTGGAACGAAGTTTATCATTAGAGTAGAATCGATAAAAGTATCTATTTATTGAGTTGACGTCTCAACTCTCAACAATAAACAAATCTTTGTCGTTCGTCGTCGTTCGTTGTTCGTTGTTGCAAAATTCTCCCAGTATTCGGTAATAAATCAACCGAATAATCGGAGGTTGTACCTTCCTCTTTCGCTTCTCCTTTCGTTCTCGTGATGTCGACGAGAAGCTTAGCATCTGGGGGATAAAATGGCCTAAATTAGGGGTTTACTCTATTTCTTGGAACAGATGCTGTAGTGGCACACTCAGTGTTAGATGTATTGCAAGTACCATTGGTTAAATTAAACTTTGTGGCAGTTGCAAGCATTTTTTCCCACAACGACTCTTGTAGCCAGAAATCATCTGCTTTTTTTCGCTGGCTCCTCCGCCCCAACGACCCAACGAAACTGGCAACACTAAAGGTCTTCACTCATTAAACCTGAAGTTGTATTGTACTCACAGTAGCAACGAATAGTCACAGGATTTTATATAATCTTGACCTTAGCCCTTCAACGGTTATATAAGTACATACTAGCCAGCCATAAAATTCACTAAACAAATTTCAAATCATGTCCAGATCTCACTACCGAAATCGTATCAATGCAGCATTAATCCTCCTGCTCGCTATCAGCAGAACAGTCGGCTCCGACGCCGGTGCCCTTCCTTCCATTAGATCCGCCGCGTCGATCGCCAAGTCTAACCAAGAAGCACTCTCAAACAGACAATGTGTTGCTAACCTTAAGAAATCAAACGGGCAGTGTCTTATCCCCAGAGGAGGAGCATCTGCCGCCTCTGTCACAGCGAAGGAATCAGCTCTCATGAACAGCGAATCACTGAAAATGGTTGGAGTCATTGGAACATGCATGGCCTTCCGCGATGCATTCCTTGACTCTGTTCAGGAATGGTGGCGCGGGAACAACACCGCCAGATTCTTAATGGCCGGGGCAGTTGCCGGCATTGTATCTAGAACGGCTGTTTCGCCTTTGGAAGTCATTGCTACTGCGCAAATGGTACGTGGGGGAAATAAGAGTTTATTGGGAGAACTTACAGAACTGTTCCAGACGGAGGGAATCAAGGGATTCTTTAAAGGGAACGGTGCCAATTGTATTAAGGTTGCACCTACTCGTGGTGTGCAATTTTTTATGTTCGAACAGTTTAAAACTCGTCTTGTGCAATGGAAGAGAACCTCTCAGGGCCTTGCAGAGGATGCGGACATAGCTCTTAACCCTATTGAGCGTTTGATTGCGGGAGGATTTGCTGGAATGATTGCTTCTTCGATGGTGTACCCTATTGAGGTTGTCAAGACAATGCTTACTATGTACCCCGGTAAATATGCTGGAATTGGCGCTGCATTCAAAGGAGTCATAAGTGAGGTCGGACCCAAAGGACTATATGCTGGACTTGGGCCCACACTCATTGCTATGTTCCCTTATGTCGGAGTTGAGTTCATGATCTACGAAACGTCAAAGATTGCCATCGAGGCTATTTTGTCCAAGGCATCTGCCGACGGTGATTCTGTTTCTCTTCCAATCATCATTTCTCTTGGATTGGGAGCCCTTGCTGGTGCAGCTGCACAAACTTCCGCTCATCCTCTTGATGTTGTTCGTAAACGTCTTCAAATCCAAGGTATTAACGGTAACCCCGTTTTGTACAAGAATACATTCGACTGCATCTCTGGAGTTGTGCACAAGGAGGGAGCTGGAGCACTTTACAAAGGATTGGGACCTGCTTGTGTCGCTACTATTCCAGGAACTGGAATTGCTTACATAACATATGAGTTCATGAAGAATCTACTGTCCTTGACTTCGGTGTAAGATTCCATGATTTGATCATATGTGTTTAGAAAACATTTCTTTCTTCTATCAAACGATATTGATGATATCCATAATGGAGTAGCGAGGAAACAACTGAGTTGGGAATGCATACGTAATTGCAGTCATTTCCCCCCTAAATATATTATAATGTAATGTAATTAAAAACTACATCATAAACATAGAAATCGACAGTCATATTTGCTGCATTTCAACTTTAATCCCTACCTTGTTGGGGTTGCACTACGCTTTTTTCGTCTTTCGTCGAAGGTATCCAGTCGCCAGTCGTCATTCGGTCATTCGTCATTCACCCCTACAATCATATTCAATAAGACAATATGGAAGATCAAGATAAAATAGATCATGAGGCAATCTCAAATCGCCAGGCAGCAAAATGTAGATCCGAATCGATTGATTTATTTGCTTTAGAAAGTTCAGCAGCAGAAGCCAACGTACTACTCAAAGCGGCTCCTTTTTTCAAATTTGTCTTGACTGGTGGACCATGCGGAGGAAAGACTACATCTCTTGCACGACTGTCGAGCTACTTACGTGAAAGGGGTTTTGAAGTCATGACTGCCCCAGAAGCTTTTACTATTCTCGCTGGGAATGGTTTTCGCATGGATTATTTTGCTGTAGACGGTATGCCAAACTGTGAGTGATATTGTATTGTGTTCCTATTTTTTCTTATTCTACTGGTGCGTCTTCTCATTTGCGAGGAATGTTGAACTTGGAATCAGGTGTTCAAAATACTGTAATGGACATGCAATTAACAATTGAGGATTCATTTGAAAGAGTACTCAGAGCCAAGGGTAAACCTGGCGTTCTTCTATGTGACAGAGGACTTATGGATGGAGCGGCCTACATGGATCCTCATGCTTGGGAAGAATTCCTTAGAAAAAGAAATACATCTGCTGCAGAGATAAGAGAAGGGCGGTACAATGCTGTTTTCCATCTAGTCACCGCAGCCGATGGAGCAGAAGCATACTACACTTTGGAAAATAATGAGGCGAGAACAGAGACAGCTGAAGAAGCAAGATCTTTAGACCATTTGACTAGAAAGGCATGGATTGGTCATCCTAAACTGTTTGTGTTAGATAATAGCACTGATTTTGAAGGAAAACTCAATAAACTTGTTGATATAGTCACCGATTTGGTCGGATTACCGAACACCAGCAAGAAGACATTCAAATTTCTTCTCGATTCTGTTCCTGATCTCAACACCTTTCCCGAAGAGGTCAATTATCAACTATTTGAGGTAGAGAAAGTCTACCTTTATGAAGAAAAGAAAGACACTGGAACTTACGCGAATGAATATTCATTCATAAGAAAGAGGACACATCTTTCAAGGGATGGCAATGCTTTGGGATCTTCGTATGGTTTGACAACTGTGCATGTCACACATTCTGGAAAACAAGTTGAAGTTAAAAGGATCATCACCCCTCGAGAATATAACGCTGCATACAAAACGCGGGATCCAACTCGACTCGTGGTAAAACAACGAAGAATCACTTTTCTTTGGGCGACACAAAGCTTTAATGTTCATATTTTCAAAGAGCCCAATGATGATTTATGTATCTTGCATGTTCAATCTTCAGAAGGAAGCGATACATGTAAGGTTCCAGAGTTTTTATCCGTAAATAGAATGCTTGGGGAAAATGACGAGGATAAACAGTATGGGGCTTTCTTCCTATCGCAGCGAACGAACTAACTTGATTATAAAAAATCACTTGCGTTTCTATAATATTATATGTATAAACGGAGAAAAATTGTCTTTGAAATGGTACATGTATAATGGATATCACTCGTACATTACTTGTTGACTTTCTTATCAACAAATTCGGCATCTATAATTTCTCCTTTACCATGATTCTTTCCAAGACCGCTTGATGCTTTATTGTAAGTAGAATCATCATAAAAGACAGCTTCATCTCTAGATGGTCCTCTAGTATCGATAGCTATGTTCCTTCCATTCAGATTCACGTAAAGGCTATCAATGTTTCCATTCGAACTATTCATCGTCGCGACTGCCGAACTGTTTCTACCAGTAACTGTAAAACTAGCCAAGATTCTAGATTGTGTTTTTCCATTGATAGAAACTGTCGAAATACTTTGACTGAATGGGCTAGACACTTCAATAGGTTCTCCTAAATATCGGGAACATTCAGCATTTCTGATTATGTAACCTCTTGCGTCAGATAACAAATCAGACATTTGACGAGATTGTTCTTCGACAGCCTCCGCTAAATTTCCAGCTAACGATGACACCAAAGGTTTCATCATTTTTCCAAACATTCGAACTCCTAGAGGAGCATCTTGAAACATTTTGTCAATAGATGACGATACTTCTTCTTTGGCATTTTGCTTCTTCATGGTTATGGCATCCGTCTTTTTCTTGCCAAACGGGATTATGGATTTAATGGCATCCCCAGCCTTTTCTAGAAAAGATTTCTCTGCAAACAGTCGTGTGATTGTTTTTTGATGAGAAGGATGAGACAATATGGACGGGGTAACATGATTTTGTTGCAACCCACGACAAGCGCTTCTATGGGGCATCGTTACTTGAAACCCATTGGAATGTGTCACCAAAGTGGCAGAAAAACTATATAAGTATCTACTAATCTTCATAGTTAGTGCGTTGAATTTTATAAGCATCACTTGGAAATGATTCCGTATTTCTTCCGTTTTCCATCGAGAAAAAAGCTGCGCTGGAACCTGGAGGTGTCATGAGTCATGATATGATTCGCATTTTGTCAAAAAGAGTTCGTTCGGATTCTTCTCTGTCGTCTGTCGGTGAGAGAGTTGAACTTGATCCCACTTTAAATAATTCTAGACCATGATAGTACCATAATGCGCGAAATAAACAAAAAATGTGATTTATGTATTGATTATTTTTCATTATCCAATAGCTAGCGCACACTTCGAATGGTCACTGGTTCGATCCCGGTTGGCAGCTAACTTCGCT
>Ga0213868_10003587_pt1 | contig 14422 bp, 12 predicted proteins | sample PICome_9_FD_160087 | JGI IMG/M metagenome (GOLD analysis project Ga0213868, IMG submission 160087) | Coastal seawater microbial communities near Pivers Island, North Carolina, United States - PICO127 | ecosystem: Environmental > Aquatic > Marine > Coastal | place: USA: North Carolina...
CCAAGAAAGTCGAGGGAGGCTTGGAAAACAAGGAGGATATCCCCGAGGTGGATCGAAAGAATTTCCGCTATCCTGGCCCATGCCCCAGTAGCCGTGAAAGCGCGATCATTAGCCTTGCTGATGCCGTAGAGAGTGCCTCACGAAGTTTGAAAAAGCCTACACCTGAAAAAATACGCAACCTCGTCAACGAGATTGTCATGGCTCGGGTAACCGATGGGCAACTTGATGACAGTGATCTAGCGATGAGTGATATCAAAAAAATCTGCAAGAGCTTTGCTTCAACGATTAGGAGCATGATGCACTCGAGAATTAATTACCCTAAGGAAGACGGGCAGAATAAAAAGGGCAGTAACTCAGCTTCTCGTGCTGAGAGAAAAGACAAGAAAGACAAGAAGGAGGATGCTGCTGAGAAGGTGAAAGCCTGAATGTATAAGACGATTATTATTCATGCCCGATCTGAACGTCTACAATCACCAAAAAGTCATCCCTCTGTCAGCAGAACTTTCTAGGAGGCTGCACTCATCTGGTTGTAAAGCTGTGTCAGAGGTGCTTCGGCTAGCTAAGAAGGGTTCTGATTTGCAGGGGCTTGAAGAGGTCGAAGTTAGTTTTGTCGATGATGATACCATTGCTGATCTACACTTCCAGTTCATGCAAATTCTAGGGCCCACGGATGTGATTACGTTTGGCCATGGAGAAATTTACATCAGCGTGGAGACGGCAAAATTACAGGCACGTGAATACGTCAATGATTTTGAGCGGGAGCTGATGCTCTATATTGTCCATGGCTTACTGCATCTGGCGGGTTACGATGACGCGACCGATAAGCAGAGTGCGATCATGGATGATTTGCAGAGCTCTATTCTTGCAAAGGTGTGGTAGCGAAGAGTCCTGTCTCGCTGACGAGGTAGTTCATGATCGCGTCGTGGGGGATATGTGGAACACTCGCCTTGATTTGCTTTTCAAAAGCGGCGCCTAGCTTGAGGCCCTTGAAATGCTCTAGGGCTCGATCATAATAACCTTGCCCGCGGCCCAGCCTGGAGCCGTCCATGCCAAAGGCAAGTCCTGGGCAAATGATCAGGTCTATCTCGGTGATATTTATTTCAGGGTGCACGCTTGGCTGAGGTTCGAGAATCTGCATGGAGTTCGCTAACAGTTGCTTGCTTTCCGTGACTAGATGAAACGCGAGCTGGTTACCAGCTTGACAAAGAGGGTAGGCGAATTTTTTCTCAGGCAATAGCTGATGCAGAGCTGAGAGTGAGATCTCCTGATGGATAGCGGAGTAAAGGCCGATGGTGTTTATTCCACTGAGAAGATCTTTAGCAGCAGCGATATGTTTTACGATCGCCATTGAGCTTGATTGAATCATCTCTGCTGACATTGCAGCTAAGCACGCTCTGATTTCCGATCTTAGCTGTGACTTGGCAGTTACTGGCTCACTCATGCTTGCATGGAACCCAAAAAGTGAATCCGAGGCACGTATAATTTTTGTTTATCTTATACAGGCTAAAATCCTTACTTGATGCACCGGACAATAGATGGCATTTTATTGGTATCATGTTTTGGTCAAAAAGTCTGCTTGTCTGCATGATTGCCCTGCTTTGTCTGGGCGCATGTGCAAGTAAGAGGACTGTGAGTAAATCACAGCTCAGGCTCGATCCGTGGGGTAATCCAGAACGCTTCAGTGTGGGTAAGGATAAGGATGGAAACCCACAGATGAAATCCGATCGCCGCAGTTCCTTTGAGGGTAAAACCAGCAACATGACTGCAAACCAGGATTTCAGCGGCAAGGATTACACAACAAATTCTTATGCTAAAAAAAGATGGGGAGGGGATACTGCTTTTGAACGGAAGCAATATCAGGGCAATACGGATGCCAATCAATATAAGATGGAGCCATGGTTTGTGCGCAAGCAGGCATTAGCTGAAGGCAAGCAGGCGCGTGCAGAGGGGCAAAGCTATCAGACGAGCGGTTATGCTAAATCAACCGCACTCGAGCAGGATTCAGGCCGCTTGAAACATCCCAGTGATGCGGAAACCGATGTGCGCAGGCGTGTGTATAAGCAGCCCGATATTATTGATTGGAAAGAGCAGCAAGGGCTAGGGGTCAAGGACACCAACAGAATGTTGGGCAGGTCTGAGTAATTAGAACGGCAATTAGAACGGTAATTAGGGCTATAATTAGAAGGGAAGCTTCGGTGATTTTCCACCTCCGCCCATGCCTCCCATCATGTCGCCCATGTCATCCATGCCGCCAAGTTGCTTCATCATTTCTTTCATCTTGCCCTTCGATTTCATCATCTTGCGCATTTGAGTAAATTGCTTGATGAAGCGATTGACCTCAATGATGGTATTTCCTGATCCTGCAGCGATTCTTTTACGGCGAGTGCCTTTAATGAGTTGCGGGGTTGTCCTTTCCCGTTGGGTCATGGACAAAACGATAGCCTCCATGCGCTTCATGCGGTTTTCATCAAATGCGTCTGCTGGGATTTGCTTCTTAATTTTACTGAACCCAGGTAGCATGCCCATTAGTCCGTCAAGAGGGCCTAGTTTGCGGAGCATGTTCATCTGGTCGAGGAAGTCATTGAAGTCAAACTTGCCTGACTGAAGTCGTTTGGCCGCATTCATGGCCTCCTCTTCGTCAATATGCTCAGCTGCAGTTTCGACCATGCTGACAACATCTCCCATGCCAAGGATGCGGCTGGCCATGCGGTCTGGGTGGAATACGTTGAGCTGGTCTAGCTTTTCTCCTTCACCGATAAACTTGATGGGTTTGCCTGTAACGGCACGCATCGAGAGTGCGGCACCACCACGAGCATCGCCATCGAGCTTGGTCAGGATGATGCCGGTAATGCCCACCGCTTCATCAAAGTGCTTGGCGACTGAGACAGCTTGTTGTCCTGTTGCCGAATCAGCGACGAGTAGAGTTTCACCTGGGTCGACAAACTTGTGTAAATCCTTGAGCTCAGCTATCAGCTTTTCGTCAATTTCCTGACGGCCGGCGGTATCAAAAATGAGGGCGGTTCCATTTTGTGCCTTGGCCCATTTCAGTGCTTGCTTGGCTACCTTGACGAGGTTTTTCTCGCCGGCTTCGGGAGTGAAGCAGGGGACGTCGATCTGTTTGGCAAGTGTCGCCAGTTGGTCGATAGCGGCTGGCCTGTAGAGGTCGCAGGCAATCAATAAAGGGCGGCGGCCTTCTTTTTTGAGGCGAAGAGCTAGCTTGCCTGAAGTGGTTGTTTTTCCTGCGCCATTGAGTCCACAGAGAAGGATGTGAGCGGGAGGATTGAGGTTCAGTGGGGCGGCATCACCACCTAATAGCTCGGTGAGTTCGTCATTGAATATTTTGACAATTTGCTCGCCGGGTTTGATGGACTTGAGCACATCAATGCCCATCGACTTCTCCCTGACTTTGGCGATGAATTCCTTAGCAACGCTAAATTCAACGTCTGCTTCAAGTAGCGCGAGACGGATCTCACGCATAGCATCGGTGATATTTTTCTCGGAGATTTTGCCGAGACCGCGCAGGTTTCTGAAGGTTTTATCGAGGCTGTCTGATAATGATGAGAACATAATGATTGAGTGTGTGGAGTTTATTTGAGTTGGTAGGAGGCTTCCCGATTAACAAGGAAAATCCAGCTCATCGGTTTGCCGTATTGAGTTTCGCCTATGCTGCGCCACTGAACGCTGACCTCGCAGGTGCGGCTGCGTAGACGACGACTTACCTTCCATTGGGCAATTTTACGAGCGGGATCGTATTGAACGGGAACTTTTCCAAAGCCGGCTACACGCATGACAATGGAATCAGCATCAATGTTCTCCACTTTAGAGAGATCAACTGAGATGCTAGGTAGTCGAGTTGAGATGATAGAGCCGGGCTCAGGAATGACAGGGTGTGGGGTAGTCTGAACAATGGCACCAAGCGTTGCCGCAGATGTTTTGGTGGCGTTGAAGCTGGTTGCGTTGCGGAAGATGTAATCATGTGTTCCAAGAATGATGTATCTAGGAATGGTGAAATTCGATGTTGAGCGAGTCGTTTTACCGGGGAGAACGGTAAACAGGCACTCGTAGCCTTGTTCAGAGGCGATGGATAGCATTTCGCCGGTCACAAAGCCTCCTGGATAAGCGTAGCATGAGATGTTGCTGCCGAATTGCTTTTGTAGGGATTTGCGTGACTGTCCCATTTCTTTGTGAAGATAGGCTTTGAAAGCAGCTTCTCCTTTGGCTCGTTCTGATTTTACAGCTGCAGGATATGGGTGGGAAACGGAGTGGCTGCCAATGGAGCAGCCATGTTTTTGCATCTCCTTGATCATCGATGTGGTCAGAGCATTGCTACCCCCATTGATGTAATTGGTGTAGAGGAAGATGGTGAATGGAAATCCCATTTCCTTAAGAATGGGAAAGGCATCTGTGTAGATTGATTTCCAACCATCGTCGATGGTGATAAGAACAGAGCGGTCTTCAATGGTTTTCTCTCCACGTTTCCACGCCGTAAAATCCTCTAAGCTAATTACATTTAGGCCAAGATCCTTGATGGCTTGCATTTGGCGTCGGAACTTGCCCGTCGAGATAAGCATCTCCGTGGCGTCTTTGGTTGAAGAAAAATCATGATATCCGAGCACGGTGACGCGTGCATCAGGATTTGCAGGAATGTTGACTGACTTTACCTGATCAGCAACCTTTGGCTTTGTTTGCGTTGTTGAATTATTTGGGCTTTTGGGGCTTTTTGGCGTAATCGCGATCGTTTGAGCTAAGGTGTAGCTCAAAAACTTGGCATCACCATTATCAAACGGACCGTGGCCTTGCGCTAAGCTAACAAGGAGAGTCAGCACAGTGGCAATGCCTGAGAAAATACCTGAAAATTTCTTCATGATCAGTGGAGGATTAGAATATAACCCCATCGAGACGGATGGAAAGTCCTGAGTCGTCTGGGTGCGATGGATCATGTTGGATTTGGCAGTCGCTAGTCTCCATGGCCGTGATGCTAGCTTAAAGGGCTGGGGTAAGTGCCTTGATCGACAAGTTGCTTAATGGCATTAACGACATGTGGTTTATCATCAGGGTAGGTGACGCCAAACCAAGAGCTGGTGGTCTCAAGGAGGCGGCAGTCGGCTTTTTTCTGGCTAATCAAATCATCAACGAGTGTTGGGATGTAGCATTCGGATTTGAGCTCGTTGCCGGATTGCTTGAGGAATTGAATGAAATGTTCTTCAAGCTGGGCAAAGAACTCAAGGTTGAAGCCCCAGAAATTCATAGAGGCAAGAGCATGCTCACCAATCTCAATACGGGTGCCGTCCAATTGGTTGCCGTAAATTTTGCCGTCTTGCTCCCTTTTGATCTCAGTGACTTCTTCCACCTCACTGAGCAGGCCGTTATTTTCTGAGCAAATGCCACGATTGACATCACCATGATCGGACAAGGTCTTGTTGATATGGTAGCCGACCATGCAGTAGTGGGACATGGAGTCATCGGAGTCATTGGACTCTCTGAAGTAGGCTGCGATCCTTTGGTAGGCGTCAGCGCCGTAAAAATCATCCGCGTTAATGACGGCGAAGGGCCCACTAACTGCGTGTCTCGCTGCTCGGATGGCGTGGGTGGTTCCCCATGGTTTTTCCCGGCCTTCAGGGACGCTGAAACCATCGGGCAGATCGTCAAGCTTCTGAAATGCGTAGTCCACTTCGATTTTACCTTTGAATCGAGCTCCTACGCCTTCTCTGAAGGCTTGGGCGAAGTCTTCGCGGATGATGAATACGACGCGCTTGAAGCCTGCACGGATCGCATCATAGACAGAATAATCGAGCACGGTTTCGCCATCAGGGCCCATTGGGTCCACCTGTTTGAGGCCGCCGTATCGGCTGCCCATGCCGGCTGCGAGGATGAGTAGTGTTGTTTCCATGGTTCAATAATTTTCGCTCAGTGATAAGGGAGCGCTTTTTATGCAGACAATGTCTAGCTAATGCAATGGTTTCTTGTAAGTAAGCCGTGGTTCTTTAACAAAGAATGTTAACAAAGAATGCTATTGCAGCTGGGGGCTTGCTGTCTTTATGATGAAGCCGCGCTCTGAGAGTTTGTCATAATTTACAGGAGGCAAGTCCTTCATCTTCGTAGTCATCGGAGATACCTTACCCACCCAATAATACCCCCGCCTAGATTGTATGGACGATACCCCCAAAGATCTCGACCAAAGCTCAGAGCGTAATCACGTGCGGCGAGTATTTCATGCGATGCTCACGGCTCGTGTTCTTGAGAATAAATTGGGAAGTCTCTATAAGGCAGGGAAAATTGTAGGGGGAGTTTATCTTGGTAAAGGCCAAGAGGCTGTCAGTGCATCAATGGCCGCTTGTTTGGAGAAAGGGCGCGATGTCTATGCGCCTCTGATTCGTGATCAGGCAGGACGCACAGCATTTGGTGAGGAAATTTTAGATTGCACCCGCACCTACCTAGGCTCTGTCAAAGGGCCAATGCGGGGCCGGGATGGTAATATTCACCGAGGTCGGCCAGCTGAAGGTATGTTGGCGATGATTTCTCACCTGGGAGCTGCTATTCCTGTGATTGCAGGGATGCTCATAGCAAAGCGGCTCAAGGGTGAATTGGATGGGGTGGTTGGTGCCACTTGTGTGGGTGATGGTTGCACCTCCACGGGAGCATTTCACGAGGGTTTAAATACTGCCGCTGTCGAAAAATTGCCTTTGATCTTAACGGTCGCCAATAATCAGTATGCTTATTCGACTCCGAATGATCGACAATTTGCCTGTCATGATCTCGTTGACAAGGCTGTAGGATATGGGGTGCGTGGTCACAGTGTGGATGGAACAGATATGCTGGCCTGCATCAAGGTGATGCAAGAGGCGGTAGCTCGCGCCCGTGAGGGTGACGGTCCTCAGCTTGTAGTGGCATCGATGCTCAGACTCACAGGGCATGGTGAACACGATGATGGTTCCTATGTAGATGCAGCCCTCAAAAGCTCTGGGCTAGGGCGTGATAGTATCGAGGTTGGAATCAAACAGCTCATAGAGGGTGGCTTCGCAACGGTCGAAGAAATCGAGCAATGGCAGCAAGAGGCTGCCGATCAAGTGCAGCAGGCAGTCGCGATCGCTCAGAAGGAAGACGGTCCTGACCCCTACAAGGATGATTGGATGGCATACTCAAATCCTGGGATGCAAATGCAGAGATAATAATGAGTGATGTGACTTACATAGACGCTATCCACGCTGCCCTCGATGAGGCCATGGAGCGAGATCCTGATGTTTTCCTCTACGGGCAAGACATCGGTAAATTTGGTGGTGCCTTTAAGGCGACCAAAGGCTTGCAAGAAAAGTATCCTGGCCGGGTATTGGATGCGCCGATTAGCGAAGATGCGATGGCTGGCGTTGCCATTGGCGCTGCCATTGAAGGGGCGAGGCCAGTTCTCGAAATGCAGTTTGCTGATTTTTCCTCCGTCGCATTTAACCAGATCATCAATCAGGCGGCGACGCATTATTACCGAACAGGTGTGCCAGTGCCGCTGACGATGCGCCTGCCATCAGGAGGAACCCCCGGTTCCGGTCCTTTTCATAGCCAGAGCATGGAGGCCATCTACTCCCATTACCCGGGGCTGGTTGTGGTCACGCCAGCAACGGTAGCTGACGCGCACAGTATGTTGCTTGATTCTATCGCAATGGATGATCCTGTGATCTATTGTGAGCACAAGTTCTTGTATCGTTGGCTGAAATCCGAAGATTTATCAGGGGACCGATTACCCATTGGTAAGGCGAGAATCACGCGGCCTGGCAAACATGCGACGGTGGTCACCTACAGTGCGATGGTGCATGAAGCCGTCCGAGCCGCCGAAATGCTCTATAAAGACGGCGGCTGGGAAATCGAGGTTGTTGACCTGCGCTCAGTCAAACCTCTCGATACGGATACTGTTATCGCTTCTGTTGCTCGTACTGGGAGATTACTGGCTCTGGGCGAGGCATTTCCGTGGGGTGGGGTAACGGCCGAAGTTGTTTCCCGCGTGTGCGCGGACGGCTTCCATTTGCTCGATGCTCCTCCGGTAAGACTCAATTCTAAAGACACGCCGATACCGTATCATCCCAAGTTATGGTCATCACATCGCCCGACGCCGGAATCCATAGCTGAAGAGTTGCGTAAGTTATTGGATTACTGAATAATACATCTAAATTTACTAAAATAAAGTAACCTATAAAACCATGCCTAAAGTTCCTATTATGATGCCACAGCTCGGCGAATCGATTGCCGAGGCTACGATTATACGGCTTAACATTGCCGTCGGCGATAAGGTAGTTTCAGACCAAGAAGTCATTGAGGTGGAGACCAATAAAGCGACGATGGGGGTGACGGCGCTATGTGCCGGTGAGGTGACCGAAATTCTCGCTGAAGAGGGGGTGAGTTATGCCGTGGGCAGCCTTCTTGGAATCTTGGAGGTGAGCGAGGATGAGCTGGAACGTACCGGCGAGAAGTCAATGGAGGAGATGAATGCCGAGGAAGCTCAAGCCTCAGAGTCTGAAACCGGTGAGGAGGAGCAGAATGTACACTTTAAAACCGAAGATGGTGGTTATCGAGAGCCCGTGCTGGTTGAACCCAGCATCAAGGGTTTGCCAGTGCCAACAGGAAAAGAAGGGGCGCACTACATATCACCCCGGATGCGAGCTAGGATGACCGAGCTGGGGCTCAGAGCTGCGGATATTTCTGCCGTTTCTGGAAGTGGTGCAGGTGGCCGCGTTACCGTGGAGGATCTCGAGGGATTTCTCGAACACATCAAAACATGGCCCTACACCAAGGCGTCTCCCATGCGTCTTGCCGTGGCTGATGCGATGCGTCGGAGCTGGACTCGTCCGCTAGCAACGGTTGCCAGACCTCTGGTAATGGATAAGATCCTTGATCATCGCCGTCGTCAGGCGCTCAAACCGGGGCCGGCGCTTTATCTATTAAGAGCTCTGGCACTAGCATTGGCGGAAAACCCAACCACCGCTGGTTATTTGATTGGTGAAAATGTCGTTCACCCGCGTGCCTTTGATATTGGTGTGGCAGTTCAGGTTGACGATGGGGTTTTAGTTCCCATTATCCGCAACGCTGACACGAAGTCGCTGAGTGAGCTTGTTGAAGATTATAACCGTCTTGTAGAGTTGGCTCGTTCGCGAAAACTTCCCGAGGATGCAACCAAACATGGAATTGCAACCGTGACCAACTTTGGTACTTTTGGCTTAACTTGGGGAACGCCTATTCCGCTGCCTAATGAAACCCTGATACTGGGCCTCAGCGCTGGTGTGAAGCGTCCCGTTTGGAGTGAGGAGACCAGCACCTTTGTTCCAGTAACGGAAGCGGAGATCGATTTGACCTTTGACCACAGGGTGGTTGACGGCGGTGGTGCAGGAATGTTGCTTAATCGTATTTCTGAGTTGCTGCAACATCCAGAAACTCTCTAGGGGGAGTCCAAATTGCCGCATTAATCAGCCGCATTTCAGCTTGCTGGCTGCATGCCGAGCTGGGCATCAACGGCAGCCATCACGCTGGCGTTGACCTCTGCAATGCTTGTATTGGCATTGATTACGTGTGCATACGTTTCATCTTTGAGATTCAAGAAAAGCTTGCGACAAAATTCGAGTGATTCACGCTTTTCAAATTCGTTTGCTGCGCCATCTCTAACGCCGATGCGCTGTAGTGCGATATCGACATCAAGATCGAGAATAATGAGGATATCGGGTTGGGGGGCGAAGATCTCATTTTTTGCGCGGATCGCTTCTGGGTCGATGCCGCGTGCACCTTGGTAAGCCATGGTGGAAAAGTAATAACGGTCTAGAATGACGATGCCGCCAGTCTTGATGGTCGGAATGATGAGCTGCTCAACGTGTTCGCGCCGGTCGTTGATGAAGTATTCCAACTCATCTTCTATGCAGAGCCTGCCCGTGGTTGCGCTATCTCTGAGTTTCTTTCCCCAAGGTCCATTGGTCGGCTCGAAGCTTTGCACAACCTCACGACCGCTCTTTCTCAGAGCATCGGCGAGCATGGTGGCTTGAGTCGACTTTCCCGTTCCATCTATACCTTCGATGACAATGAGGTATCCTTTGGCTTGGGAGCTGTTGTGCTTGGTGGACATGAAGATGAAAATTGATGGGTTTAAGGCATTCTTGAGCGAAGAGGTTTGATCAAGGCTTAGAGTTTTGACCAGGCATCCATGCCTCCAGTGACATTGTATACACTAGTGAAACCTTGATCCACGAGGTAATCCATGACTCGACCACTTCGGCCGCCAGATTTGCAAATGATCAATAGCTCCTGCTCCTCGCCCATGGCCTTGAGTTCAGGGATGAATTCGGGTATTTCGCCCATAGGCACATGTCGGGCAGCGTCAATATGAGAAGCGCCGTATTCCCATGACTCGCGCACATCGAGTAAGAGCCCGTTAAAGGATTCGTCTAGTTTGCTTTTGAGTTGTTCAACGCTTATTTCGTCTTGGTTTTCCATCATATTTGTGGGCTTGGTTTTGCTGCTGCAATTTTGCTCGTAGTCAATTAAGTGAGTGATGCTTGGATTCTCACCACAAAGAGGACATTCTGGGTCCCGGCGTAGCTTGAATTCCCGGAAGCTGGTGTTTAGCGCATCATAGTGAATGAGACGTCCCAGCGGCGGGGTGCCGCAGCCAAGGATGATCTTGATTGCCTCCATGGCTTGAAGACTTCCCATAATACCCGGCAAAACGCCGAGAACTCCAGCTTCTGCACAACTCGGCACGCTGCCGGCATCGGGAGGTTCAGGGAGCATGCAGCGATAGCAGGGGCCTCCAAGGTGTGGCGCAAAGACACTGAGTTGACCTTCAAAGCGGAAGATGGAGGCGTAAACGTTTGGTTTTTTGAGGAAGAATGAGACGTCGTTACTGATGTAGCGCGTAGGGAAGTTGTCCGTGCCGTCGATGATGACATCATACTGAGATGCGATTGCCATGGCATTTTCAGCATTGAAGCGGCAGGCGTGTTGCTCAACCTTCACATGCGGATTGATTTCTCTAAGTCGTGCAGTGGCACTTTCAAGTTTGCTCAATCCAAGACTCGATTGGCTATGGACTATCTGACGTTGGAGATTAGATAGCTCGACAGTGTCAGGATCAACAATGCCGATGCGGCCAACACCAGCCGCAGCCAGATAGAGACAAGAAGGGGATCCAAGACCTCCAGCGCCGATGCAGAGTATCGATGATTTCTTTAGCTTTTCCTGCCCTGCAACACCGACTTGCTGAAGAGAGAAGTGGCGTGCATAGCGGGCTTGTTCCTCTTGGCTGAGCATAGTTTGGATACCGAAAGAGGCTGCAGTTGAAAGGGTGAAGAAAATGGCCGATTCACTTCAGAAAATCGAATCTAGTGGCGGCGGAGGGTTTGGTGTGAGGAGAGCTTAGCCCTTGAGTTTATTTTCCAAAGCTTGGTCAGGTTGAGCCCCATTATTGAGTGCTTTCTGGTAGTAGCTCAAGGCGTCCTGTTTGCGTTTTTGCTGCAGATAAAGGACGGACAAATTGTAGTAAGCATCAGCTAATGCGGGATTTAGTTTGATCGTGGATAAAAAGTGTTCCTCAGCCTGTTGGTAGCGTTTAGCGGCCCCTGCCAAGTTCCCTAGATATAAATGTGCGCGTGCATTGTCTGGCTTCAGAATGAGCGAACGCTCGAACGAGTTTTGAGCATCATCGACCTCTTTGTTTTTGTATTGAGCAATACCCATCATGAAGTGTGCATAGCCGCTATTTTCACGCATGGTGATGGCTTCGTCCAAGCACGCGATCGCTTTGTTGTAATGCCCCAGTTTCATTTCGACTACACCGAGCTTACAGAGGATGCGATAATTGCCAGGCACTCTTTCGTTAATATCGATAAGCACAGAGTGCGCAGCTTGGATGCGGCCTCGTTCAAAATGGCGTATGATCAGGTCCTCAACATACAAGGTCTCTGACTCAAGGGCATTACCATAGGCGCGAGCGTGAGCCATGGATACACGATCTGAGTTTGAAAACTCCCCATCTGGATGACGATGAGCCGAAGCAAATTCCTTTTCCTTATCAGTAAGCTTGATTTTTATGTTTCGAATATCACTGATTGCTTTGGAAAGGCCTTCGATTTTGACTGTTGATTTTTGATAGGTATCCCAGAGAATTTGCTCTCCCATGCGGCGGCGTTCTTGTGCAGCAAGAAGGCGTTTGACGATTCCTTGAAGGGTTTTGATTTCATCAGGGTTCGTGTCGGCCTTATCATTAGCATTAGGGTTTTTATTAGAATTGGCACTGGCGGTGGAGAGGGCTGATTTGGCGTCTCGAAGCTGAGATTCAAGTGATTGGATGGTCTCACTCTGCATTGCTTGCTCTTTCTGGTATTTTAAGATGCGAGTTTTGGCGATAGCAAGGTTGCTGCGGGCCTGGGTAAGCTCATCCTTGGTGGTATTTTGATTTTCCTCAAGAAAGCCGAGACGATCAAGAGCCTCTTTGAGTTCAGTGCCGAGACGCATGTTTTCGGTGATCAGTCCTTGAATTCCTTTGGAGTCACTTTGTTTCAGTGTTTCGGCGAGGAGGTTTCTTTCTTTCAGTAGGTTGTCGCGCTCTTTGCTGAGCTCCTTGATGGTCTCTTGAGATTCGTTCAAGCTAAGCTGCATTTTTTCAATGCGGCTATTGGCAGTGCCCAGCTCATTGCGGGTTTGTTCGAGCATCTCGGTAACTGTTTTCAGCTCATCTCGAAGCCCCCTGACCAGCTCGTTGTTAACGGCACCTTGTTGCTGCATGTTTTGCTGAATTTTTTCAGCACGGTTTTTGGCGAGTTCAGCCTCTTGGCGGAAGTTGTCAGCATTTTGTTGAGCTTCTGTGAGTTTTTGCTGGGAAGATTTTAGGGCACGTGCCGTAATTTTGATTTCCTGTTCGAGTATTGTCTTTTCCTGGGAGATGCGGTTCATGTCTTGCTGCAACGGTGCGCGCGCAAGGACATCCCGTATCATCGCGATTTCTCTGTCTTTCTTGGTGATCAGCTCATTGAGGCGCTTACGCTCTGTGTCGTCTAGCTTGCTCTTGGCGTTTTGATCATTCGATGCTGCAGTCTCTTTTGTTGCAGTCTCTAGCTTTGTTTTCAGCTCCTTGTTTTCTTTTTCAAGTTTATCAAGGCGAGCTACCGTCGAGGGATCGATTGTGGCCCGACCGGTTGTGCTGTTATTGCGCGAGGAAGGAGCTGATTGGTAGCCTGAGCCTGCGCCGCTTCCGCTTGCTGAGCCTGGCTGAGGTCCTTCGATCAGGTCTTGGGTTTTGATTTTGTTACTGGCAAGTTCAGCGGTAGCATTGGGCTCGATCTTCTTCATGCTCTCCTCAGTGCTAGCGATACGGCTTTTTACGAGGTTGGGCTTCCAGTTTTTGTGAGACTTATTGAGGACGCTGTAATAGCTATACGCTTGTTGGTATTTTTGCCATGCATCACTAAATTTGCTTTCCTCTTCGAGTTTTTCGGCGCGTTTGATTTCAAGCCATGCCTGGAAAAAAATGTCTGCTGGGTCCACTGCAGCTGGATCTTCTTGAGCATCTAGGTCACAAGTGAACGCTCCCAACAGCATGGGTATGATCAAAAAAAGCGGAATAATGCTTCTGGATATGCTTCTAAAGCCGGAGTGCCGTAGGAAACTCATGAGTTGCTAATATTAGTCAGATTTGTGTGGGCTTGCAATTGTAAAAGTATCTGTTGGGCATCGCTAGCAATGCAGTAAACGCATTAAAAAGTGCCGTTAAGTTTACGTCCAATCCAGAAGCTAGCCAAGAGGCAGATCAGGCAGGCTGCAGTGAACCAGTGTGACCAGAGAGGTGTGCGAGATTCCAAGGGCTTGGGTATCGGTAGTGCATTGATTGCTTTGCCAATATTTTTGATCGCAGCACCCTCTATGAGTTGGCCTTTCGAGACTCGGGTCATTTCTTCAATGACATCGGGGCGAGCTGGCATGCCTGTTTTTTCGACCTCACTTCCTTGGGCGATTAATGTGGTGTCTGTGCTGTGAGCTCTATCTTCGCCAATAGTGGCGCGAATTTTCCAAGCTCCCGGTTGAGTTATTTTAAAGCGCCCAGAATAACTTCCCCATGTTTCATCCTCTTTGTTGAGGCTGATTCTTTTGCTTTCACCATCAGGTGAGTCGATGTTCACGTAGAGTTCGCCTTGGCTCAGGGGGGCTCCGTATTGATCAAAGGCATTCGCGTTTAGGCTTACTGAGTCACCCGGCTTAGGACGCTCAGGTGTGAAATAGAGCCGTATCCGTGAGCCCGCAGCCATGTTGCGTTGATAAGACATCCATCGGGCAACCTGCCCCCAAAATCGATAGTGGTAGAGATCCTCAACGCCTCGGCGCCATTTCCATGCGGAATCATGCCCTAAAAAGAGAACCTTTCCATTATCGGCAATTTTAGTCACAAGCATAGGGATTCGCC
>Ga0213868_10003588_pt1 | contig 14420 bp, 13 predicted proteins | sample PICome_9_FD_160087 | JGI IMG/M metagenome (GOLD analysis project Ga0213868, IMG submission 160087) | Coastal seawater microbial communities near Pivers Island, North Carolina, United States - PICO127 | ecosystem: Environmental > Aquatic > Marine > Coastal | place: USA: North Carolina...
AATGGTAATACCCGACCTCGACGTGCCAGGAATCAACGCCAAGGCTTGCGCCATGCCTACAACAAGAGCGGTGCGCCAGCTAAATTGATCAATACCCTGAGTGCCGCCGCCGCGACGATCGGCCCAGGCCAGCAACAGTCCAAAAAATATGGTGGTAAACGCAATAACAGCCATAGAGCGCAAATTGGTTTCAATAAAGCCACCCAGTAACAGGCCGACTAATGCAGCCGGCACTGTGGCCAAAGCAATGTACCAGGCGAGGTGACTTTCGGGACTGTGGCAGCGCAGGAAAATACTGTCCAGCCAGGCGCGAGTGAGTATTGATACGTCATAACGAAAATAGCCCACCACAGCGATAAGCGAACCCACATGCACAGCCACATCGAAAGCTAACCCCTGATCCGGCCAACCCAGCACTGCGGAGGGCAAAATAAGGTGCGCGGAACTGGAGATCGGCAAGAACTCCGACAATCCTTGAATAATGGCCAGCCAAACAGCCTGCATAAAATCCATTTTTAAACAGCCCTGAGCCTAGTGTGTTTTTTCCATGCATCAGTGCCGCGCAGATAGACCAATTCAACCGAGCCAATATCCACAGCTTCATTGCGAGCCTGTTTTACTAAAGCAATTTCAAGCAGATCTAGAGCATCGGGATAAAGACTCTGATAACTGTGCTGCAGCCCAGCAGCATCTATTAGAGCCATTGCGTCACCAACAATAACCTGCGGGTTTAATCGCTCTATAAGCGCCTGTGCTGTGTCGGTGCCGAGCAACTGATCATCTATAGCAGATTTATACTGCCCATCCCTGTCGAGCTGGTAGCCACCACAGTTGAATTCGCCCATACGCGCATCCAATAGTGGCATCACAAGTCCCTGGGTCTGATCGTTGTCACAGTATTTGCGCTTATAGGTCTGAGCCATGACCTGTAATGTGGATACCGGGATTACCGGCAGCTGCGCACCAAAAGCCAAACCCTGAGCCGTAGCAAAACCAATACGCAGACCGGTAAACGAACCTGGCCCAACGGTAACCGCAATACTATCGAGCATGGCAACCGTGATGCCCGCCTCAACTAACACAGCATCAACCATCGCCATAATCAGTCTAGTGTGGGATCGGGGCTCTTCCGAATAGCGTGAAAATATCGATTCGCCGACACTCAGCGCAACCGAACATGCGGCTGTAGAGGTCTCGATTGCTAGAATGGATGCCATTGATTAGATGCCGTTATAGAGCTACTCGATCTCCTTAAGGGGTTCGAGAAGCTTAATTTCAATTGGGGCATAAACAAAAAATCCCCCACCGTAAGGCGAGGGATTTTACAGGTCTAAAGACAATTAAACTATCTACAATTTTGCGACTTAGGAACCTGGAAGCTTAGATCGCAGTATTACTTTACGGCGACTGGTGCTGGCGCCGCAGCTTTCTTAGCTGTAACTTTTTTGACTGCTGGCTTTTTGGCAGCTACTTTCTTAGCCGCAACTTTTTTGCCTGCTGGCTTTTTGGCAACTACTTTCTTAGCCGTAACCTTTTTAACCACTGGCTTCTTGGCTACAGCTTTCTTAGCAGTGGCTTTTTTAGCAACTGGCTTCTTGGCAACAACTTTCTTAGCCGCTTTTTTAGCTACTGGCTTCTTGGCAACAACTTTCTTAGCCGCTTTTTTAGCTACTGGCTTCTTGGCAACAACTTTCTTAGCAGTGGCTTTTTTAGCAGCTGGCTTCTTGGCAACAACTTTCTTAGCCGCTTTTTTAGCTACTGGCTTCTTAGCAACAACTTTCTTAGCCGCTTTTTTAGCTACTGGCTTCTTAGCAACAACTTTCTTAGCCGCTTTTTTAGCTACTGGCTTCTTGGCAACAACTTTCTTAGCTACTGCAACCTTGGCTACAGCTTTCTTAGCAGTTGGCTTTTTGCCTGCAGCTTTTTTAGCTGCGGCTTTAAGCTTGGCTACCACGGCTTTTTCAGCGGCCTGGACTTTAAGGGCGGCTTTCTTTTCAGCTGCTTTCATTTTCTTTGCAGTTACTTTGGCGCGAGCCTTTAACCAGCGCTTTTCAAATCGCTTCACTGCGGCCGCAAGATCAGCATCCTGAGCAGCCTGCAAACGAAGTTCAGCTTTCAGTACAGCAGCTTTAGCGGAAGCTTCAGCAGCTGCAATCTTGTGCTTTAACTGCGCAGCCTTTAGCTCAGCTTTCGCAGAACGCAAACCATCGCGCAGTGCAGCAGCAACTTTGCGGCTAGCGGAAGCTTGCTTTCGCGCTGCAGCCAAACTGGCTTTAGCAGCAGCAGTTGCCTTAACGGCAATTTTTGCTTTGGCTTTATTTACTTTAACAACAACAGCGGCATGTTTTTTGTCATGAGCTACGATTTGCTTTTTAAAGGAATCGACAACTTTAGCTGCAGCCTGTGCAGGTGAAGTTTGTGGTTTAGCTTTTGCTTTTGCTTTAGATACTGTTTTTTTAGCTGGACGTTTCATTTATGCGTTCCTCACGTAAATAAATACAAGTTTCACCATCACGATAAAAAGACGTTAGGTCATGTAAAGCGGGAGTTTAAGCAGTTGTGGAATATTTTTCCAATTAAAACCGCAATTTTCGATAGAAATAGGGTTTTAATTGCAAAAAAACAGGATTTGAAGAAATAGTTTTAACAAGCAGTGTTTTTACACACTGCTTGTTAAAACATTAAGCTAATGCGGAAACTAGTCTAGCTTGGACATCATCGAGACTACCAAGGCCATCTACAGTTGTGAATTTCGGCGCGTCAGTTTGCGTGACTGACAGACCTTTGTAAAACTCAACCAATGGTTTAGTTTGACTGTGGTAAATACTGAGTCGATTGCGAATAGTTTCTTCTTTATCATCTGGACGCTGAATCAATGGATCTTGAGTCTCATCATCAAGGCCAGCATTTTTCGGTGGATTGTGCTCAATATGATAAACACGGCCCGAATCTTCATGCACACGACGGCCGCTAAGGCGAGACACAATCTGTTCATCATCGACGGCAATTTCAACCACATATTCAATCGGCACATTGGCATCTACCAGAGCTTGAGCCTGGGGAATCGTGCGCGGGAAGCCATCGAACAGGAAACCACCAGCGCAGTCTGGCTGTTCTATGCGCTCTTTGACCAGCGCGATAATAATCTCGTCAGAGACCAAACCGCCAGAAGTCATAATGTCTTTTACTTTAAGACCCAGTTCAGTGCCTGCTTTCACTGCACTGCGCAACATATCGCCAGTGGATATTTGCGGTACCGAATATTTCTCAGTAATAAACTGTGCTTGAGTACCTTTACCTGCGCCTGGAGGGCCTAACAAAATAACTCTCATTACTATGATTCCTTAAATTAAAACTACATGGGACCTTAATACAGTTGACTGGAATGTTGGGCTATTTCAATGCCACAATAAACCTCGGCTGCAGCTGCTGTCCCGAAAAGGCCGCTCACAATACACGGATTAAATTAACCAGACAAGCAGCAGTTAAGGCTGAGTAAGCTAGCAGCCTAGTGCCAGTACTTACTCAGCTAGCTTGACCTCAACCCACAGTTCTTCCATTTTGTCGGTGCTCAACTGCGAAAAATCACTGCCAGCCTGCTGCGCCAATTCTTCCATAGCTTGGAAACGTCGCTGAAATTTGCCATTGGCCCGACACAGTGCGCGCTCTGGATCTACGTCCAAGTGGCGAGCCAAGTTCACGCAGCTAAACAATAGATCACCCAGTTCATCTTCAATGGCTGCCGTATCATTTATCGCAATCTCGGCTTCAAGCTCCTCGAGCTCATCGCGAACCACCTCCACCACCTGGTTCAGATGCTGCCAGTCAAAGCCTTTGCTGGCGGCTCTTTTTTGCAATTTCTGGGCACGGCTTAAAGCCGGGATCGCCAGGGGAATATCATCTAGAGTTTTGCCCTCGCCTTTTGCTGCTCGCTCCTCGGCTTTAATCTCTTCCCAGACTTTTTTGATTCGAGCTTGTTCCTCAGCATTATCCACCCTGCTGCCGGGCTCTATTTGGCTCTCAAGAGTACCCAGAGGGAAAACATGGGGATGACGGCGCACAAGTTTTTCTACCAGCCCTTGAACAACGCTGTCGAAATCAAAAATCTTCTGCTCTGCACCCAGCTCTGCGTAAAAAATAACCTGAAATAATAGGTCGCCTAATTCCTCACCCAAATGGTGGAGATCATTCCGCTCAATAGCATCTATAACCTCATAAACCTCTTCCAACGTATGCTTGGCGATAGTGGAAAACGACTGTTTTAGATCCCAGGGACAACCGCTCTCAGGATTTCGCAATCGCTGCATTAAATAACGCAGATCATCAACCGTGTATTGTCTAGTCATTGAAATTACCTTGTTGTGGAGAGCACTTACGGAGAGCACTTGCGAAAAGTCCCTGTGACTGGGCTTGTAATTTAAGCTTGTAGTTTAAGGCCTGATAAATAAATCATTCGGCTGCCATCAGTCTAATCGCTCACACGCCTAGCGGCTACCACATTGGGAATTTGATTTAATTGTGACAATACAGCGCTCAGCTGATCGAGACTGGGTACATCCAGGGCCAGTAAAATATGCGAGCTATTCATGGTTTTTTTACGTCGAGTTTTCTCATTACTTGTCATTGAGGCTATATGTAAGCCGAGGCGATCGACGGCTTTGGTAATATCCAATAACAGCCCACTGCGGTCATAGGTATCCAGAGCGATTTTCACTCTGTAACTTTTCTGTGGCTGGCTGCCCCAGTCAACTTTGATAATGCGTTGGTGATCGGCCCCCTGTAGACGTAAAAAGTTGCCACAATCTTGACGATGAATGGAAATACCACGCCCCTGAGTAATATAACCGCCGATACTATCACCAGGCAGCGGGCGACAGCAGCGCGCCATCTGAGTGAGCAGATTGCCGACACCATGGATATACACATCAGAGGATTCAAAGCGCTGGGCTGTGGAGAGTTCTGCTGTCGAGTCGAAAGAATCCAGAGAACTAACCGAGTCGAGAGCGCCGAGACCTTTACTTGTGCCCTGACGGCCCTGCAGCGAATTAAGCACCTGTTCAATACCCACATCGCCGGCGCCTATAGCCGCATATAAACCTGCACTACCCTGCTTATTGAATCGCTGGGCGGCTTTCTGCAGATCAATTCCGCTGATATTTAACTGGGCGAGCTCGCGCTCTAAAAGCTTCTTCCCCTCAATCTGATTCTGCTCTTGGTTTTGCTTGCGAAACCAATACTGCACTTTGCTGCGAGCACGACTCGTTTTGAGATAACCCATGGAAGCGGATAACCAGTCTCGGGAAGGTTCTCCCTGACGAGTGGTAATGATACTCACTTGATCTGCGGTGCGCAGCGCTCGACTCAGGGGCACAATGCGACCATTCACTTTGGCACCGCGACAGCGATGGCCGAGATCCGTATGCACGTAGTAGGCAAAATCCAGTGGCGTTGCCCCAATCGGCAGATCAACCACATGGCCCTCAGGGGTGAAGACATAAACCCGACCTTCACTCACTGATTGCTGTGAATCTTGAGAGTATGCCGATGACTCTTTACTCTCAATTTCCTTTGACCAATCGAGAACATGGCGCAGCCATTCAATTTTTTCTTCATAGCTTTTATCTGCAGATTTTATACTACCGCCCTTGTAACGCCAGTGGGCACAGACACCCAATTCGGCAGCATTGTGCATCTCAAAAGTACGAATCTGAATTTCTAAAACTTTGTTTTCAGGCCCAATAACCGCAGTATGCAATGAGCTGTAACCATTTTCTTTTGGCGCAGCTATATAGTCATCATATTCCCTGGGCAGGTTTTCCCAGCGACTGTGCATCCAACCTAAAACTGCATAACAGTCTGCCACTGTGGGCACCAAAACACGCAGGGCGCGAATATCGTAGACCTGAGTAAAACTCAAATTTTTGCGCTGCATTTTCGACCAGATCGAATAGATGTGCTTTGGCCGTCCGCTCACCTCACCCTGTATATTAAGGTTGCTTAGCTGCTCCTCAACCTGACCAATAGTCTCGGCAATATAGGCTTGGCGGTCGCGGCGCTTTTCCGCCAGCAGGGTTGCCACAGTGGCGTAATCCAAAGGCTGCAGATAACGGAAGGCCAGATCTTCAAGTTCCCACTTAAGATTGCCTAGACCCAGACGATGAGCCAAGGGCGCGTAGACATCCACCACTTCACGAGCAACGCGAATCTGTTTGTCTGAACTGGCGGTTTTAACCGCGCGAATAGCACAGGTGCGCTCGGCAATTTTAATTAATGGCACACGAATATCGTCGATGATCGAAACCAGCATCTCGCGAATTTTATTTGCCTGCTGGCCGGCAAGATGACCAAAAACCGATCCGCCCTGGGCATTACTGATAGTGCTAATCACCGCCATGCGCAGCACTTTATCAATCAGGCCAGCAACTTCTGAACCGAACTCACGGCGCACTTTATCCAGAGAGATGCGACCTTCGCGAATGGCACGATAGAGTATTGCCGCCTGAAGAGCAGCTGTATCAAGGGATAATTCGGCAAGAATCTCGGCCATTTCGAGGCCAGTTTGCAGACAGGCTGTGACTGAATCCCACAGACGTTCAGGATCAAGTTCTTCGCTTAGAGCCTGGCGAGTAAATGTGCAGGTATGTAGTAGTATTTGGGCATCGCTTTGGGCCATTGCATGGCGTTGAATAAGCTCGTCAACCCAGCGTTGAATATCAACCTGATTGGCGTCATCCCGAGGATGATGTTGACGAACGTTGACCATGCTCTTGATCTCGAGTTGCGGCGCCGCGGCCTACCCTTGTTCCCCTATTACTCACGCGCCTGCCTGAGTTAGTTGTGAGAGTTCTTTATCCTCGCGCCGCTATCCGTAAATCCCGGAAGAGAGGTAGCGATCACCCCGATCACAGATAATAGCAACGATAACAGCATTTTCCACCTGCTTACTGATTTCTAAGGCTGCAGATACGGAGCCACCAGCAGATACACCACAGAAGATACCCTCTTCCGTAGCCAAACGACGCATGGTCTGCTCCGCGGCTTGCTGGGAAATATCTAGGGTTTGATCCACCTTGGCGGCGTCAAAAATACTCGGCATATAGGCTGCAGGCCAACGTCGGATGCCGGGGATAGAGGCGCCCTCTTGCGGCTGCAGACCAATAATTTGAATGTCTGGGTTCTGCTGCTTTAAATAAGCCGAGGTGCCCATAATGGTTCCGGTGGTGCCCATTGAACTGACAAAGTGAGTGACAGAACCCTTGGTATCACGCCAGATTTCTGGCCCGGTACCCTCATAGTGAGCTAGGGGGTTATCTGGATTATTAAATTGGTCCAACACCTTACCCAATCCCTGCTCCTGCATCTGGCGGGCCAGATCACGAGCACCCTCCATACCCTCTAGCTTGGTCACTTCAATCAATTCAGCACCGTAGGCAGTCATCGCCCACTTGCGTTCATCCGTGGCATTGTCAGGCATAATCAGGGTCATGCGGTAGCCCATCATCGCCGCAACCATGGCCAGAGCAATTCCAGTATTGCCGCTGGTGGCTTCGATCAACCGATCTCCAGGCTTAATATCGCCACGAGCCTCGGCCTTTTTTATCATACTCAAAGCCGGACGATCTTTGACTGAGCCGGCAGGGTTATCCCCTTCCAGTTTCGCAAGAATGGTATTCGAGGTATTGCCAGGCATACGCTGTAGCTGAACTAATCTGGTGTTACCTATGCCTTGCTCAATGGTTGGGTACTGCATGGGCGCTACTCTTTATAGGGTTAAGGAATTGAGGGTTAAAGCGATCAACAATTCAGCTGGCTATTGTGCCTTAACAGTGACTCTGTCGCCTCTGCAGGACTGTTATAGGTCATAATTGTTTGGCATATGCCGCAGACTCTTTTTTTCGACCACCAAACCCTTAGGCTGTTATTTATTCGGAAAGCATGGCGTAGGCAATAGCGTAATCACGCTCGTCGGCTAGACTGAGTAAGACCCGCTGGCCACCGCGACTGTGCAGCACTTCCACGGCACCACCAGACAGCTGCACATGGGGAGCCCCCCTATCATCATTGCTGATCTGCATATCCTGAAAGCTGACGCCGTGACCTATGCCGGTACCCAGTGCCTTTGCTATGGCTTCTTTGGCGGCAAAGCGCGTTGCAACAAAGGCAACAGGATTGCCCCGGGCTGCATATTGCTCAAGTTCACTGGGGCAGAGAATGCGCTCCAAAAAGCGTCCGGCCTGGCGCTCTAGCACCTTAGTAATACGGGCAATCTCGACTATATCTGTGCCTATGGCGATGATCATTGACGCTTCTCTCGATTTATTTCAGTGAGCATTATTCTACACAGAACTCTGTGACTGCAAATGCTGGCGATAGAGTTCACGGCTGTGTAACTGCCTACCACCGAGATAAAAATTAATCACACTGCGCAACAGCTGCTTGGCGGTTCTCTGAGCCGAGCCCTGAGCAAATTCACCTGCGGCTATATTCATAAGGTCGGCACCAGAGTAACTGCCGGGCGCAGCCTCCCGCTGATTAACTGACATAACCAAACCCTGCTCAGGAATGTACTGATAGTACTTGTCCGGAATCAGCGCGGCACCTGTCTGTCCCTCGCCGTCTAACACCAGGCCATAACCCAGCTCTTCAAGCAATGTCATTTCCAACTGGCGCAAACGCACCTCATCGGGCTGAGCTGCACAGAGCACAGCCATAAACCGTTGGTACTGCTGATAGAGATATTGGTGGATATCCTGCTCTTGGAGCAGGCGATAGAACAACTCATTAATATAAAGCCCGGTAAACAGGCACTCTTGCTTAAGAAATACCGGTGTCTGAATGCCATCAGCTTTAGTCAGGGTTTTTAATTCACCGCGACCCTGCCAACTAAAATGATGTTCGGTGTAGGGAAAGATAGAGCGATTGATACCCTGTTTATTGGGCTTGCGAAAGCCCTTGGCCACACAGCGTACACGGCCGTGATTGGCGGTGTACAGATCCACCAGCAGGCTGGTGTCACGATAGGGCGTCGAGTGTAATAAAAACCCCGGCTCTGCCTCAATGCGCACAGTGCTTACCTGTCGGTGTAGCCGAGGCTGCGCAGTGCGCGTTCGTCATCAGACCAGCCGCTGCGAACTTTGACCCAGGTTTTAAGCATGACTTTACAGTCGAGCAGGCTTTCCATATCAGCCCGCGCCTGCTGACCGATACTTTTAATACGCTCGCCTTTATTGCCAATAATAATTTTCTTCTGCCCTTCCCGCTCAACTAGAATCAAAGCACCTATATGGGTGACATTGCGCTCGACGCGAAACTCTTCAATTTCAACAGTAACCTGATAGGGCACCTCAGCACCCAGCTGACGCATAATTTTTTCGCGAACCATTTCAGCAGCCAAAAAGCGCTCGCTGCGATCAGTAATCTGATCATCGGGAAACATATGCATGGCTTCAGGGATAAATTCGCTAATTTTGGCTTCGAGCTGGTCAAAGTTGGTTTTGCGCAGTGCCGACAGTGGAATTAAATCCGCGGCCTTCACTTTCTCGGAGAGAAACTGCAGATGCGGCAGCAGCGCTTCTTTATCCTCAATAAGATCCACCTTGTTGATCGCAATAATCACTGGTACATCATAGTTGGCAATATATTTGGCTACATACTCATCGGCCTCGCTCCACTCGAAGCGATCAACCACAAAGATCACCACATCTACATCGGCTATCACACTGGCCGCGGAGCGGTTCATAACTCGGTTAATCGCGCGCTCCTGGTTGGTGTGAATACCCGGTGTGTCAACAAAGATCACCTGGGTTTGCTCAACCGTTTTGATACCCAGCAGAGTATGTCTGGTAGTCTGAGGTTTGCGTGAGGTAATACACAGCTTCTGCCCCAAAATATGATTGAGCAGCGTCGATTTGCCCACATTGGGACGACCGACTATGGCCACATAGCCACAGCGTGTTGGTGCATCAGTCACTAAATATTCTCCAATTTTTTTACTAATTTTTCGGCAACCAGTTGCTCTGCTTTGCGGCGGCTACTGGCCGTTGCCTCAGCAGTTTCTTCCACTGCGTCGATGGTGCAACTCATGGTGAAGAGACGACTATGATCCTCTCCTTCGATTTTTACAACCAGATACTCAGGTAAGGGCTTGCCGCGGGCCTGCAACCACTCCTGGAGGGTGGTTTTGGCATCCTTGACTGGGGAATCGAGAGTCAGAGTATCGAGAGATTCACTAAACCAGTTTTGTATACAAGCTTCGACTGCCGTCAGACCCCGATCGAGAAACACCGCACCGATCAGTGCTTCAACAGTGTCGCCGAGAATCGAATCGCGGCGATAGCCGCCACTTTTCATCTCTCCTGGGCCGAGTAATAATTCAGGGCCTAGGTTGAGATTGCGCGCAATTGCAGCCAGGGACTCAGCGCGCACGATCTGCGAGCGAATACGACTGAGGTCGCCCTCTCGGGCTTCAGGGAAACGCTGAAAAAGAAAACTGGAAATGGCCATGCCTAGAACAGCATCACCGAGAAATTCGAGTCGTTCGTTGTTATTGCTGCCGCAGCTCCGATGGGAGAGCGCCAGAGTCAATAGCTGTGGATCGCTGAACTGATATTGCAGGCGGTCCTGAAGTTGCTTGGCATTGCTCGCCACGAAGTATCCTCAATTTAATTATGCCACTGGGCACTGTCATATTGGTTGCTAAAGCTAAGCACTACATCGACGTTGCCAAACATTGCCAAACGCTTTTCATAGTCCAAGCTGATGCGTATTGCTGCATCGTCACGGGCAATGACGATCTTTGCTATGTCGACATCGCGAATATTGTTAACGGTGAAAAAACTGGCAATCGTATGGCGTATTTGCGTATCTGACTTGCCATTAATATTCGATTCACCCACCTGATTAAACGCGGATTGAATCATCCTGTTATCCAGGTAATGGGGTGCCAACTTAAACACAACTGTGACAAAAAACCCGACTATAGCGAGCACAAAAAGTGTCGACACTGTAGTCATGCCCGACTGTTTATTTCGTCCCATCTGTTTAACTCCCTTTTCGCTATTCTGATTACATCCTGCAACCGCGATATTTAGCTCTTTAGCTGTTAACTTTTATACGCCGGCTTAATCTATGCTTCCGGCTCGTTCAAAACTTGGCAGACTCAAGAACTTATCCCAAAACATCCAGCGGGCAAAGGCTTTACCTACAATACGCTCTTCAGGAACCGGCCCCCAAACGCGACTGTCACTTGAGTTATCACGGTTGTCGCCCATCATAAAGTAATGTCCCTGCGGCACTACGGCGGTAAAGTTTTGACTCAGTCGTGTTGGCAAAGTACGCCTCTGCATGGCGTGCTCCAGACCGTAGAGATCTTCGGTCATGACCACTGAACGGGGCGCAGGAACCTCTCCTTGCAGGACTTTCTGACTCATCTTGTCGCCATTAATATATAGCACACCGTCTAATACGTGAATCTCATCGCCGGGTAGTCCGATCACACGCTTAATAAAATAGCGCTCTTCATGGGGCGGAAAGAAAACCATCACATCGCCACGCTCAGGTGAATTGAGCTCGATAATTTTAGTTCGCAGTACCGGCAGTCTTATACCGTAGGTCCATTTATTCACCAGAATAAAGTCGCCAACCTTAAGGGTCGGAACCATTGATGAAGAGGGAATTTGAAACGGCTCGACAACAAAAGAGCGCAGTACTAAGACCAAACCCAAAACCGGTGCCAGCGAGGCAACAAATTCAACGGCACCTTCGGTCTGGCGCACAACAAATTTGTTAAGCAGCCAAAACAGCGCTGAAACCAGAAAAATGACGGTTAAGATTAGTTCGAAATTTAGATCCATAGCGATGTTACTCCTTTTACATTGATCCACATTGGGCTGATCAACTTTTTAATACGGCGAGGAAGGCATCTTGGGGAATTTCAACATTACCCACCTGCTTCATGCGTTTCTTGCCGGCTTTCTGCTTCTCAAGTAATTTCTTTTTACGCGACACGTCGCCACCGTAGCATTTCGCGGTCACATTTTTACGCAGCGCTTTAACCGTTGTTCGAGCCACTACACTGCCACCGATCGCGGCTTGAATAGCAACATCAAACATCTGCCGGGGAATCAGTTCTTTCATTTTGTCAGCCAGAGTACGGCCTTTATTCTGCGAGCTATCTCTGTGCACAATAGCTGCTAGAGCATCGACACGGTCGCCGTTAATCAACACATCCAGACGCACTAGATTGGCAGCCTGAAAGCGTACAAAGGTATAATCCAATGAAGCAAAACCGCGACTGACTGATTTGAGTCTGTCAAAGAAGTCCATAACCACTTCACTCATGGGCAGCTCATAGCTGATCGAAACCTGACCACCGACGAACTGCATATCTTTTTGCACGCCGCGCTTTTCAACACAGAGAGAGATAACATTGCCCACATAATCTTTCGGTACCAAAATATTGGCTTCACAGATTGGCTCGCGCATCTCGTCGATCTGAGCCGGATCTGGCAGCGCAGAGGGATTGGACATCTGCAGAATATCGCCACTGTTGGTAAGAATTTCGTAGACTACTGTAGGGGCAGTGGTGATCAGATTGAGATCGTACTCACGTTCGAGACGCTCTTGGATAATCTCCATATGCAGCATACCAAGGAAGCCACAGCGGAAACCAAAGCCCAGTGCATCAGAACTCTCAGGTTCATAGAACAGTGAGGCATCGTTGACGGCTAACTTGGACAACGCTTCGCGGAAATCTTCAAAATCATCTGAGTCAACCGGAAACATGCCAGCATAGACCTGAGGCTTAACGCGCTGAAATCCGGGCAGCGCCTCAGTGTCTGAGGTGCTCAGATTAGTAATGGTGTCGCCTACAGGCGCACCTAAAATATCTTTAATGCCGGCCACCATAAAGCCCACTTCACCGGCTCTTAGTACACCAGTCTCTTTACGCTTCGGAGTAAATACACCAACACTGTCGACCACATGGCCCTTGCCAATGGTCTTGGCGATAATTTTACTCTTGGTGGTCAAGGTGCCCTGCATAACGCGCACTAGGGAGACTACACCCAGATAGTTATCAAACCAGGAGTCAATAATCAGCGCCTGTAGCGGTGCATCTACATCACCCACTGGGGGCGGCACCTTACATACTAGCTCTTCGAGTATGTCATTGATGCCTTCACCGGTTTTAGCACTGCAGCGAACCGCGTCAGTGGCTTCAATACCGATAATATTTTCAATTTCATTGATCACTTTTTCTGGTTCGGCCTGGGGCAGATCCATTTTATTTAGTACCGGAATCACTTCTAGGCCCTGAGCAATCGCCGTGTAGCAATTGGCTACAGACTGAGCTTCAACGCCCTGGGCCGCATCGACGATCAATAGTGCGCCTTCACAGGCAGCCAGTGAGCGGGACACTTCATAGGAAAAATCTACGTGTCCTGGAGTATCGATAAAGTTCAGCTGGTAGGTTTTACCATCCTTCGCCGTATAGGGCAGCGTCACGCTCTGGGCTTTGATGGTAATACCGCGCTCGCGCTCAATATCCATGGAATCGAGAACCTGAGCGGCCATTTCACGATCAGCCAAGCCTCCACAGACCTGAATAAAACGGTCAGCGATAGTCGATTTGCCGTGGTCAATATGGGCAATAATTGAAAAATTTCGGATATGACTTAAATCGGACAAGGGTTTGTTCTGCCAGTAGAAAATGCGAGCGCAGTTTAGCCTATTCGCGGCCCCTGCGCTATCGGCTGCGCCCCCTATTAGTCAGGGGGCGCAGTTTAAAGAGAGCTTAGATATTTAGATCTGTTTCTGAGTGCATTCTGATCTAGTTGCGAACAGGCTCAAAAGGCGCTTAGAACCCATTCATAAGATACTCAGAGCTTAACAAAACGCAATGTCATGCGATCAGTTTCGCCGATAGCACTGTACTTTTCTCTGTTATTGTCTTTCTCACGATAACTGGGGGGCAGAGACCAAACACCCTTGGGGTGATCCTTGGTGTCTTTAGCATTGGCATTAATTTCAGACTGGGCCACCAGCTTAAAGCCCATACTTTCCACCAATTTAATTAAATAGGCTTGTGGCACATAGCCCTGCTCAGCAGCTTGCTTAATGTCGGCATCCGATGCAGCGCGATGTTGCACTACACCGAGCACGCCACCTTTTTTTAAAACACGGTTAAATGCCTTATAAGCTTGCTCTATGCCACCGTAGCGTATCCAGTTATGGCTGTTTCTGAAGGTCAGGACCATATCCTGAGAACCACTGGCAATCTTGGTTAGGTATCCTTCATTTTCGAAGACTTCAGTCTTAACTTGCCCGTAGAGCTCAGGGCTTGCCTCCAACTTGGCTATATATCGATTGTGCACATTGCGCATATAGTCAGAGGGGTTATCGGCACCAAAGCTGGCTACGGT
>Ga0213868_10003589_pt1 | contig 14414 bp, 19 predicted proteins | sample PICome_9_FD_160087 | JGI IMG/M metagenome (GOLD analysis project Ga0213868, IMG submission 160087) | Coastal seawater microbial communities near Pivers Island, North Carolina, United States - PICO127 | ecosystem: Environmental > Aquatic > Marine > Coastal | place: USA: North Carolina...
GTCTGCTCATGCAGGTCATTTTAAATCTTTGTTAGATGAACTTGCCCTAAAGAAAGCATTTAAACCTGATTTAATATTCATTGATTATTTGAATATATGTACTAGTAGTAGATTTAAAGGTGGCAATATTAACTCATATACTATGGTTAAATCTATCGCTGAAGAATTAAGAGGTCTTGCAGTACAATATAATGTGCCTATTGTATCTGCTACACAAACAACTAGAACTGGTTATCTATCAAGTGACGTAGGACTTGAAGATACTTCAGAATCATTTGGTCTTCCTGCAACTGCTGACTTTATGTTTGCTCTTATTTCAAATGAAGAACTTGAAGAACTTGGTCAAATTAAAGTTAAACAATTAAAGAACAGATACAATGATCCTGCTGTCAATCGTGCATTTATAATTGGTGTAGATAGAAGTAAGATGAGATTGTATGATGTAGAACAATCTGCTCAACAGATTGTAGATAGTAACCAAGAAAGTAAGGAGAAGATTGAACAACCATCTGGACCACAAGAATCCGCTAATGTCTATGATAAGTTTTCAGATTTTAAAATATAATGAAAGATAAAATAATAGAAGAATTAAAAAAAGTTTACGATCCTGAAATGCCATCTATTGATGTATTCAATTTAGGCTTGATTTATGATATTGATATAAAAGAAGAAAATGTTACAATCACCCATACACTAACCTCTATGCTTTGCCCTATGGCAGATCAGATACAAAAAGATATTAAAGAGGCAGTAGAACGTGTAGCAGGTGAAGGTAATGTAAAAGTTATATTGACACATACTCCACCATTTAGTAGAGATATGTTAAGTGAAGAAGCTAAATTAATACTAAACATGTAAGGATAACAATGGCAACAAAAAGAAAAAGAAGACCATCCATCTATTACAAGACAGAAATGGTTAAAAGTAAAGGCGATATTATATGGCGTTGCGTTGAAATGCCTAGTAAACTCGTATTAAAAGAGTCTTTCTTTGAGGAAGATGTTAAGAAGTTAACAAAGTTTCAGAATAGTAATAAGACGTTTGGTATCTTTGGCTTCCCACCTTTCTTTGATTGTAGAAATGATGAAGAAAAAGTTACAGATAAAGGGAAAACAAACTATAATTCGCCAGCAAGAAGCAGAGGCCGTAGATAAATATATGTATGGCAACACTCAATGGTATCAATGTAAAAGACGCTGAATTTACAGTAATGCAAGAAAAGGCTACTGCTTTTATTTGCAAACGATCTTTCGTAGATAATATAAACTTTACATCACCAGAATCAATTATCAAAGATCAAAAAACCGTACAAGGTTTAAAAGAAATATTTGTTAAAGATAGAACACAATTATTCAATTACAAAATTCCCTACACACAAAAGATAGAAGAAAACTGGTTCAAAACATTTTACAAACAAAATGAAAGAATATTAAAAGAGTTTTCTAACACAAAATTTACTGTTTTTGATAGGGACGATAAAGATGGTTTTATGATGTGGTTTATGAAAACTATAAGAAGTTACTTTGGCATATCAAATAAAGACTCATACAATCCTGCTGACATATGGTTAATTGATAGACGACAAGTCAATAGAGAAGTTATACTAAAAGAACTAGAAGGTCCTAAAGGTACACAAACTATAGAAGAACTTAATCAGGTAATGAGAAAATTGTATAAAGATAGAAAAGTTGTAGGCCTATCACTCAAACTTATATCAGGTGCTCAAGCAAGATACCAAGAAGTAAATTTAGATGATAAGTTTTTCAAAGCAGTAGAAAATAAAAAAGGCGAGTTTGATTATAAACTATATAAAGTCAAGTTTGATCTATCAACATACGGCAAAGGTAAGTCAGGTGGTTTTACAACACAAGACGCAGTACTAACACTAGGTATCAATAGCCAAGAAGTTGCAAAGTTTCAAGTTAAAGGTAATACATCATCAAGGTTAGCTAATTTAAAGATAGAGGGTACTGGTAGAGGTGACGCTGCTAGACTAGGTAAAGCACCTCTAGCATTAGTAACTAAATTAACTGCTGGTAAACCATACAAATCAAAATTTATGAATGACGCAAAGAATGAACCAAAGAATAGAAAAGAATTTGATAAAGTAGAAAAAGAATTTGATAAAATGTATGGTGAGTTAGTTAATAATATGAAACAAAAAGGTATACCTATAGAAACAAATATTATGCCTAAAGATTTTGTGAACAATATGAGGGTAGCGTTTGATGGTAAAACACCATGGATTGCTAACAATAAATTATTACAGTTGAGATTTTTACACATGGTTTCTAAATTTAAAAAAGATGAAATCCATGAGTATATGACCGATCTAATCTTCTTATGCCAGAAGATAGGTCGTAGTGTTTTTCCTTTTGGACCGTTCGGCAAACTTTATTAGTATAAATAGTCTAGTAACTAGTGATTTATTAATGGGATAAGTGTAATTTTTCGCTTGACAAGAGCGTAATTTTTTGATATAATGGGTATAGTGGGAGAAAAATGTATAGTTTTAAACAGTATTTAAATGAGGCAAAAAACACTCATTTAGAACATTTAGAAGACGAAATTATTAATAACGGATACCAGGGTGGTGTCAACGCTGTAGAGTTTCTTAAATCTATAAGAAACATGCTTGTTGGATCATCACGTAGAAAATTAAACGTATCTGTTAAATGGGATGGTGCACCAGCAGTTTTCTGTGGTATCAATCCTGAAAACGGCAGATTTTTTGTAGGATCAAAATCTGTATTTAACGTAACTCCTAAAATCAATTACACACAATCAGACATTAGAAAAAATCACGCAGGTGGTTTAGTAGATAAACTATCCGCATGTTTAAAAGAATTACCAAAACTTGGTATACGTGGTGTTGTACAAGGCGACTTGTTATTTACACCAGGAGACTTGAAGTCGGTATCTATAAGAGGTGAGGATGCTATTGCGTTTACACCTAATACTATAACTTATGCCGTACCAGAAAATACTGATCTTGCTAAAAAAATTAGAAGAGCTAAATTAGGTATCATCTTTCACACTAGTTACACAGGAAAAAAGATGGCTAATCTGAAAGCAAGCTTTGGCGTCAATGTAAATCGTTTTGCAAAGACGCCAGCAGTATTTTTTGATGACGCAAGTTATAAAGACTCGTCTGGTGTTGCTACATTTACAACAACAGAAAGCGCTCAATATGATAGTATGTTGAGAATGGCAATGGGATCAATATCAAAAGGTAAAAAAGTTTTAGAATTATTAAAAAGACAAAATAATATGTTGTCAGTAGGTATGAGATTAAAAATATTTTTTAATACACAAATAAGAGCAGGACAGACTATACAGAATGTCAGAAAATTGCAATCAGAATTTAGAACATATTATGCTAAAGTATTAGATGACGAGGCGTCAAAGAAAAAAACTGCTAATGCTAAAAACAAATATGAACAAATAAGAAAAGAAGGTTTAAGATTTATAGATAACAACGAAAATGATATTTACTTTGCAATTGCTAGTTACATAACTTTACAAAAAGTAAAAAACTTTCTAGTTAATAAAATGAATCAGATTAAATCAATGGGAACGTTTCTACAAAAAGATAATGGTTTCGTAGTAACTAATCCTGAAGGCTACGTTGCTGTAGATAGAATGGGCAACGCAGTAAAACTAGTAGATAGATTAGAGTTTAGTACTGCTAACTTTACACTTGCTAAGAACTGGATAAAAGGATGAAAAGTTTTAGAGATTTTATATTTGAGGCAATGGGTCGTAAAAGAATTATTATGTTAGGTGGGCCTGGTTCAGGTAAATCAACCTATACAGAATACCTTGTTAAAGAATATGATATTACTCACATTTACCCAGGTGACATGTTGAGAAAAGAAGTAGAAAAAGGATCAGAAATAGGTAAGATTGCAAAAAGTATTATAGATAGAGGAGAGTTTGTTCCTAACGATATAGTATTAGAGTTGATTAAAAACAAAGTAGAGCAATCACCTAAAGGTTATGTATTAGATGGTTGGCCTAGATATATGCAACAAGTTGAAGACATGGAAAAGAACGAAATAGGTTATGATTATGCAGTATTTTTAGATGTGAGTAGAGAAGAAGTATTGCGTAGATTACTTGCAAGAGGTAGAGCAGATGATACGGAAGAAATTATAGGCAACAGAATAGAACTATACAAAAAAGAAACAGGTCCTGTTGTAGAATACTTTAGAAAAAAAGATAACTTTATTAACATAAGTGCTGAGGGTGGTACACCTGAAGACACAGCAAAAGAAATTATAAGAAAGATAGAAGATGGCGGTCAATAGTTTTATACAACATTTATCTGAAGGCATTTATGACCCAGGTATATTTAAAGCGTTCTTTTTAGCAGGTGGTCCTGGTTCTGGTAAGACGTTTGTAACTCAATCAGCATTTTCAGGTACAGGTTTAAAAGTTGTAAATTCAGATACTACATTTGAAAGAAACTTAAAGAAAGCAAATCTATCTTTAAATATGCCAGATGAAGAACAATACTTTAGAAACCTAATTAGAAGTCGTGCAAAACAAACTGCTATCTCCCAATTAGATAAATATGTAGAAGGCAGACTTGGTTTAGTAATTGACAGTACAGGTAGAGATTATGATGTTATTAGTAGAAACCATAACATGTTACAACAAATGGGTTATGATAGTTATATGATATTTGTTAATACAAGTTTAGAAGTTGCAATAGCAAGAAACGCTAGACGTGAAAGAACTATCCCACAGTATATTACAAAGACTAGTTGGGAAGGTGTACAAAATAATATTGGTAAGTTTCAAAGACTATTTGGTATGAATAAGTTTCTTATTGTAGATAATAATAAATCCGATTTAGAGTTAGTCACTCTTACAATGAACAGAATTGGCAAACTAGTACGAAGATATATTACATCACCAGTACAAAATTATAAGGCCAAACAATGGATGAAAAAAGAATTAGAGGCTCGTAAAAGATGAAGTTTAAAGATTTTACAGACATAGAAAATTTAAGACACGCAAAGGTAGAAGAAAAACCTATTAAGAATTACACAGGTAACATAGACGAATTGTCTTGTTCTAAACCTAGCACTAATACATCTACAGCAACAAAGGCTGAGATGACAGCAATGCAAGGTATGTTCAAACAAAGAAATGAAGCGATTGAACAATCAGTAAAAAACCACGATCCTAAATCAGAATATGCAATAGAAAAATATCTAAAAGAAAACAATTTAGATATAGATAATAACAATACAGATAAGATCGCTGAAACAGGTGCGGCTATTGCTAGAAAATTTAAGAATAAGTTTGAAAGAGCAAGACCATATCATCTTGCAGACTCAATGAAATTAGATTTTAATAGTATGCCACTTGTTAGTGATAGTATGAAGACGCCAGCATACCCTAGTGGTCACAGTTTACAAAGTAGATTGATTGGTGAATACTATGCAGAAAAGTATCCTGAACATAGAGAAGGCTTGATTGACGCTGCTGATGAATGTGGTATGGGAAGAGTATATGCAGGTTGGCATTATCCTTCAGATCACAAGGCAGGTGTTAAGATGGCACAAGAAATCTATCCTAAAATTAATTTAAACAGAAAGTCTTTTAGTGAGAGTATTATAGACATACCTAGAAAGACATATGCACCAGGCGTATTTACAAAAGCAGATACTCCTAATCCAGAATTAAAACCATCAGTTAAGAAAATGGTGCTTGATGGTATAAAGACATTTGAAAAATTTGGTAAAGTAGTTAAGTATACCTTAATAGGTTCAATACTTACAAAACAATATAGGGCCGATGCCGACCTAGATATTAATATCTTATTTGATATACCTGGTTCAGAAGCAGAACAAGAAAAGGTACATGATGAGATTAGAGAATATCAAGGACAGATAAATGGTAAAAATATACCAGGCACAGAGCATCCTATCAACTACTTTTCCATAATTAATCCTGTAACATTTAATAAGGCAAGGGACATGGCTGATGGTACTTTTGATATAGACACTAACAAGTGGATCAGAAAACCAGAACCAGGCACCTTTGAACCTGAAAAATACGTTACGGATTTTCAGAAGCGTGTTTCTGAAATAGATGTTGTTAAAGGTGAACTCGTAAGGGACATGATTGATTATGAGGAACTAAAAGACCTGACAAGCTCCGACATTGATAACTTGTCAAGTTTAGTTTCTAAAAAGCTAGATGAAATTAAAGATTCTATTAACACTCTAATTGATATTGGTGACAAGACTATTAACGACCGAAAGGACGCTTTTAGTAAAGATATGTCGCCAGACGAGATTAGAAAGTTTGGTGTGAAAAACCGACTTCCGAAAAATGTGATTTATAAAATGTTAGAAAAGTATCATTATCTCAAATTTTTCAAAAAGTTGAACGAGATTATGGAAGATGGTAAGATTACACCAGCTGAACTAAAATCATTATCTAATATAAAAGAGGCCAAAGGTAGATCAATAGCATTTACCTTTGGCCGTTTTAACCCACCTACAATAGGACACGAAAAACTTATTAACAAAGTGGCACAACAAAGAACAGATGACTACAGAATTTATTTAAGTAAATCTGAAGACACATCTAAAAACCCATTGAATGCTAGAGTTAAATTAGCAACAATGAAACAAATGTTTCCTAGACATAATAGAAACATACTACTTAACCAATCAAACATGATATTGGATATTGTAACTGATTTATATAAAAAAGGTTACTCAAACATAACGATGGTTGCAGGTAGTGATAGAGTAAGAGAATTTGATACTATCTTAAAAAAATATAACGGCGTTAAGAGCCGTCATGGTCTATATGACTTTGATAGTATATCTGTAGCTTCAGCAGGAGAAAGAGATCCTGACGCTGAAGGTGCTACAGGAATGAGTGCTAGTAAAATGAGATCGGCTGCAAAATCAAAAGACTTTGCAACTTTTAAAAAAGGACTGCCGTCTGGTTTTGCTAACTCAAAAAATGCACAAGACCTATTCAGAAATGTAAGAAAAGGAATGATGTTAGCGGCTTCGTTTGACGCTGATAGTGCATTTAGATTTAAACCATTTATAACTGCCTCAACAAAAGAGGAGTTAGATAAGATGACATTAAGGGACAAATATATTTCAGAGCATTTATATGACGTAGGAGATATAGTTGATGATATGGAGAGTAATGTAACTGGTGTCATTGTAAGAAGAGGAACAAACTATGTTACCTTGGAAGACGAGGAGATGAGCCTACACAAATGTTGGCTATATAATATTATGGAAACTCCTGTCTATTCAGTTAAACTAGAAGAACGATCAATGAACTTAAAAGAGAAAAGAAAATTAGCGTATGATAAAGAAACAGATCAACCTAAAAAATATGTCGCAGGTCTATCAGACAAAGAGAAAAAATCACACGATAAACACCTAGAAAAACAAGGTAATAAATCAGATAGTGATAAGTCTGCTTATAAACAATCGCCTGCTGACAAAGTAGCAAAAACAAAACCTAGTAAACATACAAAACGTTTCAAACAAATGTATGGAGAATTGAAGACAAAATCAGAAAGAGAACCTGAAGTAAGAGGTGCAGAATTTAATACTGATGGTATACCAGAAGCCTATGAAATAGGGCATGATTGGGCAAAATATACATCTTCAATAACACCAGGGGAAAAACACTACAATCCTAAGTATCAAGGTGGTTCTTATAGTCCAAGTAAACATAGTGATAATTTAATTAATGTTAACGCAAGTAAGGACATAAGCATGACAGACAATAAAAAAGTTGAGCTAAAAGATATAGAAGAATGGGCAAGTAAAGAAGAAACGATTAATAAATATAAGGAAAGATATGGGGAAGAGTGGCAATCTAAAATTGAAGAAACATACAATAAAATGTTCAATAAAGTGATTGACACCAATAGTAATATGCAAGAAGGAAGAATGAAAGATATCGCAATAGACCTTAAATCTAAGGACGAAGGCGGTTTAGATCCAGAGGAGTTTCAAAGAAAGTACAATAAATCTAAAGCAGAAATGAGAAAAGATTTAGGTGCTACTGAAGGCTTTAAGTTAACGTTTAAAGACTTTATGAAAGAAGAAGCAGATGAGTGGGGAATCTTCCCATCACAAATTACAGAAGCAGAACATCAAGGTAAACAAGTTACTTTGAACAAACCTGTTAGAGGTGGTTCTAAAAAGTTTTACGTTTATACAAAGGGCCCTAATGACAACATAGTCAAAGTATCATTTGGTGATCCTAATATGGAAATTAAAGCAGACAATCCTGCAAGAAGAAGAAGCTTTAGAGCAAGACATAATTGCGATAATCCAGGACCTAAATGGAAAGCAAGATATTGGAGTTGTAAAAAATGGTAACAAGATATAGAAGTGGTTGGGATTACGAATCCCTAAATGAGTTTACAACTGTTTACGTTGTTAGATGGAGAGGTAAAGATGGCAAAAGATATGCGTCACCTTTTAAAACAAAAGACTCTGCTGACAACAAAGCAAAAGAATACAAATCACAAGGTAACAAAGAAGTATCTGTTACACAAGATACATTAAGAGGTAACATCAAGTTTAAATCTGACAACAGTCCTGATATAAAAGGAATGCAGAAAGAAGATGTAGGTGATTATTTAAGAAGTAAAATGAACCCTACACAAATTGCAAATATTAAAAAAGTATGGCAAGGTAAAAAGGCTTCTGATATTACACCTGCAATTAGAAAGATGATAAAGGATTTAGATATACCAACTCAATTGGCAATCAAACATGCTAACGTACCTCATCTTGCAAAACTAATTGAGGATGCTTCTAAAGACGCTGAGAACATGGCAAAATTAAGAACACGTCAAATGGCGTTACAAACTAAACTAAAAGATTTAGATCCAGGTGAATCTAAAGACAAGACACCCATGGCTATAACTAAAAATGATATAGAAAATATACAAATGAAAATGGATCAAATCAGAGGTAAAACAAAAAAAGAACAAGTACACCCAGCAAAATCTCTTATTGAAGCGATTACTGCTGTAAAAAACAAAGCAGAAAAAACAGGTATGCCTTATTCAATACTAAAGAAAGTATATGATAGAGGAATGGCTGCATGGAAAGGTGGTCATAGACCTGGTACTACACCACAACAATGGGCTATGGCAAGAGTTAACAGTTTCGTAACTAAATCATCTGGTACTTGGGGTAAAGCAGATAAAGATTTAGCACAAAAAGTAAGGAGCAAAAAGTAATGAACAAAAAATATTTTGATACAAGAAAAGACAGCTTAGAGGATAAGATTAATACAATTGCTTCTGAACAAGTTGCAGTTTCAAAACCAGTATCAGACGTAAAATTATCAGTAGAAAAAAAATACCTTGAAAGTAAACAAGGATCACTAGAAGAAATCGCAAGTAAAGTTGTAAGTGAAGGAATGGATCCAGTTAACAAAGACGCTGTTAAGAAAAAGTTTGATGATAGAAAAGACAAAGACATTGATAACGATGGCGATACAGATTCATCTGATAAGTATCTACATAAAAGAAGAAAAGCAATTTCAAAAGCAACAAGTGAAGAAGTTGAACCTTGTGGGTTAACTGCTGAAGCATGTTGGGATTCTCATAAACAAGTCGGTACTAAAATGAAAGGTGGCAAACAAGTCCCTAACTGTGTACCAAAAAATGAAGCAATAACTCAGGACGATCATGGTGAGAAAATAAACCAAGATAAAAAAGACGCTGCTATGAAGAAGACAGATCAAAAGAAACCATTTAACAAGTTAAGACAAGAAACTAAACTAGTTAGACTTGGAAACAATGGCAAAACAGACACAGGTCAAAAGGCTGCAGTTATAGACCTTGAACCATCAGCAAGACCTATCTAGTTGCGACATTTTGTCAATTGACAAAAGCACTATTATATGATAGTATAATAGTATAAGGAAACACTATGACTAAACCTATCATATATTGCGACATGGATGGAGTGCTTGCAGACTTTAAAACAGGCGCTCAGAAAACTACAGGTATGTCAATCAACAAATGGATGAATATACCATCAAGTAGAGAGAAGTGGTCGCATATCAAAAAGAAAAAAGACTTTTGGTCAACACTACCTTGGATGCCTGGTGGCAGACAACTATGGTCTTACATATCAAAATTTGATCCACATATATTATCAGCATACGTAGAAGAGTCTTATGACCCTAACTGTATACCTGGTAAAACTAAATGGTTAAGTAAAAATGCAGGTATATCTAACAGATCAAAGATAAACCTTGTTAGAAGAAAAGAAAAGAAACTCTTTGCTAAAAAAGGCAATCCGTCTATTCTTATTGACGATTACGAGAAGAACGTAAGAGAGTTTATCAATGCTGGTGGTACTGGCATACATCACACAAACACATCAAAAACTATCGCCCAACTCAAAAGACTAGGCTTTTAATCTTATAAATAGTACTGTTATATAACAATAATTAATTTAAGGAGAGATATATGTCTTTATGGGGAAATGACGTAAAGCCTAAAAATCTTACAACAGCTGAAAAAAAAGAAGTTTTTGCAAACGCTTCAGGTTGGGTAAGAGAAGCGGGCTCAGTATTGTCAGGTAATGACAATACAAGTGCAACACCCGAAGTATTAGTAGCAATCGGAGGATTAGCTACAAATATGGGTGCAGCAAATATTACAAGTATTGATTGGAATACAACTACAGCTGATAAATCAGCAGGTTTTACTCTTTCAGCAACGCTAAGATTTAACGAAGCAGTTGATGTAGTAACAACAGGTGGTACACCTACTTTAGCAGTAACTAACGGAAACGAAGGTACTGGTACAGGTAGAGGTCCACACTCATTATCATATGCTTCAGGAACAGGTACTAACGAATTAGTATTTACATTAGTAATTGGAGCCGCTAACGCAGCTACAAATGCAGATGATGTACTTTCTTTTGGTGCTAATCCATTAGCATTAAATAGTGGTACTATCAAAGATAAAGGTACAACTACTAACGCAACTATCACAAGTGCGGCTGGTATTGGTACAGCGGCTGGTACACTTACTGTAGTAGCATAATAAATTCATATAAGGGCGCTCAAAGTGCCCTTATATATACTATATGAATAAATTGATCTAGGCAATTACCTAGAGTAGCATTCCCGAAAGGGTTAACAGGAGAAAAAAATGGCAGACAAGAAAATAACGGCATTGACCGATTTAGGTGATTCGTTGGCTACGGCTGACTTGTTTCACGTAGTGGATGACCCAGCAGGGACACCAATCAATAAAAAAATATCAGCAGAGAATGTGTTTAACAATATACCTTCATGGTTAGGTTTAGCACAAACTTCACAAGCAATAACTGCTGACGCTTCATCACAGGTTGCAAACGTAACAACTGCTGTGACTGAAATTAACGCTACATCAGCAACAGGTGCTATTTCATTAGCAGATGGTTCTGATGGTCAAATTAAGATTTTTATCAACACATCAACATCTGGAACAAACAATGTAGTAATTACACCTACTAACTTACGTGGTGGTACTACTATTACTTTGAATGCTCAAGGTGAAACTGCTGTGTGTATATTTAAAAATTCAAACTGGAATGTAATCGGCGGACATGGTTTCGCAGTTGCGTAATATAATAGGAGAATATTATGGGTATAAGTACACAGACGTTGATGAAAGAAAAGTTTGCTCTTCAAAAAACGTTTAATGAATTGAACAATAGAATAAAAGGAATTGAAAAAGATTTGTTAGGAATGAAAGCAAATTTAAGTGCTATTCATGGTGCCTTACAAGAAGTTGAAAAACTATTACAATATGATAGTAACCATAACAGATCAGATCCAAGTACTTCACTTGCATATTCAAGTGAACCAGTTGATCCAGGCCCAGTTGAAAGGCCTTCTTTAGATATAAAGCCTAAAGAAGAACCACAACAATTGAATGAGGGTGATAAATGAAAGAAGATAGGGATAGTTTTATAGATGATCTTGCTGACAATACACCACATGAGGGTCAGTTTGATAAGTTAAAAGAAGCGGAAGTACAAGACGCTGAAGAAGACCTGTGTGGAGGCAAAACTTTTAAAAAATTAAAAGACGAAGTTAAACGAGGAGAAAAATGAAAACATTTAAACAACACATAAAAGAAGGCGGAACTATGGGCGTTGGAACACCTCATCAATCTTCAGTAGAAGATGGATCAATGGGTGCTCACAATATACATGAACCTGCAATCTTACAAAGAGTAAATGCTTTTGTTAGCTCTATTGCTGATAAGGAGTATTTACAACCTGAGGCTGCTCTTTCTCAATTAGAAGCGAGATTGACAAGCATAGGTGTACAACTAAAAGACTCAATAACAATTGACGATAAAAAGGGAACTTTTGAAAGTGCTTTAGTATTTAATGGTGGTCGTTTCGGTAAAGATACTGACGGCTCTGACATAAATGATGATGGAATTAGTCATAAAGTTGGCAAAGAGTTAAAACTAAAAGGTAGTTACGAAACATTACAAAACGGCGCTGTTAAAGTTTATGCAGAGCTTGGCTAATGTTTGATAAGATAACAAAAAAGAATTGGTTATTTTACGCTATAAAAAACTACAATGTTCCTAATTTAGATACGGAACAGGAGTTTTATGAAGATGTAAAAAGATTTAAATATCTTAAACGTCTATTTCGTAAATATAAAACCACAGGTGAACTGAAAACAAGATTAGTATTAAATCATATTATAGTATTGACAAATGTTTTTGGTAATGAGGCTGCGGCTACATTATTATTATTTAAGATTGAAAGAGAGTATTGGTCTGTACTAAAGACTTTCTTACAATATTTAAATGTAGTAAGTGAAGACGAGTTGCCAACTGTGAAGATTAACAAAACTTTGTTATCAAGTTTGGAGAAATTATAATGGGAAGAGCAATAGATTTATTAATAACTTATAGGGTAATTAAAATGTTAGTTACTCCTTGGAAGCAACATGACGCTTATAAGTTGGGTATAATTGATGACAATGGTAAAGTATTAAGAAAAGCTAAAACTTTGAAATCAGCAAAAGAAAAAGATTCATATACTATACTACACAGATTTGTATTCAATTTGAAAAGACTACTAGGATTATTACCTGGTGGTAAATCAAAGTTTGCCTCATACGCAACTGCTTTGGCTCTATTGTTAAAAGAGAATAAAGATATTAACGCTGTAGAATTAGAAAGAGGTTTGTATAAACATCTTATTGAAAACGACCTGATTGCTTTTGATGATGATTTAAAAGAGTCTATAGGTTTTGATTTTTTAGAAGAAGGTAGATTTATAATGATTGACAGATTAGAAGATTTAAATGGCGATCAAACTGCTGACGTAGGTGACGTAGTATATACAACTGAAAATCAGAAACCTTTTGATAATCTATTTGGTGTAAACCTATATCATGTTATAAATGAAGATACTAAAAAACAAATTATAGTGTCAGAGGACAACATAGAGAGGGTAAAATTTTAATGAAAACCTTTAAAGAAATAAGATCAGTTATAAGAGAATTTTCTGATAGTCAAATAGACATGTTGGCAAGACAATATGCAGGACTAAAAGATAAAACAATCTCAACAGATCAGGCAAATAAATTAAGAAAAATATTTGACAGAATACCTGATAGAGCGCTAGACGCTTTAAGAAAAAAGAAGATACCTTTTATATCAGGTCTTGCGTTATCACGTATGGTTAAAAAAGGCATGCCTGTTAAAGAAGACGCACCTGCTAATGCAGTAGGCGATGGATCAAATCTTGCAATGCCACCAGACGCAGAGCCTGGTGTACATGTAAAGAAAAAGAAAAAAGATGTTACTAGTCTATTAAGACGTGAAGACTATGATAAAGTTGAAGTAGAAAATTTAATTAATAAGATTGAATCTAACCAAGACATAGAAGAAAATCAAATTAAACCTATAGTAAACAATATCAAATCTAAAAAAGAAAAAGGCACGTATTCTGAAGAATTTGCTATGACAGCATTTAGATATGTTGTAGATGGTCAAATAAAATCTACAGTTTCAGAAAATTTTAGAAACAAAGTTGCTTCAGAATTACTATCAAAATACGTATGAAAACTTATAAAGAATTAAGAGAATATATGAGAGGGTTCGCTATAGGACCTGTTGACACATTAAAACCTATGGCAGACCTAGGTGGTTCTCAATCTTCTCCAGATAGAAGATACACAGCACAATTGCCTCAATTGGCAGCAACAGCAAAAGGACCAGGGTTAGGAACATTTAAACCTATGGTCACAGCAAGTAAAAAGAAAGAGAAGAAATAATGGCTACGGATACAAACGCAGAAACTAAAAAAGGTAAGAGTTCAGTATCAGCAGAGGCAGGTGCAAGTGCAGATACATCAAAG
>Ga0213868_10003592_pt1 | contig 14411 bp, 9 predicted proteins | sample PICome_9_FD_160087 | JGI IMG/M metagenome (GOLD analysis project Ga0213868, IMG submission 160087) | Coastal seawater microbial communities near Pivers Island, North Carolina, United States - PICO127 | ecosystem: Environmental > Aquatic > Marine > Coastal | place: USA: North Carolina | collected...
GGTTCGCTAAGCGAGGCGGCGATCACCGAGCGCTCCAAGGCCATCATCCCCGTACACTTGTTTGGCCAGCCCGCGGATATCGATCCCATCATTGAAATTGGGAAGTGCCACGGCCTATTCGTTTTGGAAGACGCTGCCCAAGCTGCCGGTGCGGAATACCGAGGACGTCGTTCGGGATCGCTCGGCGACTGCGCCAGTTTCAGCTTTTACCCCGGCAAGAATCTCGGGGCACTTGGCGAAGCCGGCGCGTTGACCACTAACGACGCAGACTTGGCCCGACGGCTGCGAGTCCTGCGAGACCACGGCCAGGCGAAAAAACACCAGCATTCAGATATTGGATGGAACGCACGAATGGACGGAATCCAAGCTGCGGTACTTCGCTTGAAACTCCAGCGACTAGACGAGGCGAATGAAAAACGCCGTGCCCACGCAGCACTCTACTCAGAACTGCTCCGAGAATGCCCTCTCGTGAAGACTCCTTCGGAAAGTGCCGATAACCGACATATCTTCCACATCTACGCTGTTCGCGTCCCCAATCGAGATCAAACTATCGAAACGCTCGCACAAGAAGGCATTCGGTGCTCCATCCACTATCCCGCACCCATCCACCAACAACCGGCCTATCAACACCTTGGATACGTGGAGGGGAGCTTCCCTTGCACAGAACGCTCTAGCTCGCAACTCCTCTCTCTGCCGATGTATCCCGAGCTCACACGGGATCAAATCACCCATGTTGCGGAAACGCTAAAGGCCACTGTAGAGAACCAAGCCAAATGGGATGACTAGCTTTACCCAACAAATATCCAGAGAATCGCTCTCGAGCTCTCAAATTTCTATCTTCAATCCCCTCGAGCGATCAGACTGGGATGCCCTAGTCTCCCGTTTTCCCCAATGTTCCTTCTTCCACACATCTGCCTGGCTCAAGGTCCTCAATGAGACCTATGGCTATTTACCTATAGCGATCGCTCTTACTGACCAAAAAACTACAAGAGCCCTGACGGTTTTCATGGAAGTCGACAGCTGGATCACCGGAAAACGTGGGGTTTCGCTTCCCTTTACAGACGAGTGCCAAACTCTCCTGTTGGACGAGAGTGACCTCCCTTTACTGCTCGAACAAGTCTACGCCCTGGCGGCTAAGCAGAACTGGAAATCGCTCGAAACGCGCTCAGCTCCAGGGCTCGAAAAAAATGCCATGCCCTCCCTCGTTCATTACACGCACAAGCTTTCGTTGAAACCCGACCCCAACTCACTCTTCTCGCAATTCAGTACCTCAAATCGCCGAGCTATTCGAAAAGCAGAAGCCTCTGAATTATCAATCAATCAAGAATCCAGCTTGCAGAACCTGAAAGCCTTCTACGAATTGCTCTGCCTCACACGCAAGCGCCATGGGATGCCCCCGCAGCCCTGGTTGTTCTTTCGAGCCATACAAGAGAGAATTCTATCTCAGGGGCTGGGTTCTCTTTTTCTCGCGACCTACAAATCCGCTCCAATCGCCGGGGCGCTCTTCTTGCAGCACAAACAAAACGCCATCTACAAATTCGGGGCCTCTGACGAATCTTTTCAAGCCATGCGTCCCAATAACTTCGTTATGTGGAATGCCATCAAATCATTCGCCCAAAACGGCTGCCAACAACTTGATTTCGGCCGAACCTCCCTAAAAAACAAGGGTCTTAGACGTTTCAAGCTCGCCTGGGGAGCCTCCGAGAAAACGCTTCCTTACGTTCGTCGTAACATCAAAACCCAATCCATCCAAATCCAGTCCGATCAAACTCATGGCTGGCACAACCAAATTTTCAAGATCCTCCCAACTCCACTATCCCGTCTCGCTGGTCAACTCCTATACAAACACGTCGCTTAAAAAGGGACGTCGTGCGTCGAAGATCCTGAGCTCTGCCGAAGCACAGATAAGATCCCTATCCTACGACAAATGACTTCCAAAAAAGTTAATAAACCCCATCTGGGGACGTTAATAAGCTACGTAACCCTAAACCTGGGTGCTCCATTTACTTCCGCGATCAATCATATCCTCACCACACATTGTCCGTAGAAATCCAATCAGTAATTTTCAAACAATAATCTTCGATTAGCCAAAGGCTATATAATGAATGATCCAAACCTAGCTCCAGCACACGCTACCATCAAACCTGGTGACATCTTTTACGCACTCTTCAAGCATAAGGTGAAGATTGTTCTTTTTACCGTAATCGGTATCGTCACCGCACCATTTGTCTACAAATTCTATCCAGAGGTATACTCTTCGAAGTCTCGTCTCTTCATTCGCTACGTTGAACAAGCAAAAACTCAAATATCCGCGGGTGAACAAGATAACATTCGCACCGTAGAACAGGGGGACTCCATCATCAACTCAGAAATGCAGATCATCACGAGTATGGATCTGGCTTCTCAAATCGCCGAGAAGATTGGCCCTGCGGTTATCCTCAATGACCCTAAATTAGCACACGAAAAAAATAAGGCTGCCAAAATCATTAACTCCGGAATCAGTGTAAGTGTACCGCGCCGAAGCAGTATCATCACAGTAGAATTTTCCAACGCCAATAGTCGACTGGTCCAACCAGTCCTTAAAGAATTAATCGATGTATACTTGGCCAAACATTTGGAAACGCGCTCCAGCGGCTCTTTCGACAACTTCGTAAATCAACAAGCCGAGCAATATCGTGGTCGACTCGCACGCACGGATGAAGAACTGCAGAATGCTCTCCGACGTGCAGGGGTAATCTCATTTGCCGGAGCCCAACGAGATCAAGATCAAAAGGCCTCGCGGATAAGAGACGCCCTACTCACCAGCAATGCCGAGCTCGCTTCAAGGAAAGCCACTCTAAGTGAATTGCAAAGACTCTCCTCTCAAAGGGTGGAGGGCAATTCGCCCCAAGAGACAGATGTCAACTTCCAAGTGGAAGAAGCTATCGACCCGGGAGTCTTGCAGTCCTATGGTTCGCTTCAGGCACGGTTGGATGTGATGAAACGCAGAGAGCAGGATATGCTGCTCCAATATACCGACGAAAACATACTGGTTGTGGCAGTTCGATCTCAAATAAATGCATTAGAACTTGAAATAGAAGAATTGGAACAAACCCATCCCATACTAACCGATTCAAATTCTCCTATCCTGCCAGGGGAGAGGGGGAAACCGATAGACTTCAGCTCCGCAGTCATTCAAGCGTACGCGTTGGAAGCGAAAATCGCTATGCTCAATTCGCAATACGAGCAAATCGTTGCAGAAACCGAACAATTGAGGTCCGTTCAAACGGAAATCGAGGAGTTAAATCGACGCAAAGCGATCGAGGAGCAAAACTATAGATACTTTTCCCAATCCAGAGAAAAAGCGAAAATCGACGAAGCCTTTGGGGCAGGGCGCATCAACAACATTGGAATTGTACAACATCCAACTCCAGCCGTTGAAGGGAGTGAGAAAATGAAACTACAATTCTCCCTGGGAGCCCTTTTTGGATGTATTGCCATTGGTCTCGCTTGGGCTTTAGGATTCGAATTGTTTTTAGATCAGTCCATCAAGCGCCCCATCGACGTTAAACGAAGCCTTAAAATTCCGCTCTTCCTATCCATTCCCGACACAAACAGCCGAGCGTACCGGAAGCTGCTCAAAAATAGGGGCCAGCAGAATGTGCTCGATCGCGAGAAACGAACCAAAGCCAAACCCTCTAAGAGCAGCTACCAGCCCAAATCGCCAACCCTTGTGGCTGCCGCGAAATCCCAGCCAGATCGTTTTGGAGCCGTTGCCGTGGCCAACATGGAAGCCTCTTCCGCAGCCAACCCGTGGGAAGTAGATCACGCACTTCACTCGTACTACGAGGCTCTACGCGATCGCCTTATCGGCTTTTTCGAAGGCCGTGGCATGACCCATAAACCCAAGCTTATTGGCCTAACTGGGATCGGGGTTGCCCCAGGGACAACCACCATGGCTGCGGGTCTCGCCGCCACGCTTTCGGAGACAGGCGAAGGCAACGTACTGCTCGTCGACATGAATCTAGGCAGCGAATCCGCTCAACAATTTTACCGAGGCAAAAACATTGCCGATCTAGATGAACTACTCGGAGGAGGACCGGTGACCGAAAAGAAGAACGAAGGCAAACTCGTCGTCGCCGCCGAAGGAACAAATGGGTTAAAACTGCCAAAAATATTGCCCAATCGCTTCAACGAAATCGTCCCCAAACTCAAGACCAGCGAGTTCGACTATATTATTTTCGATATGCCCGCGGTAAGCCCAATCAGCGTGACTCCACGCCTCGCTAGCTTCATGGACGCCGTCTTTCTTGTCATCGAATCCGAGAAGGCCAACAAAGACGTCGTCGCCCGCGCTACCGAATTGCTTCTAAAAACAAACGAAAACATAGGGGCCATCCTCAACAAAACCAAAAGCTACCTCCCCCAACGCCTCCAAGAAGAATACCTGGGAGATCTTTAGTCCCGCGAGCGGGACGAGGGCTTTAAGTCGTTAGGCTAATAGGCCATAGCTTTTTAGGTATTCAGCACGGCAAAATCCGAATCAGATATTGCCACGAAAAGGCACAACAAGAACCGCTTGAGGGGCCTTCGTTATAACTTGGGCGACTACTCGAGATCGCCAATTCCTCATCACCCATCTACAGTCAGCCCAACCCAATCACACCGCGTACTTTGCGTCCTCTGCGGTTAAGAAATTACTCATTAGCGAATCCAGCAATCAGCAATCCAAAAATCGTCGCTCCGCGACCTATGTTCCGACTCAAGCTTTACTACCACGCCAAACCCTTCTTACCCTGGGGCTTCCGAATGGCCGTTCGCCGTTTTTTCGCATTTCGAAAACGCCAACGTTACCAGGCTACTTGGCCCATTGATCCGTCCACATCCCTTTCTCCATTCGATTGGTCTGGATGGCCTGACGACAAAGGTTTCGCCTTCCTCCTTTCTCACGACGTAGAGACTCAAATTGGCTACGATAAAATAGGCTCCCTAGTCGATCTCGAAGAAAGCCTCGGATTTCGATCCGTTATAAACTTCATACCCGAAGGCCAATACCGCGTAGATGATAAATTGATACAGGATTTGAAAGCTCGAGGTTTCGAAGTAGGCGTCCACGGACTCCACCACGACGGAAAACTCTACAACAACCTAGAAAGCTTCAAGCTTCGGTCCAAGAAAATCAACCAGTATCTAAAAGACTGGGGCGCAAGCGGCTTCCGTTCGCCCCTCATGCACCACAACCTCAATTGGCTACACGCTCTAAACATCGCCTACGACGCCTCCACTTTCGACACAGACCCCTTCGAACCGCAGCCCGACGGTGTTAAAACCATCTTTCCGTTTTGGGTCCCAAAACATCCTGAAACCGGCAGTCAGAGATCAGAAGTAGGAGAACAGAAGCCGGAGGGCAGACCTCAGACTTCGGAACACAGAACTCAAGAATCGAGTTCAACCCTTCACCCTTCACTCGACGGCTACGTAGAAATCCCTTACACTCTCCCACAAGACTCTACTCTTTACCTGCTCCTAGAAGAGAAGACCAACAAGATCTGGAAAGAAAAGACCGCTTGGCTCTCCCGGAACGGTGGCATGGCCTTTGTAAACGTTCACCCAGATTACATCGACTTTAACGAAAACGGCAGTCCGTCTACTTATCCAGTCTATCTATACAAAGAATATTTAGAATACGTCAAAGCCACCTATGGCGGCCAGTACTGGCACGCCACTCCCGGCGAAGTCGCTTCACGATTTCGACCAGAAGTCGGTGTTCTGAAATCGGAGATTAGAGAGCCAATTTTATAACCAATCCCAAGACCTCGGATCTCCGTTGCAAACCAATACCAGAAAAATGCTCATTCGTTCCGCGAAAGACTTAGAATTCTACAAGTTGGCATATAAGCTTGCGATCGAGATATTGAGAATCAGCAAATCATTTCCCAAAGAAGAAACCTACGCACTAATCGACCAGATTCGACGATCTTCGAGATCCGTTTGTGCGCACTCAAGGGAAGCCTGGGCCAAACGAAGATACGAAGCCCACTTGATAAGTGGGCTTTCAGACGTGGATAGCGAAGCGAGTGAAACGGACACTTGGCTAGATTTTGCACTAGATGCAGAGTACGTTAACCGACAAACCCGCGAGAACCTTTCAAACAAGTGCAGACACATCGGATCCATGCCCGGTTAAATGATCCAAAACCCAACAACATTCCTTCAAAAGAAATAGGTACCGCTTTCAGATCTCCGACCTCTGACTTCAACCCTCAGCGATTCATCATTAGATGATTAGATTAAGACATAAGGTATTCATCTACGGACTACGTATTTACGACCAGTTCGCACTGGCCGTCAGCCTATTCGTTACCGTCGCTCTCGCAAAGGGCGTTACAAGGTGGATACAGATTCCCATCGTATTCCAGCGCGAGTACAAGCTAATCGAATCCGTCGGTCTAATAGCAATGCTGATTGCGTGGACGATTATCTTCAATCGGTTTGTCAAATACGATACGAATCGATTCGTGAGTCTCTACCGGCAAATCTATGGGCATGCCAAAGCCAGCACAACCACAGCATTCCTGCTGCTACTCGCAGGCACCATTTTCGAATTCGAGACGCTTGGGCTCAAATCAATCGCGGTATTCTGGTCCCTCAATTTGATCCTTGGAATAATCGCCCGGGTCGTCGTCAGGCTGCTTTTAGTTCTGACACGGCACATCGATTCCAATAAGCGCAACGTGCTTATCGTGGGAACCGACCTGGATGCCATCGAATTGAGCCAACGCATCGCCAAAAATCACGAGCTTGGATATCACATTAGCGGTTATATAGCACTGAACGATGAAGAGGCATCGCAGAGTTCGCTAGAATTGCTTGGAACATTAGCGGACCTCGAAGTGACTCTCGAAAAAGAGCGTATCGATGAAGTTCTCATCGCCCTCCCTTTCGAGAAGAATATCGAGCAGGTTTTGGAAATCGTCCGCCTAGGATACGAACTCGGCATCGTGGTACGCTACACTCCTAACACGAAACACGCACACATCTTGAAGACTCTCCATCTAGAAACCTACGAGGGCTGTTACATCCTAACTTTCTTTCGAGAAGGACACGTTCTCCAACTTCTCCTCAAGCGATTCATGGACTTGGCGGGATCAGCACTACTTCTAATCCTCTTAAGCCCGCTATTCGCTCTCGTTTCTCTACTCGTGAAGCTAGATAGCAAAGGCCCCATTTTCTTCGCCCAAGAACGCGTCGGCATGAACAAACGTAGTTTCAAACTGCTCAAATTCCGCTCCATGGTGGTAAATGCCGAAGAGCTAAAGGCCCAGCTCGCAGATCAGAACGAAGTCGACGGCCCCGTCTTCAAAATCAAAAAAGACCCGCGCATCACCCGATTCGGAAGATTCATCCGGAAGACCAGTATCGACGAGCTGCCCCAGCTCTGGAACGCCCTTGTCGGCGATATTTCCCTAGTCGGACCACGCCCGCCGCTTTTTAGTGAAGTCGAGCAATACGAGTGGCTATTCCGAAAACGCATTTCGATAAAACCCGGTATCACCTGCCTTTGGCAAGTAAGCGGTCGCAACAATCTCAGTTTCGATGAGTGGATGGAACTCGACAAGCAGTACATCGATAATTGGTCTATCTGGCTCGATATCAAAATCCTTTTGCTCACCATCCCCACCGTGCTTCTAGGCCGCGGAGCCTCTTGACGCTGCACGCCGAGATCCGAGGTCTGAGATCAAAAAAGACAGGACAAGAAACGTAATTAAGCGAACTCATTTCTCCGTCCTTTCCAGAAAACTCTTTATCAATCCTGAGCGAAGCATTGGCAACCTCAACCTTGAAAAAGCAGACTTCAGATCACCGATCTCCGACCTACACTAAAACGCGTCCCCGCGTTTTAGCCCTCTCTTCGGGTGGCGGCCATTGGGTCCAACTTTTACGACTACGTCCTGCTTTCAAAGATTGCGATATCACCTATGCCACAGTATCCAGAGACTACGAGTCCGAAGTTGAAGGAGCAAAATTCCGCGTCATCGTTGATTCAAACCGAGATCAGAAGCTCAAACTCATTCTGTCGCTCTTTAGTATAGCCTGCCTCATCCTTAAAGAACGTCCTAATGCAATCCTATCAACCGGAGCCGCCCCTGGATTTTTCGCCTTGTTCATCGGCAAACTCCTTGGGAAAAAAACAATCTGGGTAGATAGCATCGCTAACGCTGAAGAGCTCTCTATGTCCGGGCAAAAAGCCGGAAAATACGCAACTCATTGGCTCACTCAATGGGAGCATCTCGCAAAACCCGAAGGCCCGCATTACTGCGGTAATGTACTAGGAGACGATTCTGAAGACCGAGCTCAAAAGTCGAAAGACAGTAGTCTGAAAACAGACCTCGAGCAATTCACTCCAATTAGCAATTCTCAATCCACAATCCACAATCGAAGTTCGAAGATCTTCGTGACCGTTGGTACCGACCAACATTTCGACCGAATGGTGAAAATCGTCGATCAGTGGGCAGCGAACAACCCAACTCATGAAATCTTCGCTCAAATAGGGGAAGCCGACTACCAGCCCACTCACCTCAAGTACTCCAAATTTCTAACTCCGCAAGAATTCATCGAACGCGTCAAATCGTCTTCGCTCATCGTCGCCCACGCAGGCATGGGAACCATCATAATTGCGTTAACGCATCAAAAACCAACTCTCGTTATGCCTAAACTCGCCAGCCTTGGCGAGAACCGCAACGAACATCAAACTGCCACGGCGAAATACCTCTCTGGACAAGTTAAGGTAAACGTAGTTTTTGGCGAACGCGACCTCGTGGTCGCGTTGGATCACTTAGAAAGCATCCCCAGCGACAGTACCATCGGACGCTTCGCAAGTCATTTGCTAACGATAAAACTGAGCTCTTTCATACTATCTTGATGATCCAAGATAGCCGTCCCATCGTCCTAAGAAATTCGCAAAATACCTTCAAAACCAACTGGTTATTCACCAAGCACGACTAGCGATTTGCAATCCAGCGTGGACAGAGACCGGCACACAGATCCACGCGGTGGGAACTCTTCCCAACCTCGATGCAAAATATTAGAGGCGGGAGACCTCAAGCTCAAAACAAAACTCCCGTTGGTAATCAAATCAACCATGTCTAATATTCTCGATCAAAGATTAGAGCTTAGTGATCAGCGATCTGAGCGCCGAAGGCAAAGAGTTCTAGCCCTTTCTTCCGCCGGCGGCCACTGGATTCAGATGCTGCGACTACAACCAGCTTTCGAAAGTTGCGATATCACCTACGCCACGACGAACACTGACTATCGATCTGACTTAAAAGATGCGACATTTCGGACCATAATCAACGCTAACCGCAATCAAAAATTCAAACTGCTTCTGAGTGCCTTATCGATCCTTTGGGTCATTCTACGAGTTTGGCCCGACGTTATTCTTTCAACTGGTGCAGCACCTGGCTTTTTCGCAATTCGAATCGGCAAACTTTTCGGGAAGAAGACAATTTGGGTTGATAGTATCGCTAACGCCGAGGAACTCTCAATGTCTGGCCATCGAGTTGCAAACTACGCAGATCTTTGGCTCACTCAATGGGAACACCTAGCCAAGCCCGATGGCCCGCATTATTTTGGAAATGTCCTGGGAGATGCTTCCGAAGAGCAGAGTTCAGAGAACGGAGATCAGAAGTCTGACGTCAGTAGTCAGATTTCAGAACCCAGAACTCAGAATTCAGAACTCCGTACACAAAAACCCTTTCGGATTTTTGTAACCGTTGGTAGCGACGTCCCCTTCGATCGTATGGTAAAAATAATCGACCAATGGGCTGCCCAGAATCCCGAGCACGTTGTTTTTGCCCAGATTGGCCGAACATCATGGAAACCCGAATCGCTGGAATACTGCCAATTCCTAAATCCGATAGAGTTCACCCAGAAAGTAACCGAGGCCGATCTCATCGTCGCTCACGCAGGCATAGGTAGCATTCTAACCGCCCTGAAACACCAAAAACCGGTATTAGTTATGCCGCGCAGGGGATATCTCGGAGAAACGCGAAATGAACATCAGGTAGCAACCGCGGAAAAGCTCCAAGAAAAATGCAAAATAACAGTCTCATTCGATGAGAACGAACTTTCCCACAATCTCGAGGATTTAGACGCCCAATCTTCTTCCGACCGAATGAATCTCACCGTTAGTAAGCCCCTCATTCACCAAATAGCCAATTTCTGCCTGAGGTAAGAGATTTCGACTTCAACGATGCCATTGATGAAAAATCAACGATTAGAGATCAGCGATCAGCAATCCGGCCTTCAGTCCGACTATGTGCTCGTAACGCCTGCATACAATGAAGAAGCTTTGATTGGCCAGACCATAGCCTCTGTCGTAGCCCAAACCGTATTGCCTATAAAATGGATTATCGTAAGCGATCGATCTAGCGATAGAACAGATGAAATAGTATCCCAAGCGAGCGAAGAACACCCTTGGATTCAACTGCTCCGAATCGAAGACAACAAAGAGAGCGGATTCGCACGCGTTGTTCGCAATACAGAGACCGGTATATCCAAACTCGCCAAGAATGACTTTTGCTTCATCGGATTGCTGGACGCTGATGTTACTTTTCAGAATAACTATTTCGAGCTATTGATTAACAAGTTCGCTGAGAATCCCAACCTTGGACTCGCCGGTGGAGTTGTCATAGACGTCGGACTCCCGAAAAACGTTTTTCCCAAAAATCTAATCGATGTTCCCGGAGCGGTTCAATTTTTCAGCAGAAAATGCTTCGAGGGTCTTGGCGGTCTGATCCCTATTCCAGAGGGTGGTTGGGACGGAATGACCTGCGTAATGTCACGCATGAATGGATTCGAAACCCAACTCTGCACCGACCTAGTCGTCGACCACCACAAGCCAAGAAACATCTCCCAAGGTGGTTTGCTATCTCGAAAATACCAAATGGGCACACGCGACTACGCCGCCGGATACCACCCCCTCTTCGAAATAGTAAAATGTTTGTCCCGCATCTTCCGAGAGCGGCCGTTCCTGTTTGCGGCGATCGCGTGGGGAACGGGATTCACATTCGCCTTCCTCAGAGCGAAAAAGCGTATCGTTCCTAAAAACATCATGAAGCACATCCAGCAAGAGCAGATGAACCGATTAAAACTTATCTCGAAGTTTCGCAGTTGAGATGACAACCCCATATAAGACGACCTCTATTGTAATCGTCAATTGGAATTCAAAGAGATTCATCAGAGAATGCTTGAATTCCATTCGAAAACACGAGGACTGGAACACTCTACAGATGATCGTTGTCGACAGTGCCTCATTTGATGGATGTGGAGAAATGCTTGAGCGTGAGTTTCCTGATGTTGAATACATCCAATCAGAGCAAAACATTGGATTTGGAAGATGCAATAATCTTGGATTCAAACATGTATCCTGCGAAGAGCTGCTACTGCTCAACCCGGACACGGAATTGATAGGTCCCACTTTAAGAAAATTGCATGAACATTTGTTGGAACTGCCAAGAGTCGGCATCCTCGGAGTCAGATTGCATTCAACAGATGGCTCTCTTCAAACCTGCAGCGTTCAAGCAGCACCAACTCCACTAAATCAAGCACTGGGTTCAGACCTCCTCAAGCAGCTATTGCCCAACCTAAAACTCTGGGGAACCTCAGAAGCATATCGCTCTTTGGAACCGGTTTCAGTCGAATCTGTGAGCGGAGCCTTCATGTACATGAAGACTGACACCTTCAGGAAAGTCGGTGGCTTCAATCCCGAATACTTCATGTACGGAGAAGACATGGATCTCTGTTTACAAGTTAGACGCAAAGAACTAATAAATTACCATGTTCCGACCACTCGCGTAATTCATCATGGTGGAGGAAGTTCAGCCTCTCAAATTAGTGAATTTTCAACATTAAAAATGAGAGAGGCTCTCCTAAAATATATGGAATTAAACCATAACAAGGAGATCGCCTACAGATATCAAAGATTTCAACTCTACTCGGCGAGACTACGTATTCTCCTTCTCAAATTCACTATCGGACAAAAAATGAAAGCTTCGATAGAAAAATGGGAATCGGTAAAACGCTGGGCACAAGAAAGATACTTCTAACTCTATTTAATAGACAAAAAAGCAGCTACAATGAAATATATAATTGTTAATTTATTAGCTCTATTGCTAATCGGACCCTTTGTTTACGGTAACGAATTCCTATCTTCAATTAGTCAATACGGAATCACCTGGGAATTCGACAGGGATTATGAGACCGGAAAGTATGTAAACGGCGATTGGTACGTAGTGGCCCCATCAGGAATCACCATAATCTCGATTACACCAACACCATCAAACGGACGAAATGGAGTAATGGTAAACCCATCCAGCCAAAGTCAAGCTTTCGACAGTCGAGCGTCCGGCTATTCCAAATCACTACTTATTGAACTACCGTACAAAGCACAACCAGAGGAATCAATTGTCGCATCAATAAGCATTGATCATTTTACTCAAACACCAGATATCAGGTACGATACGCTGGGCCGTACACGCCTGGAAACCGCTGCGGTACTGACCATTGTATCAGAAGCTCCAAGCACGTTATCGTTTCGTCCACCTTACGTTGGCGATGAGAAACCAACATACACAGCTAGCGCACTAAGACTCCACCTCCTACCACGCTTGGACAGTTCCAAAGTTAAAAACATTCCCTCGCTAGAAAACATAACGCGCCGAATGAACAGACTTCAGCTGGATTATATATACAATCCAGTCGGACAGGAAATTCGCCCAACCCAAAATATGGAATCATATGGTGGTTATGCAATTAAGTCCGTGAGCATAGCGACAACAAGAATTCTACTCAATGATCCCATTGAAAAACTAAAACCACTAATCTACGCAATAGTACAATACGGAATAGATTCTTACTGGAGTATTAGGAATTCCAATACGCGTTGGCCCGTAAACGGAGGGCACAACCACGGGCGCAAATCCATAATCGTTTTAGCAGCTACATTGCTCGGGGACGACGCGATGATAAGTCAAATACGCTCGTGGTCCAACACGGCTAAAAGCTCAAACTCCAACCTATTTCAGGATGACTGGGGATGGCAATACAGTCCCAAAGCTCGCCTTTCACTGTGGGGCTCGCCCGCAAGTAATAATTCGTACTGGGATAACCAAATAACCGGATCAGGCATCAAAACGATTGCCGATCCGCACGGATGGATCGATGGCGGAAATACTCCCGGATTTTCCTACCAAGGAATCACTGGTCCTGCTGCACTAAGCTACACAATACTTTCTCAAACACTAGAAGGCTACGAACGAATTTGGAATAACCCCAGCCTCTCCCGAGGAGATCGGGAATGGAATTTCGGTACCTGGGCCCGACCCGACCCAATTGAATCGACAAACAACGGAATCGAAGACGGCATAGGGAGGTATCCATCGCATCACGCCTCCAAAGGATACAACGCAAGCTACACCAGTAGTTTCATAGAAAGCGTCGTATCCAAGAATACAAGTCCATCCGTATTCATGCCAAACATCAGCCCCTATAACACAGAAGAAGCCAACTCAGCCACGGTAGTACTGGAGCGCTTCCAACGTCAAACACCCGAAAATTTCCCTGACTACTGGAACCAGTACACAGAACATCAATCCGATGGCGAATACCCTTACCTCAACGAAGTCACAATTAGGTACACTATTGACGATTCAGAGCCAACAGATACGAGCCCTATATACACAGGGCCTTTTGAGGTAGGGCTAGAGGACGTTGGTCCTGATGGCTATGCAGTTGTAAAAGCGAAAGGCTATAAGGAAGGCTGGAACCCCAGCTCCACTAACACATCTTGGATCAAAATTCGCCCTTATGTTGAACAAAGCGCTGCCGCTAATAGTGCGAAGTCCTCCGTAAGCAGCTACAGCTTAAAATTGAAATCCCAAACAACGCTCGGAAACTACTTGGTCGCAACAGCCGCAATTAGGTCTCGCAGCACAAAAATAACCTTCGAAGGCGACGGCTGGAACTATGTATACCAACACACAACTGCTCCAAGCAGTGCTATCGCCTGGAAAAAAATAGATGAGACCACAAGCAATGAAGTACGAGCCTATGCAAACGCATCTAGCCAGCGTATGGCCATTAGCCTAGTTGAAATCGGGGGGGTCCAAGGTTTCATCGACAGCAGCGTAAACACGACAGAGCTAACTTCTAGCAACGCCAAAAGCAGCGGAATACTGCCTGAAATAGAAACCACACCACAATGCGCTATTGCCATTTGGGCAGGAGACGACAACGGGACCATATTTTCGGGGCACACTTATAGTAATGATTATAACGAAATCAGCTCAGCTACAACATCTCCTAACTGGACCGCCCAATGTGCCCGTATTCTGGTAGCATTGAAACACATCGATTATTCAGAGCGACCATCC
>Ga0213868_10003596_pt1 | contig 14405 bp, 16 predicted proteins | sample PICome_9_FD_160087 | JGI IMG/M metagenome (GOLD analysis project Ga0213868, IMG submission 160087) | Coastal seawater microbial communities near Pivers Island, North Carolina, United States - PICO127 | ecosystem: Environmental > Aquatic > Marine > Coastal | place: USA: North Carolina...
TGACAAGATGAAAAAAATACTGGCAAATTGCTGAAAAAATTTAGCATTAATAAAGAGAATCAATATAATAAGTGGAATACTCAATAAAATCCATAGTAGTTGTTTGCTATATTTTGTAGAAAAATCAAAAATTTGGATACTTTCCTCTGAATAGGTAGCAGCAAAAATATTTATCCAGCCAAAACCTACTAGTATTATGAAAAAGAATACTAGGAGCCAATCGATACCTAAAAAAATATTATTTTGTTCCTGCCTCAACTTTATTAGGTTCTTTAATTTGACTTTGATATATTGAACTTAAATCCGTAGCTAACATTCGATCTTCAATCCATTTTCTTTTTACTTGTCCTGTTAAATACTTTTCAATTAAAAGACTTGTTATTGGTGCTGCCACAGTAGAACCAAACCCTCCGTTTTCAATAAATACAGCAACTGCAATTTTAGGATTATTTTTAGGTGCAAATGCAACTAAAATTGAGTGATCGGGTAATTTAATTTTTTTTCCGTCAACCTTCATGAAATTTTCTGATGTCCCAGTTTTACCAACAATATCAATACCCTTTATATTAACCCAACTAGCTGTTCCAGTTTTAAACACTTCATGCATCCCTTCAATTATTGGTTCAAAATGCTCCTTATCAATAGAGGTTTGTTTTGGATGCATATATACTGAATCACTTATTATTTTATTGTCAATATTTTTTACTACGTGAGGAGTAAAGAAAAAACCTCTATTAGCAATTGCTGCAGTAACATTTGCCAGTTGTATGGGGGTTGTTAGTACTTCTCCTTGCCCTATTGCATTTGAAATATTTGTTGAGGCATTCCATTTATACTTATACATCCTGCTATAATAATCTCCATTTGGAATTAATCCTTTGTCGCCTTCAGGTAGATCATATCCTAAATAGTTACCTAAACCAAAACTTCTAACATGAGAGCTCCAATTATTCATGCCTTCAATTGGGGTGTTGTTTTTTTCAATAATTCTTTTGTAGGTATTTGCAAAATAACTGTTACAAGATTTTGAAATTGCTGAATGTAATTCAATTGGTTTCCCAAAAATATCACAATGACATTTCATAAACTCCTTCTTTCGGTTTCCATAACGATAGCCTCCATTACAATAAAAATGGCTATTTTCATTTATAACTCCCTCTTGAAGACCAATTAAAGCATTAATTAGTTTGAAAGGAGAACCTGGAGCATAAGTTCCTTTTAAGCCCCTATCATACATTGGTTTATTGATTGTGTCACCAAGCAGTTTTACAGAATTAGGAGATCGTAAACGTCCTACCATCATATTAGGATCATAGCTTGGCGCTGTTATTAGTGCAAGAATCTCACCGCTAGAGGGTTCAAGTGCTATGATGCCACCCCTTTTTCCTTTCATTAATGACTCTCCATATTGTTGTAAGTTACTATCTATAGTAAGTGTAATGTCTTTTCCGTTTACAGGCAAAGAATCGTAAATACCATTTTTAAAAGTTCCCATAATTTTATTTAGCCGATCTCTTCTAAAATATTTTTTCCCTTTTTTTCCTCTAAGTACCTTTTCATATTGGGCTTCAACCCCTGCTTTTCCGATTAACTCTCCTTGCTCATAGTAATCATCATTCTTAGCAACTATTTCGTTTACTTCATTAATATATCCTAAAATATTTGCTGCTGATTTTATGGGATAATTTCGTATGATTCTTTTTTGAATATTAAACCCCTGAAATTTGTGTAATTTTTCTTGAAGAAAAGCAAAATCTTCCTTAGCTAGTTGTTTAAGAAAAACAGACTCTAGCCAAGGGGCATAATTCACAGCTTTTTTAAATCTTTTTAAAAAATCTTCTTTGGTTATTTTCAACAACGAGCATAGTTCAATGGTATCTAGAGGGATCACCTCATTTGGAACAATAGTTACATCATATGATAATTGATTAGCTACTAACAATTCACCATTTCTATCGTATATGTAACCTCTCTCTGGAAAATCAAACATAACTTTTACAGCAGAATTTTTTACAGGATTATAGTTACGACTTTTCAATATTTGTAATTGAAATAATCTCCCAATAAATAGTACTCCTATTACAGAAATTAAAAAATATAGTAAAAAACTCCTTTTCATAGTTAATTAAGTTGTTTTTCTCTTAGTATATAAGAACCTGCAAAATAAAGAATCAAAGTAAAAACACTTGAGTACAAGGTATTTAATAAAACTGTTCCCATATTTTGAAAACTAAAATTATCTAGTGAAAACAATACAAAATGGTGAATAATAGTCATGGTTACAACATAATTAAAGACCTGTCCAAATGTTTCTGTATGAAGATCAAATAGGAGGTAATCAATATTGTTTTTTTTAAAAAATAGTTTAATGAAATATAAACGTAGGAATGCTATAATTAATAGAGATGCAGCATGTATTCCGCCAGTATCAGAGAAAAAATCTAATGTTAAGCCGTATAAAAAAGCACAAAATAAAATGATGAATCTATTTTTGTTTAAGGGGAATAAAAAAATAAATGTGATGTATAAATATGGGTTAATATTACCTGAAAAATTAATGTTATTAAACACCAATATTTGGAGAAATAGAATCAAAACAGTCCAAATAAATACTCGTATTTTATTCATTGCTGTTGTTTTCAAGATTCATTATTTCATGTTTATCAAAATCTTTAATTACATAAATATTTTTCAGATTACTCATGTCATTAAAAAGTTCAATATTTACAATCCTTTTTATTGAAGCCTCTTCTTCAGTGTCAATTACTTTTCCAATAGGTATTCCAGCAGGAAAAATTGTTGACATACCGCCAGTTACAATTGTATCCCCGTTTTTTATGATTGCTTGTCTAGGAATATCTAATAGTTGTAAAATATTATAATCAATACCATTCCACATTAAACTACCAAAATATGAGCTATTTTTTAGTCTGGCATTAATTTTACTATTTCTGTTTAAAATAGATTGAACTCGTGAGTAATTATTAGATACCTGCTCTGTAATACCTATGATTCCTTTAGAGTTAATCACAGCCATTTCGTTTGATATACTATCATTTTTCCCTAAATTAATAGTTAAGAAATTATAGTTCCCACCAAATTGATTTTTTTCTATTTTACCCTCAATAAAATAAAATCTTTGTTTAAAACTGGTGGTATCATCAAACTTTTTTGACTTAATTTCAGCTATCAATTGCGAAAATTTCTGAACTTTATTTTTTAATACTAAATTTTCGTTTACAAGTAAAAGGTTTTCCTTATTAAGATGTAAATAATCAGTGAAAGAATTTATTTTATTGTAAAATCCGCCTGTAAATGAATTGGCAGAGTTCACAAATTTACTTTTATGGAAACTACGATTATTAACTACTAAATTAATTGCTAAAAATTCTAAAAGCAAAAAAAATAAAAAATACCGATACTTCTGAATAAAATAGATGAGTTGTTGCATAAGAAGTAAAGATGTCTGTGATTATTTCATTAGGACACTTTTGTATTTATCTAATTCTTTCAGGGCTATTCCAGTACCTCTTACAACAGCTCTAAGCGGGTCTTCAGCAATGTAAACAGGTAAGTCTGTTTTTCTTGAGAGACGTTTGTCTAAACCTCTCAACATAGAACCTCCTCCAGCAAGGTAAATTCCAGTGTTGTAAATGTCGGCAGCTAATTCTGGAGGGGTTTTAGAGAGAGTTTCCATAACAGCATCTTCAATTCTCAAAATTGATTTATCTAATGCTTTGGCTATTTCTCTGAAAGAAACCTGTACTTGTTTTGGCTTCCCACTAAGCAAATCTCTACCCTGAACTAACATATCTTCTGGTGGATTATCTAAGTCTTCTGTGGCTGCACCAATATTTATTTTTACTTTTTCAGCTGTGGTGTCTCCAACATAGAGGTTATGTTGAGTCCTCATATAATACATGATGTCATTAGTAAATAAATCACCTGCTACCTTTACAGACTGATCACAAACGATACCAGCCAAAGCTATTACTGCAATTTCAGTTGTTCCACCACCAATATCTATAATCATATTTCCTTTAGGTTCCATGATATCGATACCAACCCCAATTGCAGCAGCCATTGGTTCATATATTAAATATATTTCTTTGGCGTTCATATGCCTAGCAGAATCTTGGACCGCTCTTTTTTCAACTTCGGTTATGCCAGAAGGAATACAAATTACCATTCTGAGTGCTGGTGGGAAAAGCTTCTTTTTTATAGCAGGAATTTTTTTTACAAATTCCTTAATCATTTCTTCGGATGCTTGAAAATCTGCAATCACACCATCCTTTAGTGGGCGAATTGTCTTTATATTTTCATGCGTTTTACCTTGCATTAAATTAGCTTCCTTGCCAGTAGCAATAATTCTTCCAGTAACTCTATTTCTTGCAACAATAGATGGGCTATCTATCACAACCTTACCATTATGAATAATAAGTGTATTTGCCGTTCCTAGATCGATGGCAATGTCTTCTGTCATGAAATCAAAAAAGCCCATAAAATGATTAATTTTCTAAATGTGTGTGATTACTTACAAATTTAATAAAAATAAGCTAGTAATTACATTGATTTTTAATGTTTAAAATGTCTGGTGCCAGTCATTACCATGGAAACATTATTTTTATTGCAATAATCAATGGTTAATTGGTCTTTAATTGAACCGCCTGGCTGAATTACATTTGTAATTCCAGCTTTATCAGCAATTTCTACACAGTCAGGAAAAGGAAAAAAAGCATCACTAGCCATAGCCGCTCCTTCGAGATTAAAATTAAAATTTATAGCTTTTTCTATTGCTTGTCTTAAAGCATCAACTCTGCTTGTTTGTCCAGTTCCACTAGCCAATAATTGCTTGTTTTTAACTAGTACAATGGTGTTTGATTTGGTATGCTTACATATCTTTGAAGCAAACAATAGATCTTCTAGTTCTTTGTCTGTTGGTTTGTTGTTAGTTGCATAAGATAATTCTTCTAAAGTATCTGTTTTATCATCTTTATCTTGGATTAATAATCCATTTAATGAGGTCCTAACAATTTGTTTGGGTAATTCAAAACCTTTTTGAATTAGAATCACTCTATTCTTTTTGCCTTTTAAAATTGCAAGAGCTTCTTGATCATAAGAGGGTGCTATAACTACTTCGCAAAAAAGTTGGTGAATTTCATTTGCGGTAGCCAAATCAATTTCAGTATTTGAAATCAAGACACCTCCAAAAGCGGAAACTGGATCGCCAGCTAATGCATCAACATATGCCTTACAAATTGTTTCTCTTTGAGCAAAACCACAAGCATTATTATGCTTTAAAATAGCAAATGTTGGATCTTCGTATATAAATTCATTCATCAAATTTACAGCAGCGTCAACATCCAATAGATTATTGTAGCTTAACTCTTTACCATGAAGTTTATCAAACATAGCTTCTAAATCACCAAAGAAATATCCCTTTTGGTGAGGATTTTCACCATAACGTAAAGTTTTTGAATTTAATTCACTTGCCTTATACACAACTTCATCTTCATTAAAATAATTAAAAATAGCAGTGTCATAGTGAGAAGAAATATTGAAAGATTTTGCAGCAAACTTTTTCCTTTCTTCAAGAGTTGAAGCCCCATTATTTAATTTGTAGAGTTTTAAGAATTCTTCATATTGATCCATCGATGAGATGGTAAAAGTATCTTTAAAATTTTTTGCAGAGGCTCTAATAAGAGAAATACCACCAATATCAATTTTTTCAACAATTTCTTGTTCTGATGCCCCAGAGACCACAGTTTTTTCAAATGGATATAAATCAACAATCACAAGATCAATCTGTGGAATTTCATATGCTTTCATTTCTGAAATATCTCCTTGATGATCTTGTCTATTTAAGATTCCTCCAAAAACTTTTGGGTGTAATGTTTTTACTCTACCACCTAAAATTGAGGGATAAGAGGTAACATCCTCTACAGGAATAACAGGAATTCCTAATTCTTTGATAAATTTTTCTGTACCTCCTGTTGAGTATATAGTGACATTATTTTTGTGTAACTCTTCAACTATTGGCCTTAGTCCATTTTTGTGAAATACGGAAATTAATGCAGATTGGATAATTTTTAGATTGCTCATTTTGTGTGCTTAGTTAAGCACACAAATCTACTAAAAGTGAGTTGCTAAAACAACAGAAACTAATTTGAAATAAAGAAACTTATACTACAATTGTGAATAAATTTTTTTTGTAAAAGATTCTACAAGAAGATTATAGTCTTTTTTGGATTTTTCTAATTTCTTTTTTTTATTCAATAATTTTAAAAGAGAACTAATTTTTCTATATTTTTTCATGATTAACGGGGGTGTTTTTAATGTAAAAATAATCTTTAAGATTTTCAGAAACAATACCAATAAATAGGTAAATTTTAAATTACCTATTTTTAGTGAAATAGATTTTTATGAGAATTTATTTATGTATTAGTGAGTTCAATTTTTATGAAGTTCAGCAACTTTAGTACAAACAAATTCTAATAATAGTTCATCATGTTCTGAGAATGGATTAGAATCATGTGAATCGATGTCTATTTGACCAATATTTTCACCATCAACAAAAATAGGAATTACAATTTCTGATTTCACTTTCCACCCACAAGAAATATAATTTTCTTGTTCAGTAACATCTTGAACAACAAAATTTTTGTTACTCAGTGCTACCTGCCCACAAATTCCTTTACCAAAAGGGATAATGGTATGATCTGTTGGCTCTCCAGTAAATTCAGCTAATTTCAATTCTTGCTTATCACCATTTTTGAAATAAAAACCAACCCAATGATAATAGGATATTTGATTTTCTAAAAAATCACAAATAGCTTGTTGCTTTAATGAGGTTGTTTTCTTAGAGGATACAATATTTACTATATTTTCTTTTATAAAATTAATATTCATGTTTTCTTTATATTTACGTTCTATGAAAAGATTATGTAAAATTAATTCAAATTCTCTATGAAAGGACAAAGAAATACTGTTCTTTTTTTGATAAGATTTTTTGTTACTTATTTTATTCTATTTGGAACTTATTCTTTCTATCTAAATAAAACTCAACAGAAAGAAGGTGTGTTTTCTTGTTCACCCATTACTAAAACTGTGGCAAATCAAACAAAGACTTTGTTATCCGTATTTGATTATGAAGTTGAAACATTGCAGCATACAGAAGAAATGTCTATGAAAGTTATATTAAATAACATATACGTTTCAAGGGTTATAGAGGGTTGTAATTCAATCAGTATTATTATTTTATTTATAGCATTTATTGTAGCGTTTCGTGGAGGGATCAAGGAGACAATTATTTTTGGTGCAATTGGAAGTATAATTATTTATGGAGTCAATATTGTACGAATTTCATTTTTAACTGCAATGATTTATGAATATCAACATTATCAAGATGTATTACACAATATTGTTTTTCCACTCATAATTTATGGAACTACTTTTCTACTCTGGATTGTTTGGGTTCATAAATTTTCAAATTATAAAAAATGAGAATTATATTACGAATAGTACTTATTTTATTCTTTTTTGGACTTTTGTTTTTTGTCAGAGCTTTTGAGCTTGAGTTATTTTATGATCCGTTAAATAGCTATTTTCAAAATGAATATTTATACAGAGAAATCCCTTCAATAAATAGATGGAAATTGCTCGTTAACCTTTTTTACAGATACACTCTTAATTCTTTAATTTCAATAGGAATCATTTACCTGATTTTTAGAAATAAAAAAATAATAAATTTTTTACTGCTCTTTTTTACAGTAGCCTTTATTTTTCTCATAATAATTTTTTTCATTTCTATCAGAAATAATTTAGAAGAAGGGTATCTTTTTTCTTTCTATGTTCGTAGGTTTATAATTCATCCTCTTTTTTTATTAATTCTTATCCCTGCGTTTTACTATCATAATAGACCTAATTAATAGTTTAACATATTTTTAAAAATATCTGTTGTAAATTTGTAAAATAATGAAATTGATTATCAGGAATATAAGCGCAACAATCCTATCATTTATAGTGATGTTTTCATCTATGTCTTTTGCAATAGATGAGCATTTCTGTGGAAGTAGTTTAATGGATGTGTCTTATTTTGGAGATGCTGATAACTGTGGGATGGACGAAATAGATATGTCTTCAAATATTTCAGTATTTAAAAAAAATAATTGTTGTAAAGATCAAATAACCCTTCTTCAATCATCAATATTTAATAAAGAAAAACTTATAAATCTGCAAAATACAGATATAGAAACTTCTTTGCCAGAAGCATCCTGTTATTCAGTATTCTATAAAAATAGCTCTCTTAAATTAAAATATTACAAAGACTTTTCTCCACCTGATATAGCCAAAGATATTCAGGTTTTATATCAGACTTTTCTAATTTAATTTTAAATAATAACACAGTATTATCATCTTTTTAGATGATCTATCGTCTAGTTATTATTAAAGTTAAATACAATTCAATGAAAAAAAATAGTTTCGTTATCATATTTTTATTTTTACCGATTTTTTTGTTCTCACAAGAGACATTAAAAGGTATGATTATGGATAAAAATAATCCAAAAGATAATCTAGGAGTCTTTGGAGCTAATCTTTACTGGTTGAATACCTCTGTAGGAGCCACAACTAATGAAAAAGGATGGTTTACAATTCCCTATAAAAAAAGTTATAAGAAGCTTGTAGTTAGTTATGTAGGCTATAAGACAGATACACTAAATATTACTGATTTATCTCCAATCCATCATTTTATAAGCCCAGAAAATGAGTTAGATGAAATAAGTGTAAAAAGTAAAAAGAAAGCTACACAAAGATCCTTTGTTCAAACACAAAATGTTTTTACGGTAAATAGTGATGAATTACTAAAGGCAGCCTGCTGTAATTTAGCAGAAAGTTTTGAGACCAATCCTTCTATAGATGTTAATTTTTCTGATGCTTTAACTGGAACGCGACAAATTCAAATGCTAGGTTTAAAAAGTCCTTATTTGCTCATTACACAAGAGAATATCCCTTCAATTCGCGGGGCTGCACAAGTTTTTGGACTCACATTTACACCAGGAACTTGGGTAGAAAGTATACAAATAACTAAAGGTGCAGGTAGTGTAATAAACGGCTATGAGAGTATCTCTGGACAAATTAATGCAGAATTAGTAAAACCACTAACGGATAAAAGATTTTTTTTAAATGCATACGGATCGTTAGGGGGTAGATTAGAATTAAATACACATTTTAATCATAAAATATCTGAAAAGTGGCAAACAGGAGTTTATATTCATGGTGATTATAGAGGGCAAAAGTTTGATAGAAATAAAGATGGGTTTTTAGATAATCCGCTTACAAATCAAATTAATGTAATGAATAGGTGGCAATATTTAGATGCAGAAAAAGGCTGGGTAAGCTTTATTAATGTTCGTTATATGAATGATGCAAAACAAACAGGAGAAATTAATTTTAATCCTACTATAGATAAAGGAGCAACTAATATCTGGGGTGGGGAAATCGATACAAAACGTTTTGAATCTTCTTTAAAGTTAGGATATGTTTTTCCTGAGCTTCCTTTTCAAAGTTTTGGATTTCAATTTGCGTATAGTAATCACGAGCAAGATTCTTATTTTGGTTTAAAAACCTATGATATTCAACATCAAAGTATTTATTCTAATTTATTGTTTAATTCAATAATAGGAGATACTAGAAATAAATTTACTACGGGATTAAATTTTACTTATGATGCTTATGATGAGTTTGTAAATTTGATAAATTTCTCCAGAAATGAAAATTCTTTTGGAGGTTTTTTCGAATATGCTTATGATAATTTAGATAACTTTAGTCTTACAGCTGGTATGAGAATAGATACCCATAACTTATTGGGAACTTTTGTAACACCTAGGGTTCATCTAAGATTTGTTCCTTGGGAAAAAGGAGTGTTAAGAGCATCCATTGGACAGGGTAGAAAAAGCGCAAATATATTTGCAGAAAACCAACAACTATTTGCAAGTAGTAGACAGATTGATATTCAATCTTCTGGAGGTAAAATTTATGGGTTAGATCCAGAGCTCGCATGGAATTATGGGGTATCATATTTACAAGGATTTAATCTTTTTGATAAAAAAGGAGATATTTCATTAGACTTCTACAGGACTCATTTTCAAAACCAAGTTGTAGTAGATTGGGAAAATGCACAAAGAATTTCCTTTTATAATTTAGAAGGTGATAGTTATGCAAATAGTTTTCAGACTGAAATTAATTATTTTATTAATGATTACTTAAACCTTCGTTTGGCCTATAAATATTATGATATTCAAACGGATTACACTTCAGGTAAATTATCAAAACCTTTGACTCCAAATCATCGTTTTTTTGCAAATATTTCATATGAGACCAAGCAATTAAAATTAAATAATCAATGGAAATTTGATATGACTTTTAATCTTATCGGAGAACAACGATTACCAAACACATCAATGAACCCCACACAATATCAATTAGAAGAGTATTCTAATTCTTATAATTTACTTAACTCACAGATAACTAAAGTATTCTCAAAAAAGTTTGAGCTGTATGTTGGAGTTGAAAATTTAACAAATTTGAGACAAAAAAATCCTATTTTAGCAGCTGATAATCCTTTTGGTGAAAATTTTGATTCAACAATTATTTACGCACCAATTTTTGGAAGAATGTTTTATAGTGGTTTACGATTTAAAATAGATTAAAATGAAAAAAAGTATTATAATAGTTTGTTTATTGTTGGTAGGATTCTCTTCAGTAGCACAAAAGAAAAACAAGAATTCAAAAGTTGCTATTGAAGTTGATGGAGTTTGTATGATGTGCAAAAAACGTATTGAAAAAGCAGCATTAAATTCTAAAGGAGTAAAGTTTGCCTCTTGGGATCTTAAAACCCATCAGCTTTCCCTTATCATAGATGAAAATAAAACAGATATAAAGATTATTCAACAAAATGTTGCTGCTGTTGGTCATGATACCAAAAGTATAAAAGCATTAGATCACTCTTACAATGCTAATCCAGCGTGTTGTAAATATAGAGATAAGAAAGTTGTTGAATCTCATAAAAATTAAAATCATTGATTAAAGATTTTTTTAAAGTCATTTTTATGATTGCTATTAGTTTTCTGTTTTCTTGTCAGAAAACAAAACTAACTGCTAAACAAATACTTAAAAAGTCCTTAAAAGCTCATGGAGGTTTAGAGCTCTGGCAGAAAATTGACACACTCTCCTTTAAGAAGAAAACAATTTTATACAATCAAAAGGGGATTAAAGAGAAAGAAATTACCCAACATCAATCATTTTATGGAGGCAATCCATTACATGGAAAAATATCTTTACTTGGAAATGAAAAGTCAAGTATATCAGTCATAAATGGCGTCTATACCAAGAGCTTTCGAGATTCTCTAATTCCAATAACAGATCGTGAAATTAAAACTATTAATAATTCTTTTAAATCAGCATATTATGTCATAAGCCAACCTTTTAATTTGAAGGAAAGTAATGCATTACTTGTTTATAAAAAAGACACTATTTTAAATGGTAAAAAAACATTTGTAGTAGAAGTTTCTTATAGAGATGATAAAAACACGAATACACCAGATCAATGGACTTATTTTTTTAACGCCAAGACATTTTTAGTCGTAGCAGCAAAAGTTTTTCATTCACCTACTATAAGCTTTATTAAAAACACAAAATTTAATGCTAAAACACCTTTTGTTTTTAATTCAGAACGAGTAAGTATTTTTATGAATAAGGATGGTACAGAAGATTATGTAAGAGCAGCTTATTTTTATTCGAATTATAAAGTTGTTCTGAAGGAATAAAACAACAAATCCCAACCTAAAAGATTGGGATTTGTTGTTAACTGAACAATGTAATCTTACATCATTCCTGGCATTCCTCCGCCCATTGGTGGCATTCCAGCACCAGCAGGAGCCTCTTCTTTAATGTCTATTAATGCACATTCTGTAGTTAGGATCATCCCTGCAACTGAAGCAGCATTTTCTAATGCAACACGTGTTACTTTTTTAGGATCTATAATACCTGCCTCTAACATATCTACATAAGTTTCAGACTTTGCATCATACCCAAAATTTTTCTTTCCTTCTAAGACTTTATTGATAACAACAGAACCTTCACCACCTGCATTTTCAACAATAGTTCTTAAAGGAGATTCAATCGCTTTATTCACAATTTGAACTCCTGTTGTTTCATCTAAGTTGTCTGTTTCAATTTTTTCAAGTGTTTTTTTAGTTCTCACTAGAGCTACACCACCACCAGCAACAATACCTTCTTCAACTGCTGCTCTTGTAGCATGAAGTGCATCATCTACTCTGTCTTTCTTTTCTTTCATTTCAACTTCTGAGGCTGCTCCTACATACAGAACAGCAACTCCTCCAGCCAATTTAGCTAAACGTTCTTGAAGTTTTTCTTTATCGTAATCAGAGGTTGTTGTTTCTATTTGTGCTTTTATTTGGTTCACTCTAGCTTTGATTGCTTCAGTATCTCCATTTCCATTTACAATTGTAGTGTTGTCTTTATCTATGGTAATTGTTTCAGCAGTACCTAATAAGTCTAAAGTTGCATTTTCTAAAGAAAAACCTCTTTCCTCTGAAATCACTGTTCCCCCAGTTAAAATTGCGATATCTTCTAACATTGCTTTTCTTCGATCTCCAAATCCTGGAGCTTTCACGGCAGCAATCTTTAAACCTCCTCTTAACTTGTTAACGACTAAAGTGGCTAAGGCCTGTCCATCAACATCTTCAGCTATAATCAATAAAGGTCTACTTGATTGAGCCACCGGTTCTAATATTGGTAAAATTTCATTTAAGTTAGAAATCTTTTTATCAAACAATAAAATATATGGGTTTTCAAGATCAGCAATCATTTTATCTGCATCAGTAACAAAATAAGGAGATAAATATCCTCGATCAAACTGCATACCTTCTACAACGTCTACGTAAGTTTCCATTCCTTTGGCTTCTTCAACGGTAATAACACCTTCTTTACCAACTTTTTCAAATGCAGTAGCAATAAGATCTCCAATTGTATTGTCATTGTTGGCTGAAATAGCTGCAACCTGTTTTATTTTTTCTGAGGAGTTTCCAACTTTTTGTGCCTGTTTTTCTAAATCAATTATAATTGCCTGAACAGCCTTATCAATCCCTCTTTTTAAATCCATTGGATTGGCTCCTGCGGCAACGTTTTTTATACCCTCTTTAACAATGGATTGTGCTAGTACAGTAGCTGTAGTAGTTCCATCTCCCGCTAAATCATTTGTTTTTGAAGCTACCTCTTTAACCATTTGAGCACCCATGTTTTCAAGTTCATCTTCTAATTCTACTTCTTTAGCTACAGATACACCGTCTTTAGTAACTGTTGGAGATCCAAATGATTTAGAAATAATTACGTTACGTCCTTTTGGACCTAAAGTTACTTTCACTGCATTTGCAAGAGCATCTACACCTCTTTTAAGGCCATCTCTAGCATCACTATCAAATTTTATGTCTTTTGCCATTTTTATTCGTTTTAGTAAAGTTTAAACAATTGCTAAAATGTCGCTTTCGCGCATCATTAAATAATCTTTTCCTTCAAGTTTTAGTTCTGTGCCTCCGTATTTACCATACAAAACAGTGTCCCCTACTTTTACAGTTAATGGTTCATCTTTTTTGCCATTTCCAACAGCTACGATAGTTCCTTTTTGAGGCTTTTCCTTAGCATTATCTGGAATGATAATCCCTGAAGCTGTCTTAGTTTCTGCGGCAGCTGGTTCTACAAGAACTCTGTCTGCTAGAGGTTGAATTTTTATTCCCATTAGTATATTATTTTAATTTTGATATAAATGTTCAGAAATTATGCCATTTTTAATCAACTGACATTTTTTCAAGTTACTGATTTGAAATCCAAATTTTTCGAAAAAAAATGCCAACGTGTCATTTCGTTGGCATTTTTTTAATTACAATTCATACTTTTTGTATGTTAAAGCGAATCATTTGTAATTGGTAATGTATTGTTTGAAGACTTAGGAGTTGATCTTACATCTTCTAGTGTATTGTCTAGCTTAATATTTGAAGTATTATCTCTTTCAATTGAAAAGTTTGATAATAAAATTAGTGCGAACATGGCAATAGCTAATGTCCAAGTAGTTCTATCTAAAAAATTGTTTGTGTTTTGAACACCACCCATAGATTGAGCTCCTCCTCCTCCAAATGAAGAAGATAATCCTCCACCCTTTGGATTTTGAACCATTACTATTAAAATCAAAATAACAGCTATAAGTAAAATAACCGCTAAAAATAAATTATAACTCATGATTTATTGTTTTGTTAATTTTTTTATTCCTTTAATTTGGTCTGCAAAGAAACCACTTTTTTCTGGATATTTCAAACTTAAAATTTCATAAG
>Ga0213868_10003599_pt1 | contig 14393 bp, 11 predicted proteins | sample PICome_9_FD_160087 | JGI IMG/M metagenome (GOLD analysis project Ga0213868, IMG submission 160087) | Coastal seawater microbial communities near Pivers Island, North Carolina, United States - PICO127 | ecosystem: Environmental > Aquatic > Marine > Coastal | place: USA: North Carolina...
GATCTCATTTTCAAAAATACGAATAGTGTCATTTGGTTTGTGATCAAAGACACAACGCGACACGCGCGGCTTCGGGGCGGGGTGCCGGGTGCCGGGGTCTTTCATTTTTTTCGATGAGTGATGAGTGAGTGAGTCAGAGAATGGATTGAGTAGTCGTCTTACGTGTTTAAACCATCTATCTCTCTTCTATGAACATCTTAAACACATAAAACATACATTTCATACAATCTTAAACATAGAATGGGTTTCATGTGGAATCTTAACTCTAGTGTATCCAAACAAATTCAACGACTGTTAGTAGTAGCCTTCTTGTTGTACGTACAGTCTGCTTCTGCTCTGTCGTCCGCCAGTTCTCAATCAAAAAAAGTTGCAGTCTTTGGAGGCACAGGATACGTCGGAAGTCAGGTGTGTGCGCGTCTTGTTCAGAAAGGATTCGATGTGACTGCTGTATCTCGACGTGGCACAAATCCTAAACCAAATGACGCCCTTCTGAGTCAGGTGCGTTGGGTTCAGGGCGACGCGACTGATTATAATACGGTCAGCAAAATCGTACAGGATGCAGATGCAGTGGTGCATTCGATTGGTCTTTTGTTCGATGTCGATTCGGGTCTGCAAGGGTTGAATAAGATTGTTTCAGGCAGTGGCTCGTTGCCGGGTGACCAAAGTACATACGATAATATTACGAGACTCACCATGTTCAATGTAATTCAAGCCATTAGTGCTAAAAAGTCAAATCCTTTTGCTAAAAAGGAAAGGATGCCTCTCTGCTTTGTCTCTTGTGCAGAAGCAGGATGGCCAGATGTGACAATGGGTGACTTTGTTGAAGAAAAACTGGCACCTGAATGGCTTCAAAAATACCTCAAAGCGAAACGAGCTGTCGAATCCAAGTTGGGAGAGTCTAAAACCCAGATACGAGCGTGCATTTACAGACCCAGTTTGATTTGGGATTGGACGAAATTTGATGTCTTACCTGTCATTCCTGTATTCAATCTTGCATCTGCGATTGGAGTTCCATTTGTAGATAAAACGGTTCGAGTGGAAACTCTTGCGAGTGCTATAGTACAAGGTATCATTGATGAAAATGTGGAAGGAGTACAAAGGTACATGCAAATGGAAGAACTTGCCGCTAGAAATTAAGTATACTTCCTTACTTAGTTGTATACCGCATTTGTTTGACAGTGATTAAAAAACGTTTAGTTTCGTTACCAAATGTATTCACTCCTTCATTCCTCGGTCCTCTTTTCCCTTCGTCCACCAACATTGTCATGAACAGACAATCCCAACTCTCCCTTCTTAAAGGAACTTTCTTCATACCTTGCCCTTCCAGCCTTTTGAGCACTCCAAGCTCTATACAAAGCACGGCTTCTTTCACTTCTAGTCAATCCAAACTCATCTGTTCCATATGGAATCATCTTGATGCTAAAACGTGTATTATCGCCCAATTTCTTCTTATCTATTAAGGAATCGTCAATATCATTAAGAGTAATGCTTCCATTGACATCTGATACCAAATGTTCAATTTCCATTCCCTCCAACAATATTTCCCCATGTTCTTCCATAAACTTCAAACGATCAACTTCTGAAGCATATTCATCCAAGATGGGACGGAGTGTACTAAGATTGATGATTTGAGCAAGTTGCTTCGAATAAGGCAAACCAAGGAATGTTTCCAAATTTTCTCTGGCCTTTTTCTGAGAAGCTGTCTCTAACGATTGATCCTCTGAGTTGTCACTCTCTTGTTTGTGCAAATGAATCAAAAGAAGTTCTGCATCTGTTTCATCTTCAATTTGAGACCAAAATGAATCAGAATCGTCACGGTACCTTGGTGGTTCTGATAGCAATGCTTCACGTGTAGCTTGGAGGTCAATTTGTCCAGATTGACCGTCATCGATAAGAGAAACGTAATTGGAAAGCCATTCCTGTACAATGAGAAGAAACAAAAATATGAGATGTTCGGAATTCTACTCATGTTCTTTCTTCTATTCAAAACACGAGAACACGAGGAAAACTCACCTTAAATTCGGCCTTGGAAGTAGCATCCCAAGTGTCGTATGGACTCTCTTGATGTTTCGCGCGCCAATCTTGAAGACTATCAATCATACTGGATACCTTGGAATCAAAACTATCCTCCTGACCCAGTGATATTTTACTAGAGTCATATTTGCTGTCGCTATCCTCGTCTTCAAATCCACCCAAGCTTGCCAATAGTTCATCAATACTACGCTCGGTGTCATCTTTTTCTGTATCTTGATGTGCATCCAACAATCCACCAGGTGTAAACAATCCATCCGAGTCATCACTTCCATCAGAAGTAACTGAGTTAGAAGTATCAAATAATGTTTCTGGGAATAAAGCAGACCTCACGGTAATAATATCCTTAACTCTCGCCAAGTCTCCAATATTTACATGAGTTTCATCATCACTGGCTCTACTTTCTTGAATATCCTTCTCCAAGCGCCCTTCAAGCAATCTATTCCAAGACTCTTCCGACATTCCTAGGACGTCAACGGCAATCCAATGATCTAATGCAGTAGAAGCTCCTAAAGTCCATTGTGCATATGGCACTGCACGTAGACGCGATCCCCATATGTTGAGTGCTTGAATGGTGCGTGGTTTGGAGTGTAGAATGGATGGAATGGTATTCTTTTCCATTTGATTCCGAATGTTGGTAGTATTATCACTGCGAGGAGAAGAAGAAGAAGAAGAAGATGATGATGGTTGGTCCTCCTCTTCCAGTGCTTCCTCATTCTGGGAAGATGAGTGTTCTTTTATAAATTGTCGGGCACGTAGTCGACTCTCTAACCTTTCATTGCGTTCTTCCTGTTGCAATAGTTCTTCAATCATTTGAATACTGGTCTTTTCATCTAGATGTTCATCATTGTAAGCTTTTTGTTCTTGAATGATTTGATATTGTTTCAATGCAAATTCATATGCATCTTGCAATACTTGAGATTTTCGTCCCATGGCAGAGCTACTACTAGTACTACTACTCGTGGCAGTATTCAAAATCGGATCCTGCATTGGAATTCCCAATATTTTTCGTTGGCGATATTCCTCTTCTTCTGCTGGTGTAACAATTCTAGAAGCTCTCATTTTTGCATCGTATCTTCTCATGTAAGCTTGTACGTATTTATCAGTGGGGAGTGACACTTTCTGTTGGCGCAACGTCTTAAGTGGCACGCGGGGTGGCTGTGGAATGGGTGGATTCATGGACAATATTTCGTATTCAATGGGATACTTTGCAAATTTAGGCTTCGAAGCAGGATTTCTACTGTTGTAATTTGTACTTTCTTTTTGATGTAAATCCTTATAAATTCCCGTTTGAACCGATTTTTGAATGAATTGAACGGGTGACAGTCGCTGCTTTAAAATGCGTCTCATTCCGCAGTGGGTCGACGCCATCTTTCTTAATACTCCAGACTGACGCATGTTGTTGATGGGAATGGGTGATGGAAGTGAAAAGATGAGATGTGCTTGATCGTTTGTGTTATAACAAAACAAAAGGTAGGCAAATAGGTACTCGTAGTGTACTAAAAAAAAAGGTAGGCACAAACACATGATGGGTTTTTCATGTGTTCAAAGGTGGAAACGAAAAGGTCATGAGCTCAAAATGAGATACCGAGACTTCAAGTACAATAATAACATTTATATTTTGGATAGGGATACAAATGTTGTTTGTTACAATCACTTCTAAGTCATCAAAATCTCTAGCTAGAGAGAGTAGATAAGTAGTCATTGTAGTACTAAGTAAGTAAGTAAGTAAGTGAAAGATACATTGATTTACTGCTTATTGGCAGCATTAAATCCAAGACCATTGGCTTCCGCATATTTCTCCATCCACCTCATGAATCGATCCCATTTCTCGGGAGTTTCCAAAAATACACGAGCCTCAATGGTCTGAGGTTTGCCGTTGGAGAACTTGGCATTTACATCTGTGGTGGAAATCTCACCCTCTTCGTCACCCAGAAACATGCCTGTCACTTCTCCTCTGGATGCTGTAGAGGCATCGAAACAATTGGGATTTTTAAAGGTGAAGGATGCAACACCAGATGAACCATCACGAGCACGGGTTAGTTTTACATCAGGGATAACTTTCTCATCGAGACCACGAACAAATTGAATGTTGGCTGCGTTCAATTGAGTGAAACTAGTGATGCCGGTAGTAGCGCCAGCAGAAGGAGCAAAGGCCTCGGACATTGGAAGAAGAAAAATGCTAGCAACAAGGGTCAAAAACTTCATTATGGAGTAAATCAATATGTCTTTTATATGATACAAGGATTGGTATGTGGGTGTTTGTCGTGAAATGTGCTTGCCTGTTGTTTGAGAAGCTTGTGTATCGCGCGATACTTTTTTCTGATGTGTTTTGAGAACACTTCATGCGTGGTGGTGTCGACGCAGCTCCATCGCGAGTCACAAAGACCTCCACTCCAACGGGGATAATTGGTATTTTATGTTATAAAAATACGATATGTATCAAAAACAACAAAACACATTTCAAATACATCTACTTTTTAGATATCGTCCTTGTTATAAATACAAGATAATGCAATGCTCACGGCAATAGCACCTGGATCAGGAGTTCCAAGAAGAGTATCTTGACTTAGGTAGTTACTCCTTCCTGCAGATGCGTTACTCATTGTGGCCGTGCTTTGTGCTCCCTCCATCGCAACTGTTGCTGGATTGTTGCTGCCACTTTTCATTGCTAGGACTGCAGGATACAATGCATCTAGCATGGTTCTTGATCCTACATTGGCTCCTCCATAAAATGAAATGGCTTTAACACCCTCTTCAAAAGCATTTTCAATGTCTTTCACATCAATCGCATTCCTAATACTATTCAAATGCGAACTCATCTTACGAAAACAAATCTCCAATAAGATTCCAGATGTACCACCCATGGATGAAGAAATCTCATCTGCCAATGATTCAAAAAATACAACTGGATGATTTGTTGGTAATCGTCTATCCTCCAAACTAGAAAGGACTTGTTTTGCACCACGCTCGAAAGTCATACCGCAATCTCCATCACCTACTACAGTGTCATACTTTGTTAACAAAGGTTCAGATTCAACCAATTTCATACAAATCCTTTTGATTTTTTCCCTTAAGTTTGACTCAAAATTCGGAATGGCAACATCCACATTTACTTTCTTGGTATCTTTTCCAGGGGCGTTCACTTCTGGTATTTCCACCGACGAGGGGCGTTCACCTACAAAACAATCTGATGTTTGCCAAGCGACAGCATCCGTGGTTGCATCCAACAAATCTAAGTAAGAGTGAGGAGCATCTGATAATGAAATGATAGAAACAGAAGCCCCTTGCATATCAAAGGAAGACATGAACGTTCCTACGTAGAGTCTAGATACTTTACATTTCAGCCTCGGTCCTTCCAACACTTTAACGACGGAATTGGCAAGAATAGACATTTCAAAATTGGATGTTCCACCAAGATTATTTATCATCACTGCCAGATTATCACCTTCTTGGAAGGATGGTATAGTGACACTCTTGGATGTATGGTCATCATTACTACTACTGCCACTACTACTGATGCCTTTAGAAGTACTGATTCTTCCATGTTCTAAAATGGTTGTCACCATAACGTTTGCAAGTTCATCAGCTGTCTTGAGTGGAGATTGTCTCATACCAGCTTCACCATGAATACCCATTCCAATCTCAATGGTATTTGAATCTAAGCGCTGATTGACAGTAGTAGCTCCAGGAATGGTTACTGCATTAAGAGCGACTCCAAGTGTTCCCACTCTATTTGCCACATCTTGAGCAATGTCAGCGACTTGATTTAAAGTCATACCCATAGCAGCCGCTGCTCCAGCAACTTTGTGCACAAGTACTGTGCCTGCGACGCCTCTGGCACCTGTGATACCCTTTGTTCTTTCAAGGGCCGTGTCGTCTGCGACGATGACCATTCGAACCTTTCGACCTTCGTTTACAGCCATTTCACATGCCATTCCGAAATTAAGTCGGTCACCCGTGTAATTCTTGACAATGAGCAAACATCCTCCCCCTGACGACTCTGCATCGCCGTCACTAGTATTACTGGCGCTAATTGTAGTTACGGCTCGAATGGCAGCCAGAATGGAAGCAACACTCGGACTGGCAAATATTCCCCCGAGAATCGCACCCGTTAACATTCCTTTTCCTATCCACCCTGCATGGGAAGGTTCGTGGCCAGAACCTCCTCCAGATAACAACGTTACCTTTTTATGATCGATTTCAGAGGATAGAATCACATTATGATTGGCGAGTTTTCGAAGTTTTGTGGGGTATTGAAGTAAGAGACCCGAAATAAATTCAGACACGGCTTCAGAGGGGTTGTTAAGGAACTTTTTGGGGGTTGCAGTGGAGGTTGAGGATGACATGGTGAACTAGACTTCACTGCTGAATGAATGAATCTATCTACTATCTACTCGTATTTATAGATTGGGAGGAAACAGGAAACCTTGTTGTAGGAAATGTTGTGTCGGTATCCGGTATTTTCTACCAAGTCAGCAGTACGATAATAACTCCTAATTAATCCAATGACCATAATCGAGACAGAAGCTACGTTTGCATACATGTTTTTAGTTAACTTGAACAAGTGCTAAAGTATATATTGTGTTATTTCAAAATAGAGACCCTGTCATCTGAGACCTTTAGATACGAACCTGATAACTACCCGCCTTGGTAATGAATCTCACCCATCTATTGGTATGATATCCAGACTTGTCATACACACGCAAGTATCTCACACTTACTCCACTGGATGTAAACATTGGTACTTGAAACTCGACATCGATAGGTGGCCTACTCCAGCCTTTATTACGGACAGTGGGCATAAGATCGACATCGGCTCCAAGCATACATTCAAAGTCTCCAGGGAAACGTTTGATTCTCCACACAATAGCCTGTGTTTCAGGCTCGTATTTAGCACGTCCAAAAGTCGTTTTAATTTTCGTTTTGGCAGTGTTCTTAGGGACAGGAATCTTGATCACTACGTGAGTTCCATACGTTGGTGCACCAAAGTTGGCAATGGCCTTAAGATTGATGGACACACGATTCTGACCATGTAGTTCTTTGACAGCAGGTATAATCCTAAATGGCAAATTGATATTGTCAGTCACGCGATACCTCATCAACTCAAATTCGCCATCTGGTGGAATAAATGTGATGGTCCTATCCGCATCAAACTTCCCCAGTCGGACGCATCGATGAAATGTGCAGTCATCAATTTCAACGCCAGGTTTACGATTCTGACTTGACTCCTTTTCAATCACCAGTTTGTCATTGAGACCAAACTATTGAGAATATAGAATCGTTGAACACCATAGTGAGTTATGACAATGACGAAGGATATCAATCAAACAACACTGAAAACGGTCATTTCAAATTAGACTCACCTTGCATTCTGGCATTCCAGTTAATTTCGTATTCATCTGTACCTTCCCACTGACTTCATTTCTCAAAATTTCCCCAGTAGATGACATGAGTAAGTTCACACTTTCAAGTACATCAATGTAAACTTCATTCTTTTTGTGTCGTATTCCTTCTCTTCTCCAATCAATGGCTCCTGTGATTTGTGATGTAAGTTGTGATGCATCTGGTTCATCCTGTGGGTAGAAAGAATCATAAAATGTAATAGAAAGATATAAGACTTGCATCAACACATTGTATGTTTATGAACCATGGGTCCAACGTCCAGTCGCACACATGACGTAAAGACAACACTTACCTGTGGTCTTACAGTTCCCAAATTAATATATAATCGCAACACATCGACTGCACAGTTCTGTGGGTACCCAAAGTCCATCGTCTCATCCATTAACTCATATATGAGCGTCATATTGTTTCTCATAGAATTTTCATCAAAGTCCTCTCCTAGATATGCCTTTAGAATTCTAATTTTTTGAAACAAATATTCGAATACAAGTGCTGGGTTAACATTGGAACGAGTAAGTGCCACAAAGTACATGTTTAAGTGTCGTGTGTATATAAAGGAACAATTTTCGATACGTTTCACGGGTGCCTGTGATCCAGTTTCTTTGGCAGCAATGACCTGTGTCCATGTTAGGTATTGTATTCAATCACAAAGTTGTCAAAGAGATGGGAAAGGAACATGCAGCATTGAAATCACGAGTGAGAATTATTTATCATAAGTAAATGACACATGCAGATACGACAACATTATTCATAAACCGTTTCTTTTGGATCTGGCATCAATCTCTTTTTGCACGGAAAATAAATTCAAATCTTAAACTACTACATCTAACGTACCTGAAGACGAAAGGAATCTGCTGCAGCACGGCTCACGTCATCCCTATTTTCAAAACAAAGATTTGAATGAATTAGTGTGTGTTTTATGGTACAAAAATAGAAAGGGAAACGGGAAACGGGAAACAAATAGAATGTAATTTAGGGATAAATCAGTCCTATTTTGTACTTACCGATATTGACGAGAGATCATAATGTCCCCCTTTTGATTGAGAACCAATATCATGGAAATCATCTTGGTGTATATTTAATATAACTATTAAGAGAATCGAAGTTGTTGTAGATTACAAATGTAGAATGTGTCGTCTTCTAATGCTCCAGTTCCAGTACTATCGTAGCTCTAAGAGAGATGTGAACAGTGATCTTGTTCAAAAAATTGAATCTTGCCAGAACCCGCGCGGGAAACGTTTGGCGCCAAAAATCTCGTTGCGAAAACGTCAAAACACGTCAACTCCAAAAAAGGCGCGAACATCGAAGAACAAACATCAACAAATTCTCAAGTTGGGAGTGCAGCTGTATATCACCTTTGGAATTGCACGTAAGCAAGAATATCTGAAACAAACAAACACAATCATAAATTCGATTGCCTTTCAAAATTCGTCATGAACCGAGTCTGTCACTTCAAGCTTGTCTTATTGGGAGATGCAGCCGTGGGAAAATCCTGTCTGGTCGTTCGATTCGTGAGAGATGAGTTCTTTGAGTTTCAAGAACCCACCATTGGAGGTAAGTTGTGAATTATCCGCTGGACGAATTCATTTATTTCATTTTAATTCAAAAGAAAGAAATGGAACGAAGAGTGGTCGATGCTTGTCTATGCTCCATATGGCGGATCGACTTGATGCTTTGAATTGTACTAACACTATCGTATTTCATCAAATTTTAATCGTGAATGAATGAATCTCTGATATTCATCCCATGGACAGCCGCATTCCTCACACAAACCGTAGCGTTGGACGATGCAACTGTTAAATTTGAAATCTGGGATACTGCAGGGCAAGAAAGGTATCGGTCTTTGGCGCCCATGTATTACAGAGGAGCTGCAGCTGCCATAGTTGTTTATGATATTACGGATCCGGATAGTTTTGCCGGAGCAAAAAGTTGGGTCAAGGAATTGCAAAGGAGAGGAGATCCTAATGTGATTATTGCATTGGCAGGGAACAAAGCCGATTTGGAAGGTACGTTGTTTCTATGATACAATTACTTGGTTTTCGTCATCGTCGAAACAAAATTCTCCCTGTCTGAAATCGTTGTAAAGTCACTCATCAGTCACTTCGTTTACTTATTCTGTAGCCAGGAGAAAAATAGCACAAGAAGAAGCTGAACAGTATGCTCAAGAAAATGGTATTTTGCATTTAGTTACTAGTGCCAAGGATGGGTTAAATGTAAAAAGTTTATTTGTAGAGATTGCAAAGAGATTACCCAAAGATTTGCCAGTACAGGAAAGAGAAGCATTTCCAATCACAGCACAGCAAAATGATCGTAAGAGTTGTTGTTAGGTAATTAACTTCTTACTTCTTGTAATGTAATATTCTATCATCGATCATCGGACTTGATCATGCTTAGATAGACAATAGACACACTAACTGATATAAATGTGTTCCCAAACGAAAAGACTCTTTTTATGATTTCTTTTAGAGGGCTTTCAGTAGTTCATTCAAATTTTAAATGATTATCCATTCATTCTCTCTGTGTGTCACATGAGTATACTCTTATTGGCGATAGTGCAATAAAAAATGAGGGCATTTTGCCTCTTTCAGGCTACATCACATTTTTTGCCTTCGGGGGCTAAGGGTCGAGAGTCCTTCCCGGGAACGATTCGTACCGAATTAGATCTATCGCTATTTTTTCACATTTTTTCATATTCATCTCACATTATCTGGGAATGACAATGTTAACGAGATTAATTCTAGTTGCAATTGTAGCAACCCAAAGCGTTTTAGCTAAATATTGCGATATATATGAAATTGATTATTTACCAGAGAATATTTCAAACCATACAGAAACGTATTCATACCTTCAACCACAATGGATATGTGAAAAAAGCGATGAAGCAAAATCTTACATTGTAACATACGAAGATTTTGATGCATTAAATGTGCAAGTCCCTATAAGTGGCACGATACGTCTCAAATTTCAAGAAAAAGAAACGTCGCAAAGCTTAAATATTGTCACGGAAGAAACTTCTACAGGAGTATCAAGCACCAGTGGTGTGACTAGTAGTTATCTTTTCTTATCGCAAGTCGCAGATACTAAAACCATTACTGTTGAATCTTTGGACACATCAAACAGAAGACTCGCATTAAGAACTGGTGATCGTAATGTCTTAATTGTGAGAGCTACAGATATGTATGATCACAGTCCTACACGAACAGCTTCACAACTTGCTTCGGACTGGTTTGGGACATCTGGAAGTAATGCTATCTCACCTAAAACTGTCCTCAATGATTGTTCTGCTGGAAAACTCACATTGATAAATGCTGGTGTTATTGAACTAGTAGTTAATATCGACTTCAGTGGTAAATCATCTTCTACTGTTGAGAATACAATCAGGGATCAATTGATTTCAAGTAATGGCGCAAACTTTGAAAGCAATTACGATCATATCGTGTACATCCTTCCATCTGTAGTTGATTTTGGAGGTGCAGCAGCATATGCATATTTAAATGGAAGGCGAAGCGTATTTTCTGATTTGAACGGCTCTTATCCGGTGGTTCAAGTCCATGAACTTGGGCATAACTACGATTTTCATCACAGTGGTAAGGAATCAAGTTACGATGACCCTACGTGTCTAATGGGAAATTCACAAGACATTGGGTGGAATTTTGAACGTGGAAAAATGTGCTTTAATGCTGCAAAAAGCTATCATTCAGATTGGTACAACGATAGACGAACGTCTTTTGATGCAGTAGTAAATCCATTTGAAGGGACTTTATGGGGAGTTGCCAACTATCCAAATGATGGCATTCCACATGAAAATTACGTCACTGTTCAAATTCGTGGACCGACTCGCACTTTTTATATGACATTCAATAGACAAGCTGGAATAAACAGTGATGCAATTGCTGGAAAAAATCAAGTAACAATCGTTTCTACAGCTGACACTTCAAGAAATGTGGAGAGTAAACTTGAGGCTATGCTCAGCGAAGATGAAAAGTTTGTATTTGGTAATTTTAGCAATGGAAAGGCTCTAATAATCGAAGTGTGTCGGATATTAGAGAATGAAAGAGCTCAAGTTATTGCATATGTTGAAGACACTACGTTCGCATCATGTATGCCAACCAACTCGCCATCACCGACAATTTCATCAGCACCAACATTCGGATGCAAATCTGAAGAATCTTGGATTACCCTGGAAATACTTACGGATCTTTTCCCATCAGAAACAAGTTGGGAAGTAAAAATGAAACCTGGTGCGATATTACACTCGGGTCCAAGCGTAACGATGTTACCAGAAAAATTGTATACATTCGATTTTTGTTTGCAACATGGCCACATTTACGAAGTCGTAGTGAATGACACGTTTGGAGATGGATTGCAATTCAACGGAGTTCGAGGGTATTACAAGGTTATGAAAGATCATGTGCAGATTGTGAACGGTGTGGACAATGGAACAGATTTTGGTCGGATGGCAGTGGTTGAGATTGACTTATCGCTTTTGACAGATCCCCCAACGCAGTTGCCATCGAAAACTCCTTCAGTATTTCCAACCACAATGCCATCATCGACCCCTAGCATCCCGTCACTAAGTATCAATCCTACTTCAAATCCAACGCAAATTGAGTCAGAGATACCTTCAGTCACACCAAGTATGCATCCGACTTCTCTAACTACTGCCAGTCGAAGTAGCTCTCCGACGAATCGTTCTTCTTCTTCTTCGCCTTCGAAGACTGTGGTACCATCATGGAAAAAATCAACAAGACCGAGTATGAGTCCTTCAAATGAACCAAGCCAAATCCCCGACATACTTTGCACATCTGACGAGTCTCTAATTACTCTGGAAATACTCACCGATGACTACCCCGCAGAAACTAGCTGGGTTGTCAAGAGACAATCAGGTACAGTGATAGACTCTGGTGGACCGCTCACTGATAGACGAACAGTGTATACATTCGATTTTTGTTTGCAACATGGTCACATTTACGAAGTCATAGTGAATGATGAATTTGGAGATGGATTGCGATTCAACGGAATTCAAGGGTATTACAAGGTTATGAAGGATCATGTACAGATCGCCAACGGTGTGGACAATGGAACAGACTTTGGTCGGATGGCAGTGGTTGAGATTGACTTATCCCTTTTGACAAATCCTCCGACTCAATCTTCAGTTCAAAATCACTGTCTCTTGATTAATAAAAAAAGAAAATGCCGAAGAACGGCTGGATGTTCTTGGTCTCGCGGAAGCTGTTCGTGAAAACCAACTATGTAAAATACAGTATTGTGGTGCACATTCGTTTTGTAATGATCATAATAATATATTGTCGTTGTCTTTCCGTGTAGATGCCTTTTTCTTGTTTGTACTCGTATACCAGATACCCTCTCTGTATCCACCAAAAGAATGAATGAATCAATCAATCAATAATCAATCAATCAAGGAACCAAACCATGAGTAGTTCTCATGAGACAACAATGACAAGATAAAAAACTAAAACGGATTATAAATCGATTTATTTGACTAGACCACCTCGATTTCGAATCTCTTCCAATTCCTTATCCTCCAAAGTAACTCTTTTTACTCTGGAATAGGGACTGATCTTCGAATCCATAACATAATCATAGATAACTTTAATCCATGAATGATAATGAGGGATATCATCGTAATATTCAGGTGCAATACTCCTAACAATTCTCAACTTTTTTCCAGTGACGAAAGGGAAATCATGATGTTCATTGTGGTATCCAACGTGGAATGTAAGCCAATTCCATGGTCCATAGTAGGAATATGTCTCTTGATGTGTGTGCATGACGTAGTGTTCCGAAATGAAATGTCCAGCCGCCGGATGGAGTCCCATTCCAAGAAGTGTCCCAAAGACGAGGTATGCCAAACCTTTTCCTCCTGCCCATGCATAAATCCCCAAGTCAAAGGTGAAGGATGCGGCGTAGTTGATGAATTCCCACTTGGTGGGCGCCTTGGGATTCACGACCATGGGTCTAAGACTGTAGAACAGAGGCTGGAGAAGACACCATAGTAACTTTCGTGGCGTGGAACAGAAGAACCATCCTTCTGCGTCACATGGAATGTCCACGTCCATGATATGTTCTCCCTGGAATCTATGGTGCTCCATGTGGTATCTCTTAAAGGATGCAGATGCAGGAATGCCCATGGAAAGATTGGCCAGAATTCCAATGATTCGATTGGTAGTTATATTTTTGGCCGTAAGTCCATGCGATGCTTCGTGCATTGCGAGTGTGAGTCCATGGTTAATGGTTCCAGACAGTGTGTAACAACAAAAGAGCCAGGTGTACCATGGTGCTCCTTGAAGTAAGTGAATGGCAAATATTTGAAATGCGAGACATAAAGCGACAGTATATTTGGTAAAGTGATCGGGACCAAAGAGTTGTTTGATTTCCGGGTAATCGGTAGTTATCTGTTTCCTCCTATCGGCAGTTTGAAAATATAAACAGCGGATTAATTATGGCGGTTGAGGAAACATGTGCCAATGAAAATGAAAAGAAAGCGAGTTGAATTCAATTTACCTTAAAACGTGAGGTTCTTCCATGGAATCTCCACTGGCCCAATAGAATTTGGGTTCTTGTTTCATTTTCGCCTGACGTTCTGCTCGTAACGCGGCGTTGTTACTGGCGGTGGTGATGGTGGCTGCATTTCCTCCTTTTCCCATGGTTAGTGATACGTGGATATTAGCAATATAGAAATGTTGAAATGGAACGGGTATTGAGAAACAAAATACGTGGTGGGAGTTTCTCTGTTCCAAAGTTAGATACCAAAACTACAGATTCCCGTATTTTGAATCTCTGTTTTTGTGGTGGTTTGTGTCCTTCTTGGCGAAAATAAAAGTTTTTTTTTTTGCTGACTCTCGAACAGCAATCCCGCAAAGTCACCGGCCACCAGCAGGAGGTTGGGGAGGGGGTACAACACATTTTGATCCTACCCCCCTAGCTCGCTGGGA
>Ga0213868_10003601_pt1 | contig 14388 bp, 10 predicted proteins | sample PICome_9_FD_160087 | JGI IMG/M metagenome (GOLD analysis project Ga0213868, IMG submission 160087) | Coastal seawater microbial communities near Pivers Island, North Carolina, United States - PICO127 | ecosystem: Environmental > Aquatic > Marine > Coastal | place: USA: North Carolina...
ACTTCCACGATCCAACAAACCACAAACCACAAACCTTGCTCCTTGCTGTACTGTTTAGGCACAAGACACAAGGCGCGAGCCCTTGTCTCAAAGTTACTACTTTGTTCACTCTACATAGATAGTTATAATCCAATATGGACATTGACTATTGGAAAGAAAAACTAGACACAGAAATCGATGAAATCCGAGTAAAGTTGCAATCCATCTCTGGTTCCAAAGATGATGATGATGATGCGATGGGTTTCAAGGACGTGAAGGACAAATTGATCAAAACGAAAAATACCACACTTTCATCGCTTAAATACGAAGTAAGGATCATTCATGATAAAAAGCAGAGAATGATTCATCAAAACGAATACAATGATTACGAAACATCCATTCTGAACATGATAGAAAAAGTCAATCAGATGAGCATGGTATCTGAACGGAAGAAGGATGAAGAGGATGATACCGATCCAATCAAAGCCGGAGACACAATACTGTTAGAAGCAGAACATTTACAAACGAAGACACAATCATCTTTATCAAAAACACGGGATATGATTAATGAAGCGAAAGATGTAGGTATGACCACGGTACGTCGACTGAAGGATCAGCGAGATCAACTTCAGAATGTGCAAGATACAGTTATTTCTACAGAAGAAAAGTTGCAGGAATCAGATAAACTAATGAAAAGATTCTGGAGAGGATCAACGAGAGTGAAAGTGAAGAAGGAAGATGAACATCAATATAACAAAGTTTCTGGAATCACGACCCAAACTGGCACTTCACCGTTGAAAGTTGGATCTCAGTTTAAAGAATTACAAACATCAATCATTGATCGTATTCGAAATATTCATTCATTTTTAGAGGAAGAACGACAATGCAAATCAGGTAGTATTAGTGTTGCGGGTGGTAATAACCCAAAGAGTGCAGCTATCCGACATTCGAAGTTAAGAATGGACTTACAACGGGCATCTGATGAATTTGAAGATATGAACAATCTATACCTAATGGAGATGAAGAAAAAAAGGTCTAGATACAGTGCAGAAGAATTAGGAGACCAACAGAGGGTATTGGACAAACTATCCCTGCAACTGAATAAGATCAAGGAGATGCAAAATGGAAGATTTGGAGTGGCTGTCTCTGTTGACGTGGGGCAAGATTCTACTAGTAGAGACTCTCCTCGCGCTGTGTTGACGGACGAACAATCCGATCGATTGAAGAAAATCGATCAAAAAGATCAAGAGTTTAATAGACAACTAGATGACATTGGAGAGGGTATATCGGATCTGTTGGATATAGCAGAAATGCAGAACTTGGAGGTTGACGCTCAGAATCAAAGATTACAGACATTGGAAACTGATACAGCAAACATGCAACACCATATGACCCATGTAAATGCGAAGATGAAACGAGCATTAATGAGAATCACTGGCAAAAGATCTTGATTGATGACTTGAACCTTAAAAACATTCTGTAATATAATAGTAGCTGTTATTCCACACCGCTCACTTGAAGCAACGATTCGAACAGTACTCCTCTTTCATTCGGAGTAACGTAATCATTATCGATGATGGCTACTAAATAGTATGAATCTCGAATACTTTCGATTATTTCATAGCTTTCTGTGTCAACATCGTATAAATTCAACCACATATTGGTCCAAAGCGAAAAGGCTTCCTCTGCCCATATTAAAAACGTATGTGGGTCAAATATGGTTGGTTGGAGGATTTCTCGATTGGGGAAAACGCCCCATGTCAAAGCTGTGACACCTCCTTCTTCCAGTCCCACTCTCAATTCTTGACCTTGGTTGTTCACTGCATACAGATTCATGCTATTGTGATTTTCGACCATGGCTACTAACTTTTGAGCATTTTCGGGCCCCACAAAGCATTCACAGTAGCTTTTCTGGTAAACATAACCGCCCGGACCGCCCCAACCATGTATGGGGTGCGAACTGGAAACTCCATTCACTGATGGTTGGCTGTTCACAGTCAAAAATCCAGCGCGGTTGAGTGCAGCCAATTGCTTCTGTATCATAAAAGTTTCGCCTTGTAATGAATTTTCGCACCAGGGAAGATGAGGTAATTTCCCCTCGACATAGTTTGCGAAGACTTCAAAGACATCTTCTGGTTTCGTTAGACATGCTCCGAGCATTGCGATCCTGTCTTCATCAGAACCCAGTGTAAATGAATAGAAGTGTGAGATGTCAGACAACTCGCCAAAAGCAGGAGAGGAAGAGTCGCCCCATCTACCGTTGGGATATTCGTCCCAGTCTTCTGTTCGTCTAACATATGATTTAGGACGATTGGCCCAATTAATTGGTCTAACCCCTTCTTTCACACGTCTTTCCATAGCTGAAGGTCTCCATGGTAGTTGTTTATTCGAAGAGGGTACGTTTACCGAGGACAAATTTATGGACGATGAACGCTCTCTTCCATTTAAAGCATCTAATCTGGGTTGAACGGCTTCCATGGCTGTTAGAATTTTGGTGACACTGCGCTCTAAGTTTAGAGTATAGAAATGAATACCATCGGATCCGCCATCTTCAAGAGGAGTAGATAGTATTTCATGGATCATTTCACCTGCAATCTCACAACCAATCATTTTCACTGCCTCATCGTCATCTTTCACTGGTTCGAGTCTATCCAGCACTTCTATAGGAACTGCAATATTGCAAAACTCTGTCATTCGTATGAAACTCCTATAACTTTGACTAAGTACAATGCTTATGAGGCAAATGGCTTGGAAATGTATTTTTGTTTTTAAGAATGAATCAAACAGTAACGACTTACATGGGTAAAATACCTGGTAGAATAGGACAAGTTATACCAAACTCTCTGCACCTTTTCACATAGGATATGAAGACATTGACATCATAGAAGAATTGTGTAATGATAAAGTCAGCTCCTAAATGGTTCCAACGCAGATAATATAAAGTATGAGGAAAATGTCAAGCAATATCAATAACTTTTAGGGCGACTACAGATCCACCTTACCTCCATCAACTTTTTGTTTGAGATATAACATTTCTTCTTCGATGCTAAGACTAGAAGGATGACCTTCTGGATGACCCGCACATGCAATGCAAAAGTAAGACCCGTAAAGATTGCGAATCAACTTGATCAAATCAATAGCTCTATCACATTCTCCTCCGCTGACACTACCTTTCTCCCATCCTCTGATGCCACGAGGAGGATCTCCTCTAAGAGCTAAAATATTATGAATACCGTGACTCTTAGCTTGTTGAAGATAGGCTGCAATCTGCTCCCTGGTAACCCCAGTACATGTTAAATGCAGTAATACATCGACTCCACAATATCTTTGGGCATGAACTGCGACGGCAATACTTCTTGCTGAAGTAGTCCCCGCCTCCCCCCAAGTCACATCAATAAACAGCGGATCTAACTTACTAGACATTCTATCAATTCTTGTTAAAAGATTGTCAAGTCCTGATTCTGTTTTCGGTGGAAAGAACTCAAAAGAATAATACCACCCATATGGGAGGAGTTTGGAAGTATTATTTGTATCATTTTGAGCGGATGACAACTTTGACTTTTGCTCTTCTCGTAGCCTCTTCATACGCCTGGCCTTTATCTTTTCAATGATTTTAGTCATGATGATGTTGGTTGGAGAATTAAATCTAAGTAAGGTGTCATGAAACTTAATTTATAAAATGAGAAACCTGTGAAAGATTTCTGCTGTAAAAAAAGATACGAAGCGCCAAAAAATGACTCCCATCACGACCGAGTTAGTACTAAACTACAAACAACAAACAACAAACAACAAACCCAAACTCACAATTAACCTACCTACTTATATGTCATATTGAAGATCAAGTAATTACTTCATGATTCAGAACATTAAATACATGATATTATCTGCATTTATGTTATCAGTCAGATTTAAAAGAGGATTTGCATTCACAAGCCTGAAGACCAGTCAAATACTAACTTTTGGGGCATTATCATCAACAAGAAGAACTATCAGTAGTAGGACATTCTACGATCCGAAGACATGTTTCTATCCGTCTCACCTAATGATGAATATTCGAGATGCATCATCATCGTCATCATCATTATCGGCATTGACTAGAACGGATATTCGAAAAATGAAAGTAGTTGACTTGAAGAATCAGTTGAAAGCAAGGAATTTAGACGACACTGGCCTTAGAAATGATTTGATGCAAAGACTTCTGGATCATTTGGAAGATACCACGAGTATGCCTACATCACCTCAAACGAAAAACAAATCAAATCCTAGGAACATCAAGAAAGAAAAGTATATTTCGCCAGAGATGCAATATGTTCTTCGGTACTCTGGTCTTTCCATTCATGGTGATGCTCAAGGGTCATGTGGTCTCATTTTATACAATTCTGATACAGAAAAAGAGGTTTGGTCAGGATACATGTTTTTTCAAAATGGTGAATCTGCACCAGAGGCTGAGATGAAGGCTTTGCTCATTACGATCCGTAATCTATTGAAACTTGGTGTGAAGCATTTGATTATACAAGGATATGCTCCATCGGCAGTCTTAAATCAACTGCAAGGCAACTTTGGTGAGTGTTCGTGATGTTGTATGCACTTTACACTATGTATTTGTTTCGTTTGTTGATTCAATACTCGTATACTCATACACTTTGTTCATGTCAGGAGTAAAATCAAAGGACTTGAAAGTATTGTATGATAAGTTACAACCTTTAATGAAAGAGTTCGATAGTTGTGAAGTTTGGGGTATACCGCAAGATCAATTAAGGAAAGCGCAACGGTTGGCAAAGAAAGCCATACAAGGAAAGAATTCTACTGGATTTGGTAAGTTGATGTCGGATGATACTACAAGCAATGTATCAACGGACATCGTGGATGATGGTCATCAATCCTTTCATACGGAACCTCTTGATGTAGTAGATACTGTCAACGAGGAAGAAAATAATATCACGTGGGCGCCATTACCTTCTTTATTACCAAATAAAGAGTACATTATGAGATTTGATGGTGGCTCAAGGGGAAATCCAGGAAATGCTGGTGCAGGTATGGTATTATTTGACCCTGAATCTGGATTGGAACAGTGGTGCTCCTACAAGTGGCTTGAAAGTACAACAAATAACGTGGCGGAATACGAAGGCCTCATAATTGGATTGCAAATGGCTAAAGATATGGGAGTTCGGCGCTTACTCTGCCAAGGTGATTCAACTCTCATCATTAAGCAAGTGACAGGAGAATGGGCATGCAAGAAGGATCATCTTAAACCTTTCTATCAAAAAGTTAAAGAATTGATAAAAGATTTCGATTCCATTAAATTCCAATACATCCCGAGAGCAGATAACGCCAGAGCTGATGAGTTAGCCAATATAGCCATGGATAGACGATCTTCATCGGGAGTTGATGTAGTAGATTCTCAAATGATGCCGTTGACCCATAAAGCATCAGGAAATCAAAGTGAAGAAGACAAGGATGCATTATTGGAAGCCTTTTTGCTCAATTTACCGGAACCTCAGCTGCGAGAAACAGTTGATTCCAAGAAACTTTATACACTCAAATTTACGGGAGGCTCTAAATCAGGTTGTTATGTATCAGTAGCGGAAATTGTTGACTCTTTCACAAATGAAAAGAAATGGAATGGGGTGTATTTTACCCATGATGAGGCTTGCACTCAGGTGATAGCACAGTATTGTGGTCTGATCATTGGACTTCGTAAAGCATCAGCCATGGGGATCAAACGATTGCTGGTAGATTCACCTTCTCAGGTTGTGATAAGGCAATTAAATGGAAAATATGGAGTCAAGAATAATGGAATGAAGATTTGTCATAAAATGGTTAGAGATCTATGTCAAAACTTCGATGAAATAGACTTCAGTGATGAAGAAACGGATGGGCATTCGAACATGAATATCAAGACGCTGTATCATATTGCGATGCAAGAACAAGAAACATTATTGGGAGATTACTAAGTAGTATAAAAAGTCAAGTAACAATGTAGAAATAGAATGCATCTTTTCTATTTAGCTCATATTTCTGATGTATTTATATATTTTATATTCACATCAATACCAAGAATACTTCGACACATACTTATCCACCACGTCCCTTCATGTAACTCACTCCGTTACCCAAGTTTCCACTCCTAGAGCCTCCCTTTTGAGCATTTGCGGCATCCATGGCGTTGCCCATCATGTTACTGAGAGGTTTGTTAGCTTGCATGGCTTGTTGGTTCATTCCAGCGCCGCCGGCATCTTGACTTCTTGGATTGACGACAGTTTCGTCAATGGAAAGAATGACACATGCCGCTTCAGCAGCAGCTCCAAGAGAATTTCTCTTATTATCACTTGGCTCCCACACCCCAGAGACGAATGTATCACATATATCTCCTTCCGCAATGTCGACTCCGAACCATTTGCCGTCTTCATCCAGCGCGTGTTTTCTTCTTAGAGCGGCAAGGATATCAGTCGCATCAAATCCAGCATTATCACAAAGCTGTTGTGGTACAACTTCAAGAGCTCGAGCAAAAGCAGATATGATGAGTTGTCCCTTTCCCTCAATGGTCAAGGCATAGTCCTTTAGATATTTGGCAATTTCCATCTCAACAGCTCCTCCTCCAGCAACTACAGACCGGGATTTTAGACATCTTTTGACAACCATGAGAGCATCATGGATACTGCGCTCACTTTCAGCTATGAATTGCTCACTCCCTCCTCGAAGGACGATGGTAGATGTCAGATGTTGAGGGCAGTCTTCAAAGACATTAAATCTCTCATCACCAACTCGCTTTTCTTCAAATTTTCCACAAGTTCCAAGAACACCATCATACAGCCCATTCGTTGTTGTTTGAATAGTACCTCCAGTAGCCTTCGCGACTCTTTTGAGATCTGCATCTTCGACACGACCAGCACAGAACAATCCTCTATCGGCAAAATACTGAGTGGCCAAATCTCCAATGGGTAATTTACTCAGTACGATATTTGCTCCACAATTCACACAAGAATCAAGTTTGTCGTAAATGACTTGCCATTCGGCGTCTACAATACTTTGATACTGTTCAGGATCTTCAATTCGAACTTCAGCATTTTCCTTTTCACTCTTGAGCTCAAGTTCCACATTCAAAAGAAGAATCTTTGGATTCGAAAACTTTTTCGTCATTTGTTCAAAACCAGCATAGGAAAAAGTCTTTTTAAAGGCAACTCCACGGACCAGAAATGATGACCTAACATCTCCACCTGGAATCTTCTTGATTGCAATGAGTTGTCTTACATCATCAAGTGCATCCGCTTCCGCAAGCTGATTCACAGCTTCTACAATCATGGGACTGAATAAGTCCTGGTGACCAGCAATCAGTTTGGAATTGAGAGAGGTAGACGCACACTTGATGAGCATTTCGTACCCTTCCTCTGTATGAATATCATACGAGATACTCAAGTCCATAACCTTTTGTACAGCAAGAGAGGATGCAAGGCGAATATTACGGATAATGACTTGGGGATGAACTCCCTCTTCCACAAAGGGTTTGATCGCTTTGAGTATGGACCCCGCGAGAAGAACGACAGATGTAGTCCCATCCCCAACTTCAGCATCTTGAGACATACTTATATCTACCAATGTCTTGGCTGCAGGGTGTGAAATATCAAGCAATCTCATAATGGTTGCTCCATCGTTTGATATGGTGACTTTACGCCCGTCAAAGATGAGTTTGTCCATGCCTCGTGGTCCTAGGGTCGTCTTGACGATATCTGCAACTGCTTGACATGCATTGATATTCGATACGAGTTGAGCTTTTCCCTGTTCAAGACAAAATATATGGTGAGAAAATAATGGTTTTTAAAGATACTAAAAAAAACAAAAAACAAAAAAAAATACCCATCGCAACTCACTTGTGAAGTGTCTGTTCCCTCACGAAGGATAATGATTCCTGGTCGAATTCCTCCTCCTCTTTGCATGATATTATTCGATTCAAAAAGAAAGTTGGATGATTACTTTCTATTGTGTTTATAGAGTAGTGTTTCTACTCGAGTAAAGACAGAGAGATGGAACCTATTTATTTATGTTTTGATTTCCAAACAACGCCTCTGTATCGATAATCGATTGACCAAAGAGGGAAAAAAAGATGGTGTTCGAAACTGCTTTTTCGCGGAATAAATACCAGAAGTAAGCTAACGGATACAAAGGGATTACCGATTTTGTACGTACGTACATTAAACGATCTCACTCGGTCTCCGGCGTAAATGCTACGTACAACGGACAAAGGGGCAAGATGCAAGATTCTTATCTCTTATCTCCTCTACTCGTACCTCGTACTTGTTCACAAAAAATGGAATGGAACATGGTAGAACTAAAAAAGAGGAGAAGACGATCAAGGAGCCCTGTTGCTAAGTGCTTAAACAGTGCTGGTGAAGGTGCTTCTGGAAATAGACAAACATTGGTTCTCGTTCTTATTTGCATTGTCATCCTTACGTATACAGGAGGATTTATGGCATGTTTATCATCACTTCCTGATGTTCAACCAGATATTTTGTCGTTGGTTCACTTTGGGAATCTTGAATCTTTTCATAATTCCAAACAGTCAGAAACAAGACCAATCGAGGAAAAAGATCTCCTTGTACCTAAATCTGTATGGCCAGTGAAAAATACATCGGAAGAAAAAGATACATGGGTGACAATCGAACATCCCGGTAATCCAGCCTTTACCATGGATGTACCACCCTTTTGGTCAAAACCTATCCACAATAACAAACTCATGACGAGAAAACAGGCTATGCAAATTGGTACATGCACAGAGCCAGATACAAATGGAAACTTTCAACGTGGAGATGCTTGTCCGTTAGATAAAAGAACCATCTTTGTTGCAATCGCTTCCTACAGAGATTGGCAGTGCAAACATACCGTGGAGAGTATTTTCTCAAGAGCTAAACACCCTGATCGAGTTCGAGTTGCAATCATTGATCAAATTGTAGATGGTGATGATGTATGCAATGAACCGATCCATGAAACATGTGATACCATGCCAGAACAAGCCTTGTGCAAGTATTCATCTCGAATTGATGAATTTATCGTCGATGCACCCTTATCTGTTGGACCAGTCTTTGCAAGACATCTTGGACATCGACAATACAGAGGAGAGTATTATTCGATGCAAAGTGATGCACATGTGACGTTTACACAGAATTGGGATGAAGATATTATACAGCAGCACGAAGCGACACGTGACGAATTGGCTGTCTTAACGACGTATTTGACGGATATTGTGGGATCCATTGATGAAAAAACAGGAGCATCCTTGCGTGATACGAGACCCATCATGTGTAATACTGATTATGAAGGAGGGTACGTATGTATCTTATGAAACAATTGTGTACATTGTTATTATAAACCTGCATATCTTACACATTTCTAATTCAATGCGTATTAGACCACAAGGTAAACATTTACGACATGGAAGTCAACCGGAACGTATGCCACCTAAAGATCTGAAGATGCCTCAATTAGAGCCATATTGGGCGGCAGGATATTCTTTTTCCCGAGGGCATTTCGTCGTAAACGTTCCGTATGATTTGTATCAACCCATGATTTTTCAAGGAGAAGAAATGTCCATTGGAATACGTGGATTCACCATAGGGTACGATTATTATGCCCCACAGCGTAGTGTATGCTTTCATCACTATGCTTCGATGAACCCTGATCGTAATAACGTCAAGCACTTTTGGGAGAATGGTCCAAAATATGCAGGCACTGGAAAGAAGGCCATGGCCCGTCTACTGGGGATTGTACACATGAACCCAGAGACAGATCCTTCTGAGTGGGATCATAAAGAGACAGACGTTTATGGAATTGGAGGTGTCCGATCACCAGAGAAATTTTATGAAACATTTGGTATCGATGTGTTTCATAAAAAAGCGGCCCCTAAACTGTGTCAATTTGTAGAAGGTGGAAGAATGCACCGCACATTTATAAAATTACTCCGATCCGATGGGATGGGCATCGACTACAGTAAGATTTCGTACAGGCATACTGGTTGAATAGGAACAAAAACATACGAGTACCGGCGTAAGACTGAATGTATAAATGCCCACTATTTTTCATTACAGGGAGTCTATGTCCAAGACACTTATGTTGTGTTTTTACTTTTTCTTTGACAATTAGTTTTAGATATCTTGTGCTGAGAAACCGTTTCTGTTGCATCCTTAAGTAAAACAGGACGTTGACTGCAAGAAAATAAAACAGACAAAGAAACCAAAGTGAAGAAACAATTCAGGTATACAGCAGGAACATCAATTCTATATGCGGGTATCTACGTGTAGCTACTGGAGTATTCTTGATAATGTTACGGAAGAATACCATTGATCGAGCCAAAGGGGTGCAGAGTGCACAGCACTTGTTGAAACAGGTTTTTGACGTACATGGCTGCATGACAAATTTACAGTATAATTATTTTTTTGCACAGTTGCATCTCTTTCAAACTCATGGCCAACATGTATCACTACTCTTACCACCTTCTGATTGCCGATAGTCAACTACAAACTCTGAGAAACCTCCAGGGTAATTGCATTTTTGACAAGCATGACGATGACAATTTCGGCGCGTACAAGTAGCAAATCTACGGCCACGGGCAGCAAGTATTAGTTCATAAACTGCTAGAATGCCAAAATCTGGTAATGTCTTCTTCTCTTCTTCCGTCATGAGATCTTCCAGCTTGAGGAAACCAGCTTCGTGCAGGATTTTAAGTGCTTCCAAAGAAGTGTTATTTGCTGTTAATGCCATTTGTTTAGCCCCTCCCCACATGTTATCTAAATCCTGATTAAGACTACTCATTAGTAGAAAAGGTAATGGAGAAGCACTCGATTTTGTCATTTTCTTCCGGCTTTTGATGATATTTTCAGAGCATTTCATATAATCCATACCGTTGACTTCCCCACGCCAATGTATCATAGCGTACTCATCATCTTTAATGTTTGCACGGAGTAAAAACTCCGTAACTTTGTCGTGGTGTTGCCTTCGAAATGTACCAAAAGAAGGCTCGGGTTTGATTGTATTAGTGCCCTTGACTTGAAAAGCGTCCACCCAATAATACGGTATATTGATCACAAGATTATTATTACCAAGAGCATATTGTGATATATTATGAAGTATTGGCAATGGCTGTTGAAAATAATTGACTGTATCAGCACACGATCCTTTATGCAAACAAAACTTCACCTCTGATGCATTTTTATGCTGTAAATGCTGTCTGAATTCATCATAAGTAGCCATAAGGGGTGCATAGTTATGGGACGTAGGGATCATATATTTGTCTGTATCGGAAAAAACATAGCTCAGAGTGACATTTCTTTCATTATTACATGAAACCAATCTGCCGCTTTTCATACATGGCTCAACCAATGTTGCATTCAGAAGCTTTGCAAATCCGAGCAATTGAGGAACAGAATGGCGCCATTTACTGATGCCTTCCCCAAAACCAATGGAAATATGAATCCATATCCTTGGATGATTGATTTGTTCTAAATCACCAAGTTTATCTAAATATGGAATATATGATACTGAAGAATCAGATTGCGGTGATATGGGATGGAACTGTTGAAGTAACTTTTGGTATTGAGGAAGAAAATTTACTAAGACCAGAACTGCTAGAAGTAGTAAGATGTTCGTTAAAAATAAATGGTTTTTCGTCATCATTGTTCCTTCTTGATCTACTCCTTATTCTTCTCCAGTTGCTTGTTCTCATATGTGAAAGTGGACAGTGGTGAGTGGCGAGTGGCTCATCACAACTCACAACTCTCAACTCACAACTCACAATTCATTCACACAGTACTCTTTGAGTTTGTGTAACAATAAAAGAAATATAATAAGGTAAATTCAACCGACTGACGACTCTTTCCCGCCACATTAGCCTTGTAGTCATCCCCCCGCCGAAAGACTTTTTGGATACGTACGGACTTTTCTGCCCCTTTCCTACGAATTCATGACGTGGGCAAAAGACACGCTTACCCTAAACCTATACTCCGATGTGGCTTTACACGATTCAGGACACTGCGTTTTTGTGTGATCCTCCCGTTACAACAACCTCAGGCATTCATATTCTGTAATTTCCAGCTTGTAGAACCAACGAAGGAGAAGTTAAACCTGGCAACGGTGTGTTGGTCTACTAGGTGGAATATGGGAGGCAGGGAAGAAGAATTCCGTATGGATGTTCAGGCAGATTCATCAGGAATGTTCAACGACCAGATACAAGACTTGGCGACAATGGGGCTGCCTTTAGGGTCTTCCTTTGACGAAGAGTTCATCGCAGACAATGCCGCACATGTATCGTTTCCTCCAAAGTCTGATCGACAGCATACGATTTTCTGCCATATGGAAACGGTGCAATCGGAGGAAGGAGACGAATATAACAACATGGCTATAAGTCCGGAGTCTCCTCCTGTGAGTCCTACACAGAGTCCAAAGGTTCGAAACCGTGAGATATCTGTTAGTGAACTCGATAGGATGCAGCGAAAACGTCGAGAGGAGAGGGAAAAAAAGCATGCCAAGTTACAATATCAAGCTCTTGCGGAAAGAATGAAGAAGAGAGAGCAATCTACTAGTTCTAACCTTTCTCGTCTCAACGGGTTGGCGCCCAGAAGTTCAATTGATTCCAATGACCCCTTCATTCCAAGAATGAACATGAAATCACTTCGTCGTTCTCTCGATGGTGCACCCGTGCTTATATTGCCCCGACAGCAATCTGTGGGAAGATTGAACGATTTCTTTCAAAGCCCTGATTCCAATAAATTTGTACTACAGTTTCCTGATAATCCTTCTAAAGAACTTAACATGGATGCGATTGAATTTGAGGATAACAGTTCACTTAATTCACAAGGGTCTTATGGTGATGAAACAAGGACTTGTCTCAACAAAATCAGTTCGATCGGTCTTTTTACTGTCCAAGATGACGATTCTAGTTGCAATCTAGTTCATAGCTCTGGATCATCAAACTCGTCCCCTAGTCAGAAAAGGAATATTATTATGCTCAAGCCAAAGAAAAGACTCCAAAGAGAAAGTCCGTGTTCTACTTCGTCATCCAGTGTGGAATACGAATGTAACTACAAACAGCCTCGTACGGATGATATCTTGTCAACTGCACCCTACTACCCCAATGAATATTCTCATGATGAACCGCATGGAAGTTTAAAGTCCCCTTATTTGACTCTTAGACCCAAAAAGCGATTCATTACATCATCCATATCTGGACCCTTTGTAGATGAAAGCGAAGATATTGCCATGGAACTCAATCCTGACATCAATCTGTCCAGATCTTTTTCTATGGATGCCAGTGAGAGAGAAGAGTCTACTGTAGCACATCCCGTGAACTCTAGTTTCCGTACACATTCATCCGTTTCCTTCCGAGACCGTCTCCGTGCTTGTCGAGAGAATTTTTCGTTCCGGGGAAGAACTCTTAGTTTTCATTCCACGGCAAGCCAAGGTCAAAGGAACGAGGAATACGCAGATCGTTTAGCAATGCCTCCTCCCTCCGGTCTTACTCGAGCACCAAGTTGTTGCACTGCTACTTCAGAGGATCTGCTACAATCCCCTTCGTTATCGGAAAGTAACTTCCGTACACCAAACCCAGAATCTGCTCGCAGAAGATACTGGTTTGGTGCCCCTACTCCAGGCGCTCACAGTCCTATGAATGATGGTCTCGATAGATCATCTTCTGTCTCTTCTGCTGTTGGTCTATTTCTTCCGAGGTTGTTTGGCACAAACCCTGAAGATGATGAAGACTTTGGTATCAGCCATAGAAGTGTGTCGACCTCGTTTTTTGGGAGAGTACGAGATGCGTTCTCAACTCCTCAAGTGTCCATGAGTAAGAAAGGTACACTCAGTTAAAAAGTACCTTCTCAATATGTTTATCTATGTTTGTTTTGTCCGTATCTTTGTGTTTCCATCTGAAAAAGAAGAAGAAAATTGATACCTTATATAGCACAGGGTTCAGGGTTGCGACTTATGACTCCATACAGAAGAAAGAATTCAAAAAGTAAGCTAAATACCTATGAAGTCATACATTCAAATTTTCCATAGCTGATTAGATTAGAATACTTTGTACACATTTTTACCGAATTGCTTCCTCACGAAAACAAGATCAAAGGTGTCAGTCGTTCGAGACAGTTCTTTCGTATCTTAACCTGCCGAATCAAGACTACAGAGAGTTGCATTCTTGATCGTGAATTTCAAAAATCTGTATGGTACTAACAGTGTCGATGATGTCCAAAATATACATTCCAGGGTTCCCGATTGCGATGTGTGATGTGTGATGTGTACGAATGTGTACGATAATCAGTCTATCTGACACATGCCATTGAAAGAGGGGTAATATAAATCAGTGTCATCTGCATCCATCCTTCAGAAAGAAATATAAAGATGAAATTTCCATTGTTGACTGGAATC